>Ga0302320_10011558_pt1 | contig 18653 bp, 15 predicted proteins | sample Bog_T0_3_FD_202130 | JGI IMG/M metagenome (GOLD analysis project Ga0302320, IMG submission 202130) | Peat permafrost microbial communities from Stordalen Mire near Abisko, Sweden - Bog_T0_3 | ecosystem: Environmental > Terrestrial > Soil > Wetlands > Peat | place: Sweden: Abisko, Stordalen Mire...
AATGAGAACAGCCGTCATGCGGCGGCGGTTGCTCTCGACTTGATCGAGGGTTTGGGCAAAGGATTATGACATCTGCCACCGTCCGCCTTCCGATCGCGAAGGTCGGGGGCCGCATCGCGCACCGGCAGGATGACAGCCTGGCGGTAGAAGAGCCACTCGAGATCAGAGTGGGGTCCACAAGTCTCTCTGTCACGATGTGAACGCCAGGCCATGATTTTGAACTGCTTACGTTGCTCGGGCGAGGTGGTGAGAGGAGAACGGAACAACATCGAAGTGAATGCGGCCAGCGAATCTGGAGAACTCAGCTTGTCCCGTAGATTATCGGAACAATAGAGCGACGATAGGCGCCGCCACGGCGGTTAGAATTCCGTTCAGCCCGATTCCCACCGCCGCAAACGCTGCCGCAGTTCCGCTTGCAGGCGCCACGTGAGCTGCTGCGACGCCGCTTCCCGCGGTCCCGGCAGCCAGCCCGACTGCGCGCCAGTCCCGCACACGCATGGCCGAGAGGATCAGCCTCAGCATGGCAGCAGCTATGATTCCTCCGATAATAGCCAGCGAAGCCGTAAGGGCAGGTTCGCCGCCGATCTGTTGCGAGACCGCCATCGCGATCGGTGTTGTCACGGCCTTGGGGAGCATCGACAGGGCAACTTTACGCTCGCCACCGAGTACCTTAACCAGGGCCGCGCCGCTAAGCATCGACACCAGAGAACCAGCTGACAGACCCAGCGAGATGCCAGGGAAGCCTCGCCTGACGTGAATCAAGTTATCTTCGAGCGGGACTCCCAGCGCTACCGTCGCAGGTACCAGCAGAAACGTGAGCAGCCAGGTCGACCGAAAGTACGATTCGTACGGAACATGCGCAGCGGTAAGCAGTCCGCAAACGATTGCAATAGCTATCAACACCGGATTAGCGGCCGGGTTGCCTCGCAACGATCTCTGCACAGCACGCCCGATCAAATACGCGCTCACCGTGGCCGCCAGCCAGAACAGATTGGCCGCCGGGGCGCGCAGGGACGCGAGGCCTGGCATTATTCCGCCCGGCCCGAGACAAAGCGATGCATGATCCAGCCACATACTGCAAGGCCGAGAGTTGTTGACACGACAAGCGCCGCCAGAATGGGAATCCAGTTTCGCCGGAGAACATCGCCTTCAGTTAGTACGGCACAGCCGGCGGGTACAAACAACAAGCCGAGGTGATTCAGGAGGGCCCTGGACGCGGGTGCCACGTTCTCCGGCAACCACGCCGTTCCGGGAGCCGATACGCGTCGTGCGATGGCGAGTGCACCCGCCAGAAGGACCAGGCCCACAACGGCGCCGGGCAGCGGGATGGAGTACAGCGCAATAAGACGATTGCCGGCCAACCCGAAAACAAGCAGGATCGAAACACCGATAATCAGGCGCAAAATCGGTCCCGCAACGCCGGGCGCATTGATCCTCGCCCTCATCGACAAGCGCCTTCCGCTACGAGAGGAACTGCCTGAGGTTCAGGCCGGGCGCACTCCCGAACATAGACTTCACTCAAAACAACCAGGTCGCCGAGGAGGCCGCGCAGATGTACCGATCCATTTAGGTTGTCGATGAGCCAAGAACTAATGACAGGTTGGGCGAGCACCAGTTCCATTGCCGCCAGGGAGTCGCCCGCGTCCCGGTCGAGCACGGCCAGTAATGCCATGAGTCGGTCGGCGGCTTCGATCGTGTCCACGTCGATGACCGTGGCGCAGTGTTCTGCGATCCCTTTCATCGCGGAAATGGCTTCCGCCATGAGTACCCGCAGGCGTCTTCCCGATCTCGCGCGGCTGTCGGTTGACAACCCTTGCGCAGCGCACGCCTGCATGAAGTCGCAGCAAGCTTCGATCGCATCGATGCGCTCCCTGATTCGGTTATCCCTGACTGGCGATTGCATAATTAGCCCGCGTGAACAGTCTTCTATTGCGCGGTATATAGGAGGTGATCCAGTGACGCTGCCCCGGAGCCGCCCACCAGAATCGCGATCACGAGGGCAATGACGAGCAGGTGATACTCGATTCCGTGCCCCGGGCGATCGCCAAGCCAGTTCATAAAAAGACCGTAACGACTGTGAACCATCACGATCGCCGATATCATCGTGAACCCTATTCCGATTGCTGCGACTCGGCTTAGCAGCCCGACGATGAGACCCAATCCGCCGAAGAACTCCGAACTCACAGCCAGAAAAGCCAAAGGGATTGGCACGTGGATATACTCATGCATCGTTCTGATCGTTTCCTTCAGGCCGGCGCCACCGAACCAGCCGAGCATCTTCTGCGCGCCGTGGGCGAAGAAGACTACTCCGAGAATGATACGGATGGCCGTGAGGGTCCAATCCTGACCGGTCGAGAACAGATTCCAAAACATCGATTCATTGCTCCAGCCGTGATCTGTGCACTCGCGTTGCCAACACTTAACACTCGGAATCCTTTGGAAAAACCGCCTTGCGACGAATTCTCGAGTCGTCTGCGCGTCAGGAAGCGACGCGTCGGCGACACGCTCCCCCGGCATCCGGACGCTAACTGCTGGAACGAAAGCCTTATGCGCCTGGCGAGGCGTTTGCAATAGGGAGAGTCAGGCAGGAATATGTGGATCATTAAAGTCGCACTGAACCGACCTTATACCTTTATAGTTTTGGCTTTGCTGATCCTGATCGTCGCTCCGGTCACCATCCTCAGGACACCTACCGACATCTTCCCGAATATCGACATCCCCGTGGTTTCCGTGGCGTGGACCTATACCGGCCTGAATCCGGAAGAGCTCGAAGGCCGCCTTACCACCCCATACGAAAAATCGCTCACGACTCTGGTCGACAACATCGAACATATGGAATCGACGACTTACAACGGAGCCGCGGTGATCAAACTGTTTCTGCAGCCGAATGCAAGCCTCGATACCGCCAACGCGCAGGTAACCGCGGCATCGCAGTTTCTGCTTCGCCAGCTTCCGCCGGGAACACAGCCTCCGCAAATCATCGACTTCAGCGCATCCAGCGTTCCTATCCTTCAGCTGGGGCTCTCGGGTCCAGGTCTTTCGGAAGACCAGTTGAACGATCTCAGTCTCAACTTTCTGCGCACGCAGCTTGTTACCGTGCCCGGCGCCGTTGTGCCCTATCCCTACGGCGGTAAACAGAAGCAGGTGATGATCAACATGAACTCCGGCCTGCTGCAGTCGAAAGGACTCTCGCCTCAGGACTTGTTGAACGCCGTAAATCTGCAGAACCTGGTGTTACCTTCCGGTACCTCTAAGATTGGCCTTCTGGAATACGACGTGCGTCTGAATGCCAGTCCCCGAAAGATAGAGGAACTGAACGACATCCCGATCAAACAGGTGAACGGCACGACTGTATATGTGCGCGATGTGGCCACCGTATCGGACGGCTTCGCACCCCAGACCAACATCGTTCGCCAGGACGGCAAGCGCGGCGTACTGTTGACAATCGTGAAATCCGGCACGGCTTCCACCCTGGATGTCGTTTCAGGTGTACGAAAGACGCTCCCCCGCGTAGCGACCACACTGCCGCCGCAGCTTAAAATCGAACCTCTGGACGATCAATCGGTCTTCGTCCGGGGCGCGGTCAGCGGGGTCGTACGCGAAGCCATAATTGCCGCGGCACTCACCGGCCTGATGATCCTCCTCTTCCTCGGAAGCTGGCGCAGCACTCTGATCATCGCCATCTCGATCCCGCTTTCGATTCTTACGTCGGTCATCGTGCTCGGCTTCCTCGGCGAAACTATCAACATCATGACTCTTGGCGGCCTTGCCCTCGCGGTCGGCGTTCTGGTCGACGACGCTACGGTCACGATTGAGAACATCGAGCGTTATCTCGAAGAAGGGCATGAACTGCACGATGCGATCCTCGGAGGCGCCGGTCAGATCGCCGTTCCCGCCCTAGTCTCCACGCTTTGCATTTGTATTGTCTTCCTGCCGATGTTCTTCCTCGGCGGCGTGGCGCGCTACCTCTTCGTCCCTCTGGCTGAATCGGTCGTCTTCGCGATGCTCGCCTCCTATATTCTTTCGCGAACCCTGGTCCCCACGCTCGCGATGTACCTCCTGAAGTCGAAGCATTCCGCCGCTATCACGCGTAATCCTCTCGTCCTGTTTCAGCGCGGCTTCGAGCGGTTATTCGAAAATGCCCGCCGCCTCTATGAGCTGCTGCTTTCGCTCTTCTTATCGGCGAGAAAGGCCTTCGTGCCCCTGTTCGTGCTGACCTGCTGCAGCGCGCTGACTCTGATTCCATTCCTCGGCCAGGATTTCTTCCCCGATACCGACAGCGGCCAGTTCATCCTCCACATCCGCGCCAAAACCGGCACGCGCATCGAAGAGACAGCTCGCCTCTTCGATCTTGCTGAACAGTCCATTCGCAGAGTCGTTCCGCCGCGCGAAGTGGGAGCCATCATCGACAACATCGGCATGCCTTACAGCCAGCTCAACACCCAGCACCTGACATCGGGAACTATCGGGGCAGGGGACGGCGATGTCATCGTTTCTCTTAACGAAAACCATCGCCCCACCGCAAACTACGTCCGCCAGTTGCGCGCGCAACTTCCCAAAGAATTCCCCGGTGCAACATTCTCGTTCCTGCCCGCCGACATCGTTACCCAGATCCTGAACTTCGGTTTGCCGGCCCCGATCGACGTTCAGATTGAGGGCTCCGACGACCAGGGAAATCGGCAGGTGGCCGATCGGATGCTGCAAGAATTCCGCCTTGTGCCGGGGCTCGCCGACCTCCGCATCCAGCAGCCTGCAGACTACCCGGTCTTCGACGTCAAAGTAGACCGCACCAAAGCCGATCAGGGCGGTTACACCGAGCACGATGTGGCGACCAGCCTCCTCAACACCCTCAGCGGCAGCTTTCAGATACAGCCGATGTTTTTTCTGAATTACCGGAACGGTGTGAACTACAACCTGGTCGCGCAAACCCCGCAGTACCAGATGCAGGCGCTGCAGGATCTTAAGGGCATTCCAATCACTGCGGGGGGCATTTCCAGACCGGAGATCCTCGCCGACGTCGCATCCCTGTCGAGATCGAACGAAATGGCGGTGATTTCCCACTACAACATTCGCCGCGTGCTCGATATCTATGGAGCGGTTCAGGACCGGGACCTGGGCGCCGCCGGGAACGACATTCAGAAGATCGTAACCGCAAACGAACGTTCTCTGCCACGCGGCAGTTTCATCCACGTTCGCGGCCAGCTTCAGACCATGCGCACATCATACGTCGGGTTGCTCGCCGGCCTTGCATTTGCCATTGTGCTCGTGTACCTGCTGATCGTAGTCAACTTCCAGTCCTGGCTCGATCCGTTCATCATCATCACCGCTTTGCCTGCGGCGCTGGGTGGCATTGTGCTGTTTCTGTTCGTCACTCACACGAGACTCAGTGTGCCCGCCCTGATGGGCGCCATCATGTGCATGGGTGTGGCTACCGCCAACAGCATACTTGTCGTGGCGTTTGCCAAGGAGCGCCTGGAACTTCACCGCGATGGTGTCCGCGCGGCGCTCGAAGCGGGCTCGGCACGCTTCCGGCCCGTCCTGATGACCGCGCTCGCCATGATTATCGGCATGATTCCGATGGCGCTCGGAGCCGGTGACGGCGGCGAGCAGAACGCGCCTCTGGGCCGCGCGGTCATTGGCGGACTCATGCTGGCTACGGTGGCAACGCTCGCTTTTGTGCCTGTGGTCTTTGCTCTGCTTCACGGAGCTCTGCTGCACGGAGGCAGGAAAGAGCCGAGCCGTCAAGACCAGGCTGATCCATATCGCGTCCAGCCGGAACCCGTGCACGAATCGACAGGGAGAACCATATGACTCAGGAACTCGAACCCATTGCCACGGAGGCCCGGGCGCTGAGAGAAGCGCCCGTGGAACCGAAGCCCTCACGCAAATTGACGGCACTCCTGGGCCTGCTCGCGACCCTTGCGGCCCTTGCCATCGCATTCGTGGTCTACTCGGGAATCCGGGGCCGCCGGGCAGCCGCCGAAAACCTCGCACAGACTGCCCAAAGCAGCGCGGTCGAGCGCGTCTCGGTGATTCATCCCGAGCCTGGCGGCAAAACCGATGAGATCGTCCTGCCCGCCAACATGCAGGCCTACGTGGAAGCGCCCATCTACGCCAGAACTCACGGCTACCTCAAGCGCTGGTACTTCGATATCGGCGCGCGCGTGAAGCAGGGCGATCTGATGGCCGAAATAGAAACGCCGGAAGTGGACCAGCAACTCCAGCAGGCGCAGGCGGATCTGAAGAGCGTGCAGGCGAATATGGACCTGGCGCACACCACTGCCGTCCGCTGGCAGAGCCTTCTCGAAAAGCACGCCGTTTCCAAACAGGAGACCGATCAGGCAGTCAGCGACTACGCGTCCAAACAGGCGGCGGCGGACGCTAGCATGGCCAACGTGCGCCGTATCGAGCAACTACAGAGCTACGAAAAAGTCTATGCTCCCTTCGACGGCGTGGTCACCGCGCGCGAAACGGACATCGGCGCTCTCATCGACGGCGATTCCTCGACGCGCGAACTCTTCCACCTCGCGGACATCGATAAGCTGCGCGTCTATGTGCCGGTGCCCGAGGTTTCCGCCGCCCAGGTGCGGAATGGCGAGCATGTGGCTCTGACCTCCGATGAGTTCCCGAATCAGATCTTTCACGGCACGCTGGTGCGCAACTCCAGCGCAATCGACCCGGCATCGCGCACTCTCAACATCGAAGTCGATGTCGACAACACCGGCGGCAAGCTCCTGCCCGGCACTTACGCATTCGTGCACATCAACTCGATCGGGACACCTGGCGGTCTCCTGATACCCTCCACCACTCTGATCTTCCGCGCGCAGGGTTTGCAGGTTGGCCTGGTCAGAGACGGCCGCGCCAAACTGGTTCCTGTCACGATCGGTCACGATTACGGGGCCAGCGTGGAAGTAACATCCGGCCTGAGCCCTGGCGATGCCGTGATCGTTTCACCCTCCGATTCGCTGACTGATGGAACACCGGTGCAAACGGAGAAGGGACCGGCGCAATGAGACACCCAACGATCGCTCTCCCCACCATTGCGCTCGTCACCCTCTCGGGCTGTATGGTTGGCCCGAAATACGCGACTCCGCCAGTGCCGATCTCGCCGACCTTCAAAGAGCCCGGTCCTTCAACGTTCAAAGAAATGGACGGCTGGAAGACTGCGCAGCCTGACGACCAGGCGCTGCGCGGCAAATGGTGGGAGATCTTTGGCGACCCGCAACTCGATGCGCTCGAAGACCAGATCGACCTCCACAACCAGATGTTAAAACAGGCCGAAGCCAACTTTCGCGAAGCGCGCGCGGCCATTCGGGTGAGCCGCTCCAGTCAGGCGCCCACAATCACAACGGGGCCGTCTGTGGGAGCGGAGCGTCTGTCTGCCAATCAGCCCTACTTCAACAGGGTGCTGGCAAACAGCGGAAGCGGCAACCTTTCTCTTCCCTTCGACCTTAATTACGAAGTCGATCTCTGGGGCCGCGTTCGTCGCACCGTCACCGCATCGGTTGAGCAAGCCCAGGCGAGCGCCGCGGACATGGAAACGGCGCGGCTGAGTCTGCACGCGGAGCTTGCTTTCGATTACTTCGATCTGAGAAGCGCGGACACGCAGGAGAAATTGCTGGAGGCCACCGCGAAGGCCTATCAGGAGGCTCTCCAGCTCACTCAGGATCGCTATGACGGCGGCGCAGCTCCTCTGTCCGACGTGACGCAGGCTCGCACTCAATGGCAGGGTGCTCAGGTTGCGATGACCGACATCCGGGTGCAGCGCGCCGAATATGAACACGCCATCGCCGTGCTCACGGGCAAGCCGCCCGCTGCGGTTACACTGGCGTCGGTCTCGTTCGCGGAGCATCCGCCGAATCTGCCGGGTATCCCCGGAGCACTGCCTTCGCAACTCCTGGAACGGCGTCCCGACATTGCCGCGGCGGAGCGTCGCATGGCGGCCGCTAATGAGCAAATCGGCATCGCCCAGGCCGCCTTTTATCCCACCCTCAGCCTCTCGGCCGTGGCAGGCCTCGTGGGCACTTCGCCGCTGAACTGGCTGACATGGCCCAGCCGCATGTGGGCGGTGGGTCCGGCTCTGTCCCAGACGCTCTACGACCATCGTCTCCGCCGGGCCAACTCCGATATCGCGCTCGCCGGCTACGAAGCGACGGTTGCCGCCTACCGTCAATCCGCCCTGACCGCGTTTCAGCAGGTTGAGGACAATCTTGCCGCTCTGCGCGAACTGGAAACGGAAGCGCAACAGCAGCACGCGGAGACGGAATCCGCCGAGCAGTCGCTCTCGCTTTTCAATACTCGCTACGAGGGCGGCGTGGACACTTACCTTCAGGTCATCACCTGGCAAACCGCCGCGCTTCAGAACGAACGCAATGACATCGACATCCTGCGCCGCCGGCTGGAAGCCGAAGTATTGCTGATCAAAGCGCTGGGCGGAGGTTGGGACACGACGAAGCTGCCCCAGGTAGCGGGATTGCGCTGAGTCGCCCCCGCGCGACGCCTGGCTTCCATCAACTCCCCACGATTGGTGACGCCGTTTTGAACCAGCCCGACATTTGCGCAGGCTCCAAGTAAGGCCAAGACTTGTTTCGGTAAGAGTTCGGCGGCCGCACGCCGGAGTGATTCGAATCCGGATATCGTCGCGAAATCGTGGGCCACAGGCGCAGGCGCACTGAATTCCCGCGCAGCAAGAGTTTATCGCTGGCCGTAGTAGGCCGCGGGTCCGTGCTTGCGAAGGAAATGCTTGTCGTGCAGCACTCGCTCCAGAGCTGCGGCGTTACTTGCGAGCGATACCGTGTGAAACGCCAGTTTGGCTACCGCCTCGAGAATCACGGCGTTGTGCGCGGCGTCTGCGGGTGTGCGGCCCCAGCAGAACGGGGCGTGGCCGGCGACGAGGACACTCGGGATGGCAAGCGGGTCGAGCGATTCGAACCGGCGGACGATGGCGTGACCCGTGTTGAGCTCATATTCAGACTCGATTTCATGCGCAGGCATCGGCTCGGTAACGGGCACCGGGCCGTGGAAGTAATCGGCGTGGGTTGTGCCGAAACACGGGATCTCACGGCGCGCCTGCGCCCATGCGGTCGCGTATTCGGAGTGTGTGTGAACTACGCCGCCGATGTCCGGAAAGGCGCGGTAGAGAGCGAGATGCGTCGCCAGATCCGATGACGGACGCAGAGTGCCTTCGACCACTTTCCCGGTCAGATCGGTGATCACCAGATCGGCGGGGCCCATCTTGTCGTAGGGCACGCCGCTGGGCTTGATCGCGACCAGACCTTCGTCTCTCGCGATGCCGCTTGCGTTGCCGAAGGTATAGAGAACGAGGCCGTGGCGCACGACTTCGAGGTTGGCTTCGAGGACCTGTACGCGGAGGGATTCGAGCATCATCGGGCAGCCCTCGCCATCGCCGCAATCAGGCGGAGTTTGGGCAGCACTTCGCCGAAACTCGCGGCGGGCGCATTCTTGCTCCCGAAGCCGAAGTAAACATCGCGGTATAGGGGGAACAAATCTTCGTAGACGGCCTGCGCCCTCGGCTCGGGGTCAAACACGCGGTACTTCGGGCATAGCGCGTCCTGCGCCTGTTCCACCGAATCGTAAACGCCCGCCGCGAGGAAAGCGAAGATCGACGACCCGAGGCTGGTGACATCGGTTTCCGGAACCAGAATCGGCTTACCGATGGCGTTCGCGTAAACCTGGTTCAGCAGCGCGTTGCGGCGCGGAACGCCGCCTCCGTTGATGACGCGCCGAATCTCGACGCCATGTTCTTCCATGCGCCCGAGGATCACGCGGGTGTGGAAGGCGGTGCCTTCGATAGCGGCAAACAACTCATCCTCAGGCCGGTGGTTGAGGTTCCAGCCGAGCGTAATGCCGCCCAGTTCCGGGTTCACGAGCACGGTACGGTCGCCGTTATCCCAATCGATGCGAAGCAGGCCGGTCTCGCCGGCACGATAGTTTTCCAGCCGGTTCGAAAGTTCGGCTAAGGGGACTCTGGAGCGGCGCGCAATGGCATCGAAGACATCGCCGGTTGCGGACAGGCCCGCTTCGATACCGGTCAGGCGGGGATACACGGAACCCGGTACGACACCGCAAACGCCGGGCACGAGTTGAGCCGAGCGGCTGAGGCCCACGATGCAGGTCGAAGTGCCGATCACGTTGACGACGTCGCCCAGACGGATGCCCGCGCCGACCGCGTCCCAGTGGGCATCGAAAGCGCCGACAGGAATCGGGATTCCGGGACGGAGCCCCATCTCATTGGCCCAGTGCGGCGAGAGGTGTCCGGCGAGGCGATCCGAGGTCAGATATTCACCCGCGAGCTTTTCGCCGATGCCGTCGAGCAGGGAATCGACGGCGTTGAAAAACTCGTTTGGCGGAAAGCCGCCCAGCGATTGATTCCACAGCCATTTATGGCCCATGGCGCAGACGCTGCGCTTCACTTGTCCGGGCTCGGTAATGCCGCAAAGGACGGCCGCGATCATGTCGCAGTGCTCGAAAGCGCTGACGAACCGGGTTCGCTTGTCGGGGTTGTGGCGGAGCCAGTGGAGGAGCTTCGAAAAGCCCCATTCGGAGGAGTAAACGCCGCCGCACCAGTCGATAGCCTTCACACCCATACGATGAGCGGTTTCGGTGATTTCGGCAGCCTCGCGCCACGCGCGATGATCACACCAGAGATAGTAGTCGTCGAGCGGAACCATGCCCGCGCCGACCGGGATGACGCTCGATCCGGTGGTGTCGATGGCCAGCGCGTCGATTTCGCGGCCATTGATTCCCGCCTGCGCGACTGCGCCGCGCATGGCCGTTGCGAGCGCCGACATATGGTGCGCATGGCTTTGGGTCGCGAAGTCGGGATCGTCGCGGCGGCGGTTCAGCGGATAATCGGCCGAACAGGCGGCAAGGCGGCCCCGCTCGGCAGAAACCAGCGACACGCGAACGCTCAGCGTGCCGAAGTCAACGCCCGCAACTGTCGCCATCGTGATAATCCACCGTCCAGCCGAGATAACGCGTAGTGGCTTCGTGTACCGCGCGCGCCACGGTGGAGAAATTGGCGGCAACGTGATGCTCGAAGCCGCGTTCGCAGATATAGCGCAACAGCTTCTGCAGGCGGGGAATGCGCACCACGCCCGCGCCGCCGAAGGTCGCGAGCGAATCGTCCGTGAACTCGCCTTCGCCAACGTAACCGCGGATGATGCCTTCGCGGTCGCTGGTTGAGAAGCGCGCGAAGCTCATGGCACCGGCCTTCACCTGGCCGACGCAGGTGCCGAACGTATTCTCCTTGCCGACGGTTCCCGCGATGATGGCCTGGAAATCCATTTTCACTTCGCGGAAGAAGTGCTTCGGGAGGTTGCTGCAGTGGAAGCAGACAGCCTTGTCGGGATCGTCGCCGTAATTGTTGTTCCAGTCGAGCAGGGCGCTGGGGGTTTGCGACGCGAGCTGCAGGGCGTGCATGCCGATGACTCCGGCGATATCCACTTCACAGGCGCTGGAGAGCAGGTTTTCACTCATCATGCTCATGATGGTGCAGGGAACAACGCCGAAGTATTCTTCGAGCGAGGTCCAGCACTGAATTGCCGAGATGGCGACGTCGGCCCGATTCATCCAGCCATCGACGACTGCGCCGAGCTTGGCCATTTTCATCAGAGCGTTGTCGGGAACGCCGCCTGTGGGAACGTACTTATGAATCGCGGCGAGCTTGGCCTGCGCCGCGTCGTCGGAATCTTTCATGCGCTCGATGCGGCCGAGGATTTCGGACAGATCGATGGTTTCAACGGAGATCCGGTTGGCTTCGAGCAGCTTCTCGCTGTAGCGGACGGTGTTGAACGCGGCGGGGCGCGCGCCGATGGCTCCGATGCGGAGATTGCGAAGGCCCTTCACCACGCGGCAGACGGCGAGGAACCAATCCAGATCGCGCCGAAATTCATCGGATTGCGGTGTTTCGGTATGCAGCGTGGTCAGCGAATACGGGATACCGTACTGCTTCAGGTTGTTGCACGCCGACATCTTGCCGCAAAAGCTGTCGCGCCGGTCGCGGATCGACATTTTGGATGGCGTATCGGGCGTGGCCTGTATGAGCACGGGAACCGGGAGATCGGCCAGTCGAAGCGTGTCGGCTATGGCGCGTTCGTCGCCGAAGTTGGGGAGCGTGACAATCACGCCGTCGAGGCGATCGCGGTTGCGGCGAAAGAGTTCTCCGCAGCGAACCGCCTCCTGGCGGGTTTCGATGGCTCCGAATTTCGTTTCGTCGCTGCCGACCGCAACGACATCGACGCCGTTGGCGGCAAGCACGGCGAGCATGTCTTCGCGGCCGCTGCGCGCGAGGTGATCGGGAAAGAAGCCTCTGTTTCCGACGATCAGTCCGAGGGTCATACGGGGATTAGCCATTGTGTTTGCCAGGCCGGAATTTCCAGGTGTAGAAGATGCCGATGACCAGTATCATGAGGCCCCACCAGATGCCGATGTGAAGGTCGGCGAGGACGACGGGGTTAGCCGGCGGATTTGCGGCGTAATACCAGGAGGCGGCGAAAATCAGCACTCCATAGCAGACCAGGAGAATGCCGATGAAAAACCAGATCGAAATAAGGCGGGTGTCACTGTGCATGGAAGGTTACCAGAAGATGATATTGAGAACGGCGAAAACAAGCGCGACAATCACTGCCCAGAAAATGGGGCGCTGATAAAGAGGCAGATGCCCGTCGGACGGGATGTCCGTTTCGCCGTAGACCAGACCCACAAGGCTCGCGTTTGGATCGGGCTTAGTCATGAGGCTCACGATCACGGTGACTGTCACGCAGATGATCCAGGACCACAGGGCGCGATACATATTCTCAGCCATGTCCTTCGCGTGCGGCGAGAGCGCGATGATGCTGAGAGCCGGGGGATCGAGCTTTACCCACAGCCACATCGCGATCGAAGATACGGTTCCGAAGAGGAGACCCCAGAAGCCGCCGGCGGGAGTCGCGCGCTTCCACAGCATTCCGAGCAGCACGGTGCCAAACAGCGGCGCGATGAAGAAGCTGAAGAGAGCCTGGACGTAATCCATGATGCTGAGGAACTGCATGACAAGGTACGCCGCGCCTATCGAGACGAGCACTCCGATTATGGTGCACCAGCGGCCCACGCTTACGTAATGGGCGTCGGTCGCATTCTTGCGGATGTTGGCGCGATAGATGTCGTAAGTCCAGACAGTGGAGAAAGCGGTAACGTTGCCCGCCATGCCGGACATGAAGCCCGCAACCAGCGCGGTAATGCCGAGTCCGAGAAGGCCAGGACCGCAATAACGCGCCAGCATGAGAGGCAAGACTTCATTATAGGTATGGGCTCCGGTGGCGGCGGCCTGCGACTCGCCTACCAGATGTTCCGGCAGAACGGCCAGGCCGAGCAGGCCGGGCACGACCACGATAAACGGTACGGCCATCTTAAACGCAGCGCCGATGATGGGCGCCATTTGGGCCGAGCGAAGATCGCGGGCGGAAAGTACGCGCTGGACGACGAGGAAGTCCGTGGTCCAGTAGCCAAAGGAGATGACGCCACCGAGACCGAGGACGATGCCGGTCCAGTGAATCCCCATCGGGTTGTCGCTGAAATGGCCGAGATTGGACCAGAGGTGCGTGTACTCCTGACCGGGGAAGTTGGCATGGATCCGGGCTACCATCCCGGACCAGCCGCCTGTTTCGATGAGACCGACAATGGAAATGACCATGGCTCCGAGCCAGATCAGCACGAACTGCAACACCTCATTGAAAATGGCGGAAAGCAGGCCGCCCAGGGCGACGTAGACGCCGACGGTGAGGGAAGAAACCCAGATGCTGAAATTGATGTCCCAGCCGAGGACCACGTTCATTACAAGGGCCATCGAATACATGTTGATGCCGCTCATCAGGACGGTCATGATGGCAAAGGTGATGGCGGATAACGCGCGCGACGGCTCGCCGAAGCGGAGTTTCAGATATCCCGGTACCGAGTGGGTTTTCGAGATGTAATAGAAAGGCATCATCACGATGCCAAGGAACAGCATCGCGGGGATTGCGCCGATCCAGTACCAGTGCGTGGCCAGGATGCCGTATTGATAGGCGGCGGCGGCCCATCCCATGAGTTCGAGAGAGCCGAGATTGGCAGCCAGGAAGCTAAGGCCGGCTACCCAGGCCGACATGTCGCGGCCGGCGAGGAAGAACTCTTCACCGGTTGTGGTATATCGCTTGAGATACAGCCCGATCCCGAGCACCATTACGAAATACAGGGCAATGATGGCGATATCGACCGCGCCCAGCGAGACAAGTCTGCCCGGCACAGTGGTGAGCAACAACGCAGCGGAAAAAGGCATTTAGTGTTTTATCCTGACGATCTGATTCCGGGGCCGGTTCAGGCCGAGACTTCTCACGCCTCATGCAAAAGTTCGCGGCGAAGATACCTGTAATCGTTTTCGGAAAACAGCATACACTATATGCTGTCGCGCCTGAACCCAGGAGAGTATACTGATCGCGCAGGAGGTCAAGCGGCATGTTTACAAAGATGACAAGGCGGTCCGCACTGACTGTGGTGGCCGGTTCCGCCTTGATGCCTTTTCCCGCGAAGGCGGCCGGAAAAGCCACCGCTTTCGCTCTTATCGGAGACCGGTATCACAACCCGGACTATGTCCGGATAGCGCTTACGAGAACGATCGTCAAAGAACTCGGCGTCACCATCGACTTCACCGACGAGACGTCCCTGCTCAACGCCGAAACGCTGGATGGATACAAGGTCCTGATTATTCTGCGCGACGGAATGCTGTGGCCCGACGGCTACGGCGGCGACGAAAGCAGCAACGCCGCCTGGGAAGCGACCGGTCGCCCGAAGATGGTTTCCGATCCGCCGCTGCCGCAGGTGAAAGCCCGATCGGAGTATTGGATGAAGCCCGCGCAAGGCAAAGCCGTGCGCCAGTTCGTGGAGGCCGGCGGCGCGGCGCTCTTCCTGCACAATACGACCAACGTGAGTCTGGCCGACCCGGACTTCCGCCACGTGATGGGCGGAGTCTACACGGGACATCCGCCGATCCGGACGTTCAAAGTGAAGGTGACGAACTCCGATCATCCGATAACTCAGGGCGTAAGAGACTTCGTTGTGACGGACGAACAGCACTATATGACTTACGATAAGGACCCTAAGTTCCTCTTGCTGCAAACCGTGAACGAAGACGGGCTCACGTATCAGAATTACGGAGCCACGGCTCCCGGAGGCTGGGCTTACGACTATGGCAAGGGCCGCGTTTGCTATATGTCGCCAGGGCATATGCTGACGAATCTGTGGAACCCGGAGTATGTCAAGCTGCAGCACAACGCTGTTCGCTGGCTCATACGGCAGAAAGGCTGAAATTGTGCCCGAAGCGGCCGGAGAGCAGGCGCTTTCGCCTGGTGCGCTGGTGAAAACCGGTGTCGAGTAGTGAATGAAAGAGTCCCACAGGAGAAGGAGTAGCGACCGTCCTGACCCCGAGTCATGCGCGTGTCGCCGTAAGCCCGCGGGCGAAGCCTCGGCAGGGGCACTGGCAGGGTATCGACCTGCGAAATCAATCCTGTTCGGGGGGCCGACGCCGTTCACCGGGGCGGAAGGCCACAATCATGGGTGACGCCAAACGCGAGCCGCTTATGAACCGGCGCAGTCAGAGATCCCAGGCATGTCTGGAAATTCCATGCGCGAGAACCGGGAGACCCCGCGGGTGTCCGGCAGCAAGGATTCTTCGGGTCGGTGGAACATGAGAAACTTCTAACGCTTGTGGCCCAGAGAACAGCCGACGGCCGGGTGCTGCGCCTGACCGGGTCGATGCTCAAGGCGGGAAGCTATGGTAGAGGGCGGCTGTTTCGAACCGAGCGCGGGACGCCGCAAGGCGGGTAGTTTCACCCTTGCTCAATAACATACTTCTGACGCCGTTCGATCAGGAGATGAGGCACAAGGGATATCAGCTTACAACGCACGCCGACGACTGGGTGTTGACCTGCGTGTCGGCAGCAGAAGCGCGGGTGGCAGTCGCCGCGGCCCCGCTTCCCCTGCGCGGTTCGATCCGCCTCGAGCGCATCCACCGCGCAGGGTTCATCGCCGTCGGCATCGCCATGAAATGCTTCTCAGCCTCTACGGCCTCGCAACTCTTCCATAGCCCGCCGCCTCAATTCCCGCCGCCGACCGCAACTGACCCCGCCGCCGGCTTCGCCGTCCGCTGATAATTCGGGAATTCCGGTCGTTTCGGCTCCGGCACGGGATGCTCCTTCAGCTGCTGCAGCGCAATCGCAACCGCCCGCTCCAGCTGCGGATCGTGCCCTTCGGCCACCGTCTTCGGGTCCATATCGATCTCCACATCCGGCGTCACGCCCTTGTTCTCCACATCCCACTGATTGTTCGGATTGAAGAAGCCGAAATTGGGCGCGGTCACCGTGCCCCCGTCCATCAGCGTCGGATACTGCCCGATGCCGACCAGCCCGCCCCACGTCCGTTTCCCCACCAGCGTCCCGGTCTTCGTCGAACGGAACATCCACGGCATCGCATCGCCGCCCGACCCCGCCATTTCATTGATCACCATCACCTTCGGCCCCAGAATCGCCGCCGCCGGCGACCGGTAAATCGCGCCGAAGCGCGGACTCCACCATCCCAGCAACTGCCGGTTCAGCACCTCGATCACGTAATCGGCCACCTGCCCACCGCTGTTGAAACGCTCGTCGAGCACCAGCCCCTGCTTATCCGTCTGCGCGAAGTAATAGCGCGTAAAACTGGTAAGCCCTCCCTGGCCGGTGTCCGGCATATAAACGTACGCCAGCTTGCCGCCGCTCAGTTTATCCACCAGCTTGCGGTTGTCCTCCACCCACGCCTGATGCCGCAATTGCAGCTCATTCGCCACCGGCACCACCGTGATTTCGCGCGCGCCCGCGCCCGCCGGATCTGCCCCCACGCGCAACACCACGTGCTTGCCCGACGTGTTTTCGAGCAGACTCTGCACATCGTCCTTCGCCGTAAGTTCCTGCCCGTTGACGCTCAGCAGGTAGTCGCCACTGGCCACGTTCAGTCCCGGCGCGGAAAGCGGACCCTGCAGATCGGGATTCCAGTTCTCGCCCGAGTAAATCCGTTTGAACCGATAGCGATTATTCGCGATCTCGTAATCCGCGCCCAGCAGGCCGCCCGGAATCGCACGCGCCGTTGGAATATTGCCGCCACCGCCGCGCAGGTGTCCCACCGTCATCTCGCTCAGCATGTCGCGGAAGATGTAGTTCAGATCCGCTCGCGACGAAAGCCCGTCCAGATACTTCTCGTACGCCTTCTCCTGATCCGCCACATTCACGCCGTGCAGATTCGGATCGTAGAAGTAGCTGCGCTCGATCCGCCACACTTCCCGATACATCTGCTTCCACTCGGCCACCGGATCCACCAGCGCTTCCACGTCGTTCAGCTTCAGTGCGCCTTCGCCCGCTTTCACCGGCGTGGCCGACGCCACAATCACGAACTGCGGACTCGCCGCCGCTGCACCCCGCCCACCGGCTGCGCCGCCCAGCCGCAGCAGCATCTTCTCGCCGTTCGCCGAGAGGTCGAAGCCGGCCACGTTGCCCGACAGCGTTTCGGACTTGCGCGTCTTCAGATCGAACCGCAACAACGAAGCACCGCCGCCCGCCCCGCGCCCGCCGCCGCCCGCTTCCGTAAGGAACACGATACCCGCGCGACCCGTCGCCAGCGAGCCGTAATTCCGCGCCGGAAGCGGCAGCGCCACAATGCGTTGCTCGATCTTTTCGAAGTCGATGCGCACGGGCTTCGGCGGAGCTTCCGGTGCCGCCGCACCACCCCGTCCCCCGCGCCCCGGCGTCTCCGCCGCGGGTGTCTCGCCCGGTGCCTTCTCCTCATCGCTCTCTGGTGCCAGTGGAGAAGCGACATTATTCGGCAACACCGCCAGATACACGTTGCTCGTCACGTCATGCTCGTCGCTGGTCATATCGAGTCCGCTTACCGTCGGTCCGAAATTCGTGCTTGCCGTGAAATAAAGATACTGGCCGTCGCGGTCGAATGCGGGCCGCCGCGCATCGCTCATGCCATCGGTAATCCGATGCGTCTTGCCGTCTTCGAGCGAGTACACGAAAATCGCATGGAAGCGGTTCGGCAGTGTGCGCGAAAACGCGATCCATTTCGAATCGCCGGACCAGTTGAAATCCCGCTGCAATTCCAGGAAATAATCGGTGTCGACATGCGTCGGCTTGCCCGCCGCGACTTCCACTTCCCAGAGATTGAGCTGGTTATCGTTGAACGCAATATGCTTGCTGTCCGGCGACCATTTCGGCCCGAAATAATACGCCGACTTCCCCGGCAGAGGAATTTTTTTCGTCTCTCCCTCGCCGTTCTGCGCCTTGATGTGCAGCGCGTATTCCCCGTCCTCGTCCGAAAAATATGCGATCGACTTGCCATCGGGCGACCATGCCGGAGCGCGCTCCATCACGCCGGGTGTATGCGTCAGGTCCCGCAGATCGCCTTTATCGGCCGGCGCGGTGAATATCTCGCCATGCGCTTCGAAAACCGCCCGCACTCCCGTGGGCGAAATCCGCGGATTCGCAATCTGGCTCGCGACATTCTGGAAGCGCGGCCGCACTTCGGAAAGATCGGCCGTGATCTGAATCGGCACCGCGTGCTCTTTGCCGCTCGCAATGTCGTAAATATGGATC
>Ga0302320_10011561_pt1 | contig 18649 bp, 13 predicted proteins | sample Bog_T0_3_FD_202130 | JGI IMG/M metagenome (GOLD analysis project Ga0302320, IMG submission 202130) | Peat permafrost microbial communities from Stordalen Mire near Abisko, Sweden - Bog_T0_3 | ecosystem: Environmental > Terrestrial > Soil > Wetlands > Peat | place: Sweden: Abisko, Stordalen Mire...
ATCCATTCCAGCCACGGTAACCCGACTTTTGGCACAACGTATCTTTTATCCGCTTCGGCAACCCTCTCCCGGGTAACAATACTTTTGGCGCAATTCGCCGCCGATGAACATGGAATATCCGCACTGGATAATTACCGATCTGGCGGATAGATTATCAGTATATGTTGGCGACTCCTGAACTCATGCGCGAAGCCGCGCAGTTGGCGCTGGTGGAAAAACTCCTCCCGCGGTGGTGGAACGTGCCGTTGTATCAGGCCGCGCCGACGGAGGGTTTTTCCCGCCGACCGCTCATCGGCAAGCGCGAACTGCGCGAAAATTTCCCGCGCAATTTTCTTCGCCCCGGGCAGGATCTGGACGCGTTGCTGGCCGCCAAATCGGTGGAACTGGAACACACCTCCGGCAGTTCCGAGGAGCGGACGGCGGTGCTGTTTGGCCGCGGTTGGTGGAGCGAGCAGGAGGCGCGGGTTTTGCGGCTGAACGGCTTTGTGGCCGGGGTTCTGGACGCGCATCCGCGCGCCCGGCGGGCGACGCTCGTCCCGCCAGTCTGCAATGGGCTGGTCTGTTTTTCCAATTACACGTCCAGGACTGCGCGCACGGTGGACGCCACGCTGTTCGTCAACCAGGCGCGCATTCCCTTTCTTTTGACCGCGGAGGAAAGCGCGCGCATGGCTGGCGAAATACTGGACTGGGGGCCGCAGTTTCTCGATTTGGACCCGGTGCATGGCGCGTGGTTTGCGCTCTACTGCGAGCGACGCGGCATTGTGTTTCCATCGGTGAAATTCATTTTGTGCAGCTACGAATTTGTGAGCGTGGCGCATCGCAAAATCCTGCGACGGGTGTTCGGCGTGCCGGTCTTCAATCTCTATGGTTCGACGGAGACCGGCCACTTGCTGATGGAAAACGAGCGCGGCGAAATGAGGCCCAGCTTGGAGAATGTGTACTGCGAAATTGTGGAACCTGACGGGCGCGGCGTGGGCAGCCTGGTGGTGACGACGTTGACCAATGAAATCATGCCGCTCGTGCGCTATCGGATTGGCGATCTCGCCGAACGCCGCGAACGCCCTTACGCGACGGATTATCTGGTCCACGGCCGCCAGCGCGACCGGTTGCTGCGCCGCGACGGGCAGCCAGTGACAACCTTGGAAGCGGATCGGTGTTTTGCGGAGGCCGACGGAATCTTGCACTACCAACTACGGCAAACGGAAACTGGCGAATGCGAGTTGCAATATATTCCCGACCGCGAACCGCCGGACGCCCAAACTCTGCGCCGCTTGACCGCGCAATTGCGGGATTTATTGCAGCTCAAAAATCCCATCGCGTCCGCCCCGGTGAAGCTGTTGCCGCCGCTGCCCTCGGGAAAATTCCGGCTGACCTGCCGCGCCGGAAGCTGAGCGGCCACTGTGGCGTCAGGCATCCGTGCCTGACCTGGAGCCGGGCTTCCCAGCCCGGCGGAAAAGACCTTGTGCAAAACCGAAGCGCGTTCGGTTTTTTCTGTGACGTTACCCAACCAACGTTGATATCCGGGCGGCCAGGATGCCGCCCTGCCCGTCAGGCACGGATGCCTCGCGCTACAGCGAGATCATTTGGCCGCGCCCTGCCGGACGCGCTCTTTCTTGTCCTCCAGTTCGGCCTGAAGTTTTCGGCGGTCGGTGGCGAGTTGGCCGCGGAGGGCGGTTTCCTTTTCCACATCCTCAGCCGCCTGGGTGATCTCACCTTGGAGGGCAATTTCGCGCGCGGCAATTTTTGCGCCGAATTCGGATTCCAGTTCCGCGATCGCCTTCTTTTGCGCGTCGGAAAGTTTCACCGTGGGCGACGTCTGGTTCAGGCGCTCCATCGCAAGTTCGTAAGCGGATTTCATATTTTAAATGCTGTCAATTTTCAACCCTCAACCCTCAACCCTCAACCTTTTTCTTCTTCCAAGGCTGCTCGGGAAATTTGTCCGGCAGGCGGATGATCTTGACCGGCGGCGGCTTGGTTCTGGCCATTTGCAATTCCGGGTCTTCTCCGGATGCCGCTGCCGCCCCATTTTTCACCCCGGTCGAGGCCTGCGCTTGCGCAGCCGCGTTTTCGGCGCGCCAGCCGGCGATGCGCGCCTGCAAGCCGTGATGCTCGGCCGTGACCTTGTCGCCCGACTTCATGTAAAACAAGGAAAGATTGGTGTGAACCAGTTGCTCCTTGGGCCGCAATTTTTCCGCTTGGTGGCCTTCGGCAATCGCGGCGGCAAAATCCCCGAGCCGGTAATAGGCCATGCCGAGCGCCAGTTGCGCGTCAAAATAGGCCGCGTCCCGGACGAGCACCTCCTTCAACTGCGCCGCGGCGGAGGCAAAGTCGCCCCGGCTGAAGTCGAACATCGCGGCGTCATATTGTTCCTGCACGGTCATGTCTTGCCGCACCCTAACCCAAGCGGACCCAAATTACGAATGAAGAATGACGCTGGAGCGGCAGGCCCTGCCCCGGCTCGTCCCCACCTGTGCGTGCCGTCAGGCATCCTTGCCGCGCGGATAACAGCGTTGGTGGGATAACGTCACAGAACCCCCAGCGCGCTTGGTTTGCTCAAGGTTTTCTCCGCCGGGCGGGAGCCCGGCTCCTCCGAGCCGTCTGATTTTGAGCAACCTGTCTATAAAAGTATCTCATTGGTATTTTTGAAGTTTCTTTTCTGCTGGCCCGCCCTTTTGCAAGTTATTGATTTTGAACCGGATAAACATGTCATTAGAATTTGACACAGTAGGCAGAAGTCGGGTACTTTGTTATGGCAACGGTGTCGAGTTGGGAAATTCCTCCCGCCCGCCAAACCCTTTTGCGTGTTGATTAACGTTTAATTCGAAGTTCCATGAGCGATGTTGTGACAGGTGCGCCGGCGACGGGCGGCGCGAAAAAAGTTTCCCGGGTCAGCGAAGCGGTCATCCGCATCGCCGGCAATTCGCAGGATGGCATCCAGGCCATCGGCGGTTTTCTCGCGCGGCTGGCCGGCCGCAGCGAGCAGGAAGTCATGACGTTCATGACCATTCCCTCCACCATTTCCGGCGGACCCTCCATCTTTCAGGTGCGCATCGGCAGCGGCGAGGTGCTCACCGCCGGGGACGACGCCGACGTGCTGCTGGCGTTTTATCAGCACAGCTATGAGGAGCATATCAAATCGCTCAAAAAAAAGGGCATCGTGCTGTACGACAGCGATCACGTGCAGCCCAAGCCGGAGTGGGAAACGGATTATCACCACGTTGGGATTCCGATTTCATCCCTGACGGTCGAAGCCATCGGCGGCACCGCCAAGGACAAGGGTAAAAACATTTACGCGCTCGGCCTGATCGCGCGGATGTTCGACCTTAATGTTCCCAAGCTGGAGCAACTCATTGGCGAACGGTTCACGGGCAAGGATCCGAGCATATTGAACAACGCGCTGTCGGCGTTTCACGCGGGCCATGCCAATTCCCCCACCAACGTGCTGGAAACCTTCCAGTTTGCGGACAGCCAGAAGAAGGGCGCTCCTCAGGTGGTGATGAATGGCAATGAAGCGATCGCTTATGGGCTCATCGCCGCCGGCGTGCGTTTCGGCGCGGCTTATCCCATCACGCCATGGACGGACGTCATGGAGATCCTGCGCCGCGAGCTGCCCAAATACGGCGGGACCTTCATTCAGTGCGAAGATGAAATTGCGTCGGTTTCCATGGCGCTGGGCGCTAGTTTTGCCGGACGTGTGGCCGTGACCGGTTCCAGCGGGCCGGGCATCTCCCTCAAGACCGAGGCCATTGGTTGGGCGGTCATGGCGGAAATGCCGCTGGTGGTCATCGATGTCCAGCGCGGCGGCCCTTCGACGGGCATGCCCACGAATATCGAGCAATCCGATTTGAACATTGCCACTTTCGGCGGCCACGGCGACGCGCCGCGCGTGGTGCTCGCGCCGGCCAATGTGGAGGATTGCTTTTACCTGGCCATCGAGGCCGTCAACCTCGCCCGCAAATACAGCGTGCCGGTAATGTTCCTCTCGGATCAGGGCATTTCCACGCGCATCGAGGCGTTTACGGAACCTGACTTGGAAAAAATCTGCCAGGACATCTCGCCGGACCTCACGCCGGTGCCCGCGTGCAAGCCGTATGATTTGGCGGCGAAGGACGGCCTCACCCGGCACGTGAAGCCCGGCACCCAGATTCTCGATGGCAAGTATCCCATCGCGACCGGCCTGGAGCATGACGAAAACGGCCATCCAACTGGGTCGCCCAAACTGCACCTGCAGATGACGGCCAAGCGCCGCAAAAAATTGCAGGCGCTCGCTGCCACGCTCCCCCTGCCCAAAATTTACGGCCCTTCGGAAGGCAAAGTATTGCTCGTGGGCTGGGGCTCCACGGAAGGCCCGAACCGCGAAGCGGTGGACCGGTCCCGCGCCGCCGGCGACAGTGTGTCCTCCATTCACCTGCGGCACATCAATCCGCTGCCGAACGGCTTGGAAAACATCTTTTCCGGTTTCAGCCACATTTTCGTGGTGGAGATGAACGACGAGGGGCTTTACGGCTACGGCCAGCTAGCCGCCGTGCTGCGCGCGCGCTACTGCGAGGCCAAGATTCAGGGCATCAACAAGACCGATGGCCTTACTTGGAAGGTCCGGGAAATCCTCGAAGGCATCAAAAGCAAATTGGGCAAATAACCTCCTGCCTTCCAAATTTTATGAGCCAGACTTTGACTGACAATCCCGTGGCAACTCTCAACGCCCCCCAGCCCGCCACCGGCGAGCGCAAGGGGCTGACGCGCAAGGAAATCGTGGCCGACCATCCCACCTGGTGTCCCGGCTGCGGCGACTTCTCGGTGCTGGCGCTGTACTTCAAGCTGATTGAAAAGCGCAAGCTGTACCACGAGAAAATCACGACTATCTCAGGCATCGGCTGTTCCAGCCGGTTCCCCTATTTCGTGCAGGCCCATGGCGCGCACTTCCTGCATGGCCGCGCGCTGCCGTTTGCCAGCGGAGTTTCCCTGTCCCGCCCGGATTTGCACGTCTTCGCCTTCAGCGGCGACGGCGACGCGTTTTCCATCGGCGGCAATCATTTCACGCATACGGCCCGCAAAAACGTCAAGATGTCGCTGGTGGTCATGGACAACCAAGTCTATGGCCTGACGAAGAAGCAGACCTCGCCCACCTCGCCGCTCGGGTTCAAGAGCAAGACCGATATTTGGGGCGCGGTGGACTATCCCATCAATCCGGCGAAGCAGGCCATCGCGGTTGGCGCCACCTTCGTCGCGCGCACCTCGGCCTCCAATCCAAATCACGTCCTGGCCATGATGGAAGCGGCGATGGATCACGAGGGCTTCAGCTTTGTGCACTGCCTGAGCGAATGCGTGGAGTTCTATGAAGGAGCCTTCGACTCCGCCAATCCCCGCAAGGGCGGTGCGTTCAACGAAGTTCCGAAGTCGCACGACGTGAAGGACGAACTCGCGGCTTACAAGCTGGCCGGCGCGGATTTTCCCGGCAACTTCGGCATCTTGTACCAAGTCAGCAGGCCGACGAAAAACGCGAAGGAACTCGAAATCAACCAGAACGCACAGAGCAAATTCGCCGGCCTCAAGGACTGGCAGATTCTCAAAAAGACCTTCGACCGGATGAAATAATCTCCATTTACGATTTCCGATATTCGATTTGCGAGCCTTGCCTTCCGGCGAGGCTCGTAATTTTTTTAAATTTTGGTGGCGCGTCAAGCGAAAATCGTAAATCGTAAACGCGTATGCCGATTTATGAATTTGCCTGTCCGAAGTGCCGGCGGATATTCAGCTTCCTCTCGAAGCGGGTGAATCCCGACCGCCAGCCCGTCTGCCCCAAGTGCGGCCACAAAAAAATGTCCAAACAGGTCAGCCAGTTCGCTCTGACCAAGGGCTTGCCGGAGCCGGCGGCTAAAGGCGGAACCGCCGGCGATGAGCCGCCGATGCCCGACTTTGACGATCCGCGCGTGGCCCGCGCCATGGCCGAAATGGAACGCGACATGGAGCACCTCGACGAAAACAATCCGAAGCACATGGCGCGGATGATGCGGAAGATGAAGGACCTCATGCCTGCCGGCACCATGCCCAAGGAGATGGAGATTGCCATCAGGCGGCTCGAAGCCGGCGAGGACCCGGAAAAAATCGAGGCTGACATGGGCGACGTGCTGGGCGATTTCATGGGCGGAGAGGAAGGCGGCCCAGGCGGCGGCGGCTACACTCACGACAGTGGGCTATATGACATGTAAACGGCGGCCCCGCAAGCAACTCCGCCAGCGTTTGCCTCCGCCCCGATTTCAGGATAAAAGAAACTGGTGACGATTGAATTGCCAGATCAGCCAGCGACAGCGCAGTTTTCGCCGGATGAACTCCGCCTGGAACAGGCGTGTGCGCTTTATGGGCGCAGCCGTCAGCTTGGCCTCCCGGTCATCGGTGCGCTCGGTATTTTGCTGCGTGCGAAACGCATGGGGATTTTGCCGCAAGTAAAGCCAGTTGTGCAGGCACTTCAACGAGACGCCGGATTTTGGATTTCTCGATCGTGGTTGAATGAAGTCTTGAAACTGGCCTAAAAAATGACCGCCTTCCAAAGCGTGGTTGACTGCGTGGCGGAAGCGGTGGGACGAGACTTGCAAAAGCCGGCTTGAAGCCGTAAGAATTAAGCATGACTTTTAAGCGCATCACCAGTGATCCAAAACGGATGAGCGGCCAGCCGTGTATTCGCGGGTTGCGTTTGACGGTGCGCCGCGTGGTTGAGGCCGTCGCCACTTATCCTGACCGGAAAGACTTGAAAAAGGAATATCCCGAATTAAAGGAGGGGGACATTCAAGAGGCCTTGACGTTCGCCGCTGCCAACCTTGACGACAAAGCAATTGATTTGGTTGCGGCCAAATGAAGTTGCTGCGGTAATTCGAATCCGGGTCGAAGGACTCCGCGCGGAAGATTTTTCAGAGTTGCCTCAAAATGTCATTCGGCATTGCACAAGCGATCTGGATTCCGGTGCGATGGTGTCGGTGAACGAATATCAAATCCGCGTGCGGCGGTTGCCAATTGGAATGATTGCTTTTTGAACCATGGCCCATATCCACGAAAAAATTGATTTCACTGTCGCCATCTTTGTCGTTCACGACCGCAAGGTCCTGCTCATCCACCACCGCAAGCTTGATAAATGGCTGCCGCTGGGCGGGCATATTGAACTGGACGAGGACCCGGAACACGCCGCCCTCCGCGAAACGAGGGAGGAAAGCGGACTGGAGGTGGAACTCCTCGGAGAGCGGCCGCCCACGACTTCGCCCGGCACCCGCGCGCTGATCGCGCCGCGGTTTCTGGACATCCATCGCATCAGCGACACGCACGAGCACATCGGCATGATTTACTGGGCGCGGCCCAAAGCAGGGCAGGCGCCTCCCCGGCCCAGCGAGCGCTTCGGCGCGAGCCATGAATTGGAGGCCAGAGAAACCCGCCCCACTCTCGCCGCCGCGGAGCATCACGACATCCGCTGGTGTGCGCTGGAGGATTTGGATTTACTTTCACCGCCGATGACCGACGCGGTAAAGTGGTATTGCCGGGCGGCGATCCGGGAAATGTCCAGCGAGCCATGAGCGCCCTTAAAGGTTTCCGCTTCCAGACCGTCTGTTTTGTGATCGAGGGGCTGAACTCCTTCGGGTTGGTCCTGTACAGTTCCTATCTCTTCTTTTATCTGCGGGCGCGATTCGGCTTCCACGACCGCGACAACCTGCTCGTGGCCGCGCTGCTGGGCGTGATTTATCTCGTGGTGGCGTGGCAAGGCGGACGGTTCGCGCAGCGACGAGGCAATTTCTCCGCGCTCAAAATCGGCCTGCTGGTGATGCTGGCCGGGCTCGCCGCCGGCTCGCAGCTCGGCTCCGCCTGCGGTCAGATCGCCGCCGCCGCCGCCGTGACCTTCGGCCAATGCTTCACCTGGCCGGCGCTGGAGGCGCTGGTCGGCGAAAGCGAGCCCCCCGCGCGCCTGCCGCACGCCATCGGCATTTACAACGTCACCTGGGCCGTCAGCGCCGCCGCCGCCTTTTTCCTCGGCGGCACCCTGGTCCAGCTCAGCTTCAAGATCCTTTTTTTCGTGCCGCTGGCCGTTCAGGTGGTCGAATTGTCGCTGGTGTTCTGGCTCCAGAATCACGCCGCTGAACTTGCCCGCGCCGCCCTCGGCCAGCCGCGGGCCGCACCGCCGCCCGCCCCCGGCCATCTGCCGCCGGCAAAAACCAAGATGTTTTTGCGCATGGCTTGGCTGGCGAATCCGTTTGCCTACATCGGCATCAACACCCTCATCGCGGTCATCCCCGGCATCGCGGCCAAGTTTCAACTCACGCCGATGTTCGCCGGCTTTGTCTGTTCCCTTTGGTGTTTCGCGCGGCTGGGCGCCTTTGCCGCGCTGTGGCTGTGGACGGACTGGCATTACCGGTTTCGCTGGCTGCTGGGCGCGTATATCGCGCTCATCGCGACTTTCGCCGCCATACTCACCGCGCCAAATCTGGCCGTGCTCGTGGCCGCGCAAATCTTCTTCGGCGGCGCCATCGGACTAATCTATTATTCGTCGCTCTTTTATTCGATGGACGCGGGCGACGCCAAAGGCGAACACGGCGGCATTCACGAGGCGGCCATCGGCTTGGGCAACTGCGTTGGGCCGGCGACCGGCGCGGCGGCGTTGTGGCTCGCGCCAGGTAGCGCCAACATCGGGGCTTGGGCGGTGTCGGGTCTGCTGGTGCTGGGCCTGGGCGGATTGTTCTGGGTCCGAGCCGCCGGCAAATCGTGAAATGCATCCCCGCACCATGGGGAAATATCGGTGCTATCGTGCCTCACATCAAAGCGATTAACAATAAACGCTTTTCTGATTTACTTGCGACCGCAATCCAACCATGTCAGCATCCAATTTTTATTTGGCTGAGGCCAATGTCAGGAGCAAACAAATTGAAACCGATCAGCATTCCTGAACATTCGCCACAAGTTTCCCGTCGGCGTTTTATTCAATCGAGTACGCTGCTTGCCGCTGCAACATTTACCGGTTCAATTTTTGCCGTTGCCGTGAGCGGTGGGCGGCGACGGGTTGATGTTTGCATTTATGCCGCCACTTCCGGCGGTGTGATTGCGGCAGTCACCTTGGCTCATCTTGGCCATTCGGTATTGCTGGTTGAACCAACCCGCCACATTGGTGGAATGACGTCGTCGGGCTTGGGCTGGATTGATTTTGGAAAAGCATCGAGCATTGGAGGACTTACAAAAACGTATTTTGATGACATCCGCGCCTATTACGCCGCCGCCGGCGTGAAGAGCAACGGTTGGAGTATCGAACCGCACGTCGCCGAAATGCATTTCGAAAAAATGCTGGCCGAGTGCCACGTCGAAGTTGTGCGCGAGGCTCGTTTGGCTTCGGTTTTGAAGAGCGGCCGCCGCATCCGCTCCCTCATGCTTGATAAGGCCCCGGTCGAAGCCGATGGTTCGCCGTCACCGCAACCGCAAGAGACCAACTTCCTGTCCGTTGAAGCAGCCATGTTCATGGACTGCTCGTATGAAGGTGATTTGCTGGCGTATGCAGGGGTAAGTCACCGCACCGACCGCGAAAGCCGCGACGAATACGGCGAATCTCTGGCTGGCATCCACTATTCAATGCCAAACAGCGAGCAGAAGGTACGAGACGCGAATACAGGAAACATCGCGCTTGTGAGGACACCTTTGAGGATTGATCCTTATGTGCGTTCTGGGGATTCATCCACGGGATTGATCAAGCTTGTCGCCGGAACACCCATCATGGCTGAGGGCAAACAAAGCCCCATGATCCAAGCCTATAATTTTCGCCTCTGCCTCACCAAGGACGACCCCATTCCCATCACCGCTCCCGCGAACTACGACCCGAAGGATTTTGAACTGGTGTATCGCTATATTGCCGCGATACAACAAACCGGAGTGCCGCTGCGGCCTGGCGATATCTACTTCAATTTCGGCCATGAAAAATCGCGTTCGGGCACGCGGCTATTTAAGATCACCAATCTCATGCGCGGAAAAACCGATGTGAATAATGGTGGCTGCATATCCACGGATTATGTGACCGGCGGCGCGGAGCTTTACGCCAATGCGACGTGGCCTCGGCGCGCCAGACTTTGGCGGGCACACGCGGATTACCATCGCGGATTTTTTTATTTCCTGCGCACGGACGATCGGCTGCCCGAGTGGCTTCGGACTGAAATCGCGGCGTGGGGACTGCCCAAGGACGAATTTCAAGACAGCGGCGGCTGGCCGACGCAACTTTATGTCCGGGAAGCAAGACGAATGATCGGACTTGATAGGTTGGATCAAAAGCATTGCGAAGGAGCCACCCCGCGTGAAGATTCCGTCGGCTTGGGAAGCTACCCGCTCGATTCCCATTATTGTCAGCGGCTGGTTAAAAGCGGCACGGTTATTCATGAGGGCGGCTTTATGGGCCGCGACGTCAGAAAGCCTTATCCCATTCCGTATGGGATCATCACCCCGCGCGCGGAAGATTGTGAGAATTTGCTCGTGACGTTTTGTGTGTCCAGCACGCACGTCGCCTTTGCCTCGGTGCGGATGGAGCCGCCCTTTATGAGCATGAGTGAATCCGCCGGTTTTGCCATTGATCAGGCGTTGAAGGAGGGAGTGCCGGTGCAGAACATCAACCGTGGAAAACTGCGGGCGCGGCTGCAGGAGGCCAGCCAGGTAGTGTGAGCGGGCACACTGTTTGCGCCCCCCTCATCCCGGCCAAAACCAGGCATCTTTTTGGCGGAAATCGGCAATGTGGGAGGAGCGCCGGCCGATGGAAAAAGCGCCAGGAAGACGGCTCCGGAGGCCCAAAAGTTCGCGCGCGGCCGGCGGCCGCGGACAGTGTGTTCTGCCCCAAGGAATTGACCGATTGGCGATTCCCTGCGTATAAACTCTTGAAGTTCACATATTCATACGACTTTCAAGGCGCCCGGGTCGGTGCTAACCTCCTGAAAATCAACGCCAATTACCACCGCAAGCTTTGGTGATTTAAATGCAACTCAAAACCCGTCATACCGAACGCAAATGAAACCAATAAAACTTTTTATTGAAGAATGTGCCAAATCCGGCCAGGTGATTCTCGCAGGCAGTCTGGTTTTTCTCGGGTTGCTTTCCGCCGCCACCGGGTCAGCCACGCCGCCGACGCCGCTGTTACAATACACGTTTGACGATGGCAGTGGCGCGGTGAATGCCAATGACACGGGCGTCCCGCCTCCAGCCGTCGGCCTCTTCAGCGGGAGCGCCACCCGCACCAGCAATACGCCTAACGGCTCTGGCTATGCCTTGGATGTCACCACTGCGGGCGTCAACGATTACGTGCACTGCGGCGATCCGGCCAAACTCGATAACAGCACGACGCTGAGCAACGCGGTGACCCTGACGGCTTGGGTGAATTTGCAGGCCGCCGCCGTCGCAAAGGACCGGTTCATGAGCAAGATCAGCACGACCGGCGGCTTTGATCTTTACTTCAACAACTCTTCAGCTACCAGCGTAAACCTGGACTTCAATGTGAATACGACCAGCGGCGGCTGTTTTTCCTCGGCGATAAATATGTCCCAGCAGTGGGTTTTCGTGGCAGTGACCTATAACGCCACCCAAACCGCGAACAATGTGTTATTTTACACGGGCGGCACGAACACCACTGCCACCCTGTTAAACACCGCTTCCTTGGCGAATGGACTCATCAAGAATTCCACCAACGAGTTCCGGGTGGGCAGCACGGCGGCCTCGAGTTCTGACCGCACGCCGCCAGCTTGGATCGATGATGTGCGGATCTACGACTCGGTGCTCTCGCCAGTGGATCTGGAGACCGTTCGGGCCCAGGGTGGTTTCCCCAGCCCCCTCACGTTCATTGTTCAACCGTCCGGCGCGACCGTCTATGCGAATACCAACCTGACCCTCACGGCAACCCCTAATGCTGCGATTAGTTTTGAACAATGGTATTTCAATGGGACAAACCTCGCCAACGCCCTCAGTGGCGCCACCAACAGCACGCTCATCCTGAGTAATTTAAACTCGGGCATGACCGGCACTTACAGTTTATTTGCCAGCAATAGCAGCGGCGTGGCTTGGAGTTCCGGTGCCGTGGTTACGGTCGTTCCGCTCTTTAAAACGGCGCAGATGACCAACATCTGGAACATCCTCCCCGGCGACACCAATCATTTCTACATTACCACCACCGCCGGCGGTGAACGCGGCCTGACGTTTAATCCGACCACCACCAACCTGCTGATGGTAACGCATGTTCCCACCAATAATTTGGTGGTGCTGGATCCGGCCACCGGCAATCAGAAGTATTTCATGAACGTCGGCGGCATTGCCACCAACGGCGCTGCCATCAACATGGTCGGCGTGGCCGGCGATGGCGCCGTCTATTCCGGCAACGTGGTGGCCAACGCGGGTTCGGCTTCCACTCCTTACATGCTCTGGCAATGGGCCGACGATAGTACGAACACCACAGCCGATCTCCTGTTTGATGGCGACCCGGGCTACGGTACCGCGGCCGCAGGTCTGCGCTGGGGCGATAGCTTCGCCGTTTGTGGGGCGGGCAGCAGCACCGAGATTCTGATTGCCCCGGGCGCCACGGCAACGGGCGCGGGCACGAACGTGGTTCTGTTCACCACGCTGGATGGCCTGAACTTTTCCCCGACGGTTATCGGGATTGCCGGCGTGCCTTCCGGGTTTGGCCAGGGCGGGGTCGCTTTTGGACCGGGCACGAACACGCTCTGGGCGAAAGATACCGGCCAGCAGTTGTATCTGGTTCAATTCGACCCGATCAACGCCACCGGCGCCGTCCTTTACGCCTACGGCCCCAGCAATAACGTGCCCAACACCTTCCAATTCATCAGTGTCAACCGCAGCCAAAACTGGCTCGCGGGCGTGATGAGCGTTGCTAGCGGATTGCCCGACAACGTGCGCCTGTACGATGTGGCCAGCCTCACCAACGGACCGGTGCTCGCCGACCTGGAGACGAACCTGACGTCAAACTTGAACGGCTTCAACGGCGGCGTGGGGGTCGGTTCCACGGCCTTTGGCGGAAACTATTTGTTCTCCCTGGACAGCCAAAACGGAGTCCGGGCCTTTCTGCTCAGCACCAATGTGGCGCCGTTCAACCTCGCCAGCGCCACCCCGTTGGCCGGCCCTGCCGTGGCCTTGACTTGGCAAAGCCTGCCCGGCTTCACTTATCAGGTCCAAGCCGCCGCTTCCTTGCTGAATCCTCTCTGGTCGAACGCCGGCACCGCGGTCACTGCGTCCGGCGCCACTGCCTCCGCAACCATCAGCACTCCGGGGACAAATCAATTCTACCGCGTCCTGGGTCAATGAATAAACCAGTCAGCAAATCACCGGTGCTTGTGAATAACCTGCCCGCGAGCCGGCCATCCCGTTTTGCCAGCCACCCACCGGCCTTCACCCTGATCGAACTGCTGGTGGTCATCGCGATCATCGCCATACTGGCCGCGATGCTTTTGCCGGCGCTGACCAAAGCTAAACAGACGGCCCAAGCCGCCCAGTGCATGAGCAACAACAAGCAGCTGGAACTGGCCTGCCAAATGTATGTGGGCGACAATGGAGACACCTTCCCCAACAACGATACGGGTTCGGTGGGCACGGATGCCGGCCCCAATGCATGGATTCAAGGGAACGCCCAGAGTTATACCTCCGCGCCACCTTATGAAGACTGGATTGCCCAAGGCATCCTTTGGAATTATAATAAATCCTACGCCATTTATCAGTGCCCGGGTTCCCTCGCTTTTGTCCATGCGTTGGGCGGCGCAACCGCGCCGCAAAACCGCAGCTACTCCATATCCGTGCAGCTGAACTGCCACTATGCCAAAACCGATGCCATGACCCGTCCGGCCATAAAAAGCAGCGATGTCAGAAAGCCCACGGATGTGTTTGTGTTTGGCGAAGAGAACCAAATCAGCATCGATAATGGCGCCCTCGGAACCCTTTCAACTGACCCCGCCTCCGGTTACCCAAATATCTGGAACCTTCCTTCGGCGCGGCACAGCAACGCCGGCACCTTTTCGTTTGTGGACGGCCATTCGGAAATCTGGAAGTGGCGGGGAATTGTTGTCACCGCCAATCAACGATTCAATGCCAACGACACGGCCACCCAGCGGCCCTCTGCCACCACCAATCCAACCCAGGACGCCTTTGGAAGCGCTTCCGCAAATGATGTTGACCTCCTCAAACTCGCGGCGGCGCTGCCTTCGTACTGAAATGACCCCCCGGCGCGTGTGCCTGAGGGCTTTGGCGCTTCGCCGGCGCGCCTGATTACAAAAATGATTTTTAAAAATGGAACTTGTCCCGGGTGCCCGCTAATCTTGCATCAGTGGCTGGCAGGCCTGCTGATATTCTCAACCCAGGTTGTGTCAGCGTTTGCCACCCAGGAAATCAGCGTGGACGTCTGCGTTTATGGCGGCACCTCGGGCGGGGTGATCGCGGCGGTCAAAGCGGCGCGAATGGGCAAAAACGTTGCGCTGGTCTGCGACATAAGCCATATCGGGGGCATGACGTCCAGCGGACTGGGATGGACGGATATCGGCCATGTGGGCACCGGCTACATTCAGGGCATGGCGGGCGAATTTTACACGCGAATCAACTCGGCGTATGGCCAAAATGTCAACTATGCCTTTGAACCCCACGTGGCCGAGGCGGTTTTCAACACCATGGTGCAACAAGCCGGGGTTCAGGTTTATACCAACCAATATCTGACCTCCGCCACCATGTCCGGGCAGCGGATCAGGGCCATCACCATGAACAACGGCGACATCTTTGAGGCCAGGGAGTACATTGACGCGAGTTATACCGGTGATTTGATGGCCGCCGCCGGCGTCAGCTACACCATCGGCCGCGAAGCCACCAGCCAGTATGGCGAAAGCCTCGCCGGCGTAGGGTCGCCCAGCGCCATTGACGCCAATATCAGCCCCTATGTGGTGACGAACAATCCCGCCAGCGGCCTGTTGCCGCTGATCGAAACCAATGTCCTGGGGGTCCTGGGCAGCGCCAATCCACTGGTGCAGACCTACAATTTCCGGATGTGCTTCACGCAAACCGCTTCCAACCGGATGGCTCTGACCGCGCCAACCAATTATAACTCGGCGACATATGAATTGCTCGCCCGTTATGTTCAGGACAATTCCGCCCTGGCGCTAAGCAGCTATGTCACGCTCGCCACCCCCCTGCCCAATGGCAAAATGGACATCAATAATAACGGCCCCCTCTCCACCGATTTCGTCGGGGAAAGCACTGGCTATTCCGACGCGAACCCCGCGACCCGCGCGCAAATCTGGCAGGACCACAAAAACTACGAGCAGGGCTTTTTTTATTTCCTCGCCACGGATCCGCGGGTGCCCGCCAGTCTGCGCAGCGCCATGCAATCATGGGGACCCTGCAAGGACGAATTCACCGACGACGGCGGCTGGCCGTGGGTGCTTTATATACGCGAGGCCCGGCGCATGGTTTCCGATTATGTCATGACCCAGTCCAATGTCTATAGTTTGTTGCCGGTCACCAACTCGATTGGCGATGGCGGCTACTACACGGACTGTCACAATTGTGAACGCCTCGTGAACAATGGCGAGGTGGTCAATGAAGGGGGCGTTGGCGGGACCATCACGGTCCCCTACCCGATCTCCTATGGCGCGCTGGTTCCCAAGTCCGGTGAATGCACCAATTTACTGGTCCCTTGGTGCGTTTCGGCCTCCCATATCGCCTTTTGCTCCATGCGGATGGAACCGGCTTTTATGATCATGGGCCAGGCGGCCGGAACCGCCGCCTGCATCGCCATTGATGACAGCGTGAAGGTGCAAAACGTCAATATTCCCAAGTTGCAGGCGCAGTTGACGGCCGATCAACAAGCGTTGTTGCCATCCGTGCCGGCCGCCGCAGCCATCCTCGTGGATGACACTAATGCCACGGGCCTGAACCTGGTTGGAACCTGGTTTAGCAGCACGTCCATCAGCGGCTACTACGGCACAAATTATTTGGATGATGGCAATGCCAACAAGGGGTTGGATAGCGCAACCTTTACTCCGACGCTGCCGGTGGGTGGTTCTTACCAGGTGTATGCCCGCTGGACGGCCGATGCCAATCGCGCGACGAATGTGCCAATTGATATTATTTATCCGGGCGGTACGAACACGGTCATTGTGAATCAAACCCAACAAGGGGGGCAGTGGGTGCTGTTGATGACCACAAATTTCAATGCGGGATCCGGCGGCAGTGTGCGAATTCGCAATACTGGGACAACTGCTTATGTCATCGCCAACGCGGTTGAGTTCCTTCCCTATCAGCCCACGATCAGCTTGTGGGCAACTGATGCCCAAGCGTCGCGCCAGGGGCCGCAGTCTGGCAGCTTCACCATAGGCGTAGCCGGCAACACCAACACGCCCCTGACCGTATATTTGAACCTCGGTGGCACGGCGGTAAACGGTGTTGACTATGGGCCATTAGCCGCCTCCGTCAATATTCCGGCCGGCGTTGCGTTCACCAACATGAGCGTCACACCGTTTACCAATTCGCTGCCGGTCGGCAATAAAACTTTGCTGCTAAGTCTGGCGCCAAACGCCGCGTATGCCATTGGCTCTCCCGCGGCCGCCACGGTCACCATCAACGACACCCCGATCAACAATTGGCGGTTGCAGTATTTTGGAACCAATGCGACCAATTCGGCCATCGCCGGCGACAATGCCGAGCCGGCTGCGGATGGCGTTCCCAATCTGATGAAATACGCGCTGGGCTTTAATCCCTTGCTGCCGCTAACCGCTCCGTTGTTTGCGTTTGGTATTCAGACTAACGGATATTTTGGCCTTTCGTTTACCCGGCCGGATCCGCCGCCGTCGGACGTGACGTACCAAGTGAATGCCTCCGCGGATCTGTTAACCTGGTGTACGAACAACGGCTGTGTGGTCACCGAAGCCATCACGATCAACCCCAATGGCACCGCGACGGTCACGAGTGCAAGCGACACCCCAATCCAAGCCTCCCGCGAGGATTTTTTGCGCTTGAGCGTGTCGCGGAAATAAGAAAACAAATGAGGGCGACTTTCCCTGAATTGCTGTCAAGTCGCCGAGACAGGCTGCCGCGCGGCGTACCGCAGACTTCCAAGTCTGCTGCATCGCGGGTTTTAAAACCCGCTGGCCCTTGCGGCTCCAACGCGCTCCAGCTTGCTGCGCTCCGCCGATTGGGAAATCGGCGATCTGGCAGGATCGGAAACCTGTGGTGCTGCAGGGTATCCTGCGCACCTGGCAGTAAGTTGCGCCAAATAATTTGTCATGTCCCGCAACCCCAATAGTAATCCCAAAAAATGAGCTATGAAAAATGCACGTGTTCCTGAATTCAAAATTGCCGCCGCCTTCCGCGCCGCCGCCTTGGCGGTGTTGACGGCCACCCTGGCCACACCGTCCTTTGCTGCTAGCAGCTATTATTGGGCCGGCACCGGCAGCGGCGCCACCGCCGGCGCTCCGGCGGGAGGCAATTGGGACAACTCGACCACCGATTGGAGCACAACCGCCGCCGGAACGCCGACCACGGCTTGGGGGGCGGCTGGCAGCACTGCCGTCTTCGGCGGCAAGGATGGGACCTACGCCGTCAATGTCAACGCAACGGTTAACAAGCCTCAAATCCTTCAATTTACCAATTCCGGCTACACGCTGGCAAATGCGGCCACGCTGGAGACGATTACCTTCAATGGCAGTGGGTCGGGCGCCGCCCCCAACCTTCAGGTTGCTTCGGGCAAGACGGCTGCCATCGGCGCCAACGTTACGGTTGCCGCCACGACCACCTGCATTTGGGGAAATAACACGACCACGGCGGGCGGGGAATTGGACATTTTAAACGGCGGGACATTTTCACTGCCAGGAGCCAGCACGATCGGCATGGTGGGCGTTGGAACTTTAACCAGCGTAAAAACCGGCGGCCAGCTCACGATCGGCAGCGGCACGGGTAGTACTTTCTTTCTTGGTGATGACGCCCCCGACAATTGCACCCTGAGTGTGGACGGTGGCAATGTCTCTTTTAGCAGTTCCGGTCCGCTCCAAATTGGTGGAAAAAATTCGGGTGCTGTGGTGGGAACCTTGACCGTCAACGGTGGTTCTTTCAGCATGGCGGCGACTAACACGAGCTACCCTATGACCATCGGTTGCTTCGCCGGCAATTTTGGGACCAATAATCTCAACGGGGGCGTCTTAAGCGTGAATCAAATCACCAATGGCGCCGGCAGCGGTTATATCAACTTCAACGGCGGCGTGTTAAAAGCGGTTAACAACGCGTACGCGGCCGGCTTCTTGAATGGCCTGACGGCGGCCTATGTCAGAAACGGAGGCGCGGTGGTGGACAACAATGGCTATGCCATCACCATTGGCCAGGCACTTTTGCACAGCGCCTTTGCGGGCGATAACGCCACTGACGGCGGATTGATTGCGACCAATTCCGGCGCCGCGGGCTCGCTCAGCCTGACCAACGCAAACACGTACAACGGCGCCACGATCGTAAAGACCGGCGCGACCTTGGCCACCACCACGGCCAGCACTGGCGCGGGTTCCTATTCGGTGTCCAACAGTGCCACTCTGCAGGTGCAGGTCACAGCTTCAGGCCGGGGGTTGGCGATGAGCGGTCTGACGCTGGGAACTTCCGGCTCCGACGCTCTTACCAATGGTTTCTC
>Ga0302320_10011562_pt1 | contig 18649 bp, 25 predicted proteins | sample Bog_T0_3_FD_202130 | JGI IMG/M metagenome (GOLD analysis project Ga0302320, IMG submission 202130) | Peat permafrost microbial communities from Stordalen Mire near Abisko, Sweden - Bog_T0_3 | ecosystem: Environmental > Terrestrial > Soil > Wetlands > Peat | place: Sweden: Abisko, Stordalen Mire...
AAAAACCCTTGCAAATTTAAGGGTTATTTTAAAAAATATGATCAAGAAAAGGACTCAAATCAGCGACCCCAACAAACAAAAAATCCAAAACCTACTGCAGAAGGCAGGCAGGAAGAGAAAGAACAGAAAAAGCAGGAGTTAGAAAGGTAGAAAGGCAAGAGGGTGTAATCTAGGACCTAAGCTCAAAAAGCAGGAGCTCATCAAACTAGAGTTCGAAAAATACCAGCGACAGCAGCTAGAAATGCAGGAGCTTGAAGTGCAAGAGCCTCAAGAGCATGAGCTCAAAAAGCAGGGAACAGGAGCTCAAAAATCTGAAGCTCAAGAAGCAGAAATTCCATCATAAAGAGCTGGAATGCAGGAGCTAAAAAGTCAGGAGCTCGAAATACACGAGCTCGAAAGACGGGAAGTTGAAAGACTTGAGCTTGAAAGTTTTAAGCTAGATATGCAGGAGCTCGAGAGAGCAGAGCTCAAAATCGAAGACAAAGAGCCAGTTAAAAAAGCACACTTAAAAATTCAGGAGCTTGCAGAGCAGAAGCTCGAAGAACATGAGCTAAAATAATGCAGGAGCTCGAAAAAAAGAGGTTCAAAAAGCAGAAATTCAAGAATTTGAAAACATAGGCCATTTCTCCATATGTTAGGGTTTTTCTAACATCCTTCTGATGGTTTTTCTCGTTCTCTTATAAAGATTTTCATCATGTATAGCTAACTTTCTGACTAATGCAAGGTACTCTTGCGCCTGTGGCGTCAGCCATTTACCAAAATTGCTTTTTCATAATGTAGTCCCTTAAGGATCTCTTTCCTGTCAGCTAGCTTCTTGAAGTCTAAGAGGTTCTCGTCCTCTTTACTTCCTTGCCTAATAGCTTCTGATGTGTCTCTTAATTCTACGAGCCATCCGGGGGTATTTTCTGAACCGAGGTGTATTTCAACCTCCTTACATGTCATTCTCCTCTTTGGTGTCTCTTTCCAGGTTAGTTATATTTTGACATAGTGATGCTATTATTTCCAGATCACTTTCTGTATCTGTGAGAATGACATATTCCCCTTTTAGAGACTGATCCATGACTATGGAGTATATGACTTCCATTAGATCTGCCCTCTGGTGGTGCATGTAGCACATGACAATATTTCTGTCCTGGAAGTAGTTGACGTAGAGGCCTCCTTTTACAATCTCTCTTGGAAAACCTCAACGCGTTTGCTAATAACAAGACCTTTCAGCATTTGAGCAATTCAAATTCGATGAGAATTTCATCTAAGGTTTTCTGAATACGGAAATTGAGAGTCTGATGGACTTTTCTGCCAATAAGTTGAAATTCGGTGATTATCAGAATAATTCAAACAGCTTCTTCAGAGTCTTTTGTCCAAAAGATTACCAACCAGTTTGTTGTAGTGATTCAAAGAATTCTTTTATACATTGCGATTATTGCCGTATCATAAATATTTATACCTAAAAAATACTATGCATTTATAAGATGCACATAAATCCTGTGTTCACTCCCAGAAGGAAATCAATGCTAGTGAGCCTTTTAATTGCGATAACTGTAAGGAATGGTTGAAGAAATGTGAATTCATCAAGGACATCTGTGATAAACTTCAGGAGATCTTTAATAAAATAGATAACTCAGCAATGGTCCCTGCAATCTATGATAATAATAATAATTATTGCTTTCATTTGGAGACTTTACTTGATAAACTGCCAATTAACGGAAGCCCATTACCAGTTGAAGATCTACTTCAAGTGAATTTTTTGTTGGAAGCCCTATTAGAAAATCTGATGAAAAATGAAGAGACTCTCGAAAAGAAGCAGGTGGTTGTCTTGTTACAATTGGCCAGTCTCCCATTTAAAAACGACAAGGTTTTAAATAATATTTTCACTCAATTTCTCAATGAGAACTTCCTTGAAAAAGAGATCTTGAACAAGTTGGCTACTAAATTGGTACGGTGATGAGGTTTTATCAATAAATAAAATTTTCATAAAAATATGAAAAAATTTTTAAAAAAAATAAAATTTCAATATAAAAATTTTTTTAAAAATTAAATTAAGTTTTTTATGTTTTTGGGGAGAGTGTCAAGTATTTCATTGGGCTAGAAATTTTTCCGAAAAACTAAAATTATTATTTTTTTTTTTACGTTAGACAGAAATAATTTGAATTTTAATGAGTACTTTTAAAACAATAGGCTTGATAAAACTGTCTATAAAAGACATTTGCTTGCAAGAAAAAGAAAATGTTGATAGTTTAGAAAAAAGCATTGGATGTTACATAAAAATAAACCACAAAGTCTTTGATATTATACTTTTCAACAAAAAAGAACCTACCATCTGCCATTTAATTTTAAAAAGACAAGATGATATTGAGATTCTGCTGAAAAATGTCAAAAAAAATGGATTAGATTACGGGCAAATATCTTTGGATCTCTCAAGGATGCAATTTGAAGACAATAAAAAATCAATAACGGAATGGTAATCATAATAAAATTCCTTAAATTCAATGAAATTAGGTTTCCAATCAATGAGAATAATAATAGTTTTTGTGAAAAGTCCAATACCTCAAAAGCTTTAATATCAATAGAAATAGAATGGGTGAACTCTTTGCAGGAAATAAATAAAGAAAACAAACCTGCAAATTTAATACCAATTTTAAAACAAGACCAACAGAAAAATTCGTTCGGTCTGAAAGGAAACAAACCTGAGCAAAAAAAAAATATTTTGATTGAAGAAGAAGAGCATTCCTTGTAAATTATTCATTTGTTTAGTTTGTGTTAAATAATTATTAAAAAAAGATTAAAAAGAATGAGATTGATGCAGGAAAATCTCCTTGATTTTAGAAGACTGGTGAAAAACTCAGAAATCAACTCTTTGACTAACAACACAACTAAACTGGCAACAATCAAAGAAGATTTCCAAAAATTGTTGAAAGAAGAGTCACTCCTTGAGAAAAACCCTAAATTATTGAATGCCATTAATGAAACAAAAATCAGCATTACGAATTTGTTTGAAAAACTAAATTTTTTTTTCTAACTATCTAAAAAGGTTCAATGAAATCGAATCAATGCAAGACAAAAGGAAGAACAGAAAGCCAAAAGAACCATTTGATTTTGATAAATTTATGACAAAAATGGATAAAGAAGTTTCCCTTCTTTCAAAAATAACAGATGGCGTTTCTAAACGCAGCGTAAATCAAGCTGATCATTATGAGAAAATTAATAAAAACCATCAAGAAACCATAGAAAGTCTCAACAAAGAAATTTCTTTTTTAAAAGAACTGAACACGAAGCTTGAAGTTAAAGTTGAGAGTCTTTTAAGACAACAGAATCAACAGATAGAAGACATTCCTATTTCCACAAATAAAGCTTCCCAAGATTTGAAAACTTTGCTGAGTATAGTGAATTTGATTGGGAACAATCCAGGTGTTATGACCATAATTTTACAGGAGTTAAAGGCAAAACTAAAGCTTGACGAATCTTTGCAAATATATGAAAGGATCTATGATATAAATTTAAAGCTTTCTTCAAAACCTGAACCAAATTCACCTTTTAAGCAGAATAATTCAGCCTCTTCAAAGAAAAAAAGGGCTTCATCTGAATATAAAAAGTCAAAAATCGAAGGGAATTTGGAAGTTTCGAGGACCTTGAATGATTTTCAAATGAATTTTCAGGAAATAGATAAACAATTATCAGAATATAATGAAAATATATCAATTCAAAAACTGAACAATGAGGGTTATTATAAAATTGGCAACAAAAAAGTTGTTTTACAATTAGTAAATGGCAAATTAGTTGTTAGAATAGGAGGAGGTTTCTTACAACTAAAGGATTTCTTAGAGTTTTATAGTATTCAAGAAATTAAGCGGTCAAATCAGAAAAAAGAACGATTATTTAACGAAAAATCAATATAAATTAATAAACTTAAAAATGAAAAATAAAGTCATTTATTCTAAAATCTCAACAGAAAGTGCCAAAAAGTACAGCTTTAAGGAGGCTGATACTCCGAAATTAAGCCAAAGCCAAATCTCGGTTGGGAATGTCGGAAACAGTCAAATAAGAGTTGAAACTCTTCAACAGAAAATCCGACATTTGGAAGAAGAAATGAAGACATTAAGAGAAGAAAATGAATATATCAAGGGAAATAATATTCAATATTGCAAACAGATCAATGTATATTTTTAATACAGTTTTTTCCAGAACTTACAAAATTAAAGGAATATGAACTAAATAAAATGATGAAAATCGAGAAAGTTGAGATAAGTTTGCAAGATCTGCTTCATTTAAGCGATACGAACCAGACAAAGACATTGATTCGAAGATTAACGAATAATAATAATAGGATTTTAAAGGAACAAAAGGATTTGGTGAATTATTGCAATTTATTGACAGCAGATTTTATGAAAGTTAACGAAAAGGTTTCATTTTTTCTTTGAAAAATACAAACTTATTGTTTTTTTAGGTGAAATTTGCTGATCACATTATAGAGAGCTTGAAGAGAGTTGGTCATGACGATGTTAATAATTTAATAGACAAAATGAAGGAAATATGTATCGAAATTATTATCCTCTAGAAAAACTAAAAATGAAAAAGCTGGAAAAAATGAAGAATTGCATAAAATGGTTGTCAAGCTTCAAAAGGATAAAAACAACATTGAGGATAAATTTGAAAGATTAGAAAAAAAATATGGAGAGCTATCAGTAATCCATCATATAATTCCAGTTTTTCTCTTAAAATAAATTAACAGACCAATTTGGTGGAGACTAATTTGAAATATGAAGATCTACAAATCAAATATAAAGCAATGATCAATGATTACCATTTGTTAAAGGATCATGATAAATACAAAGTCAAACGAGAGAAAAAAAGGATATAATATATAAATGATATATTTTAATAGATTTATGAACTACAAACCAAAAGTGATATTTTGGAAGATGAAATGAGAGGAATTCAATCTAAATTCATGAATACCCAAAAAGAAACTGAAGAGCATAGCATGTTATCTAAATTCTTATAATTATTATAATATTTTTTTTTTAGAAAACTGAAGGAACTTGAACATGAGAATGAACAATTAAAATCAACATTTTCCTCAACATTCAATCTATTTTCAAATGCTCCGGAAAAAAAACCGACTGGGAATTCAAACCATGAGCAGAAACATTCAAAAAATCCATCCACTTCCTTAAAATATTCATCTAGAAAAAACCTTTAAATAAATCTAATTATTTTCTAAAAAATAAATTGCAAATATTGCTTATAAATTAATTTCCCTTAATACATATTCAAAAAAATTCAAGATTTCTAATTTAAGTAAAAAGCAATGGACCAGACTCTCCAAGAAACAAAAGAGCCCTTTATTGAGAAAAAGCAAGACAATAAGTCCACTTATCTCGAGAACGAGAGCAAACTTCTCGAAAATCCTCAAAAACCAGTCACCATTGAGGTTCATGAGTCCGATAGCCCGGAAGAATCCGAGGAAGAAAAACATATATATGATCTTCCTGACATGGAAAACACAAGCAAGGGTGTGATCTTAAAACTCTTTTGTGCGAGTGGTATGTGTTTCATGTTGATGATCGCCGAAGCAGTTGGTGGTATCATTGCACACTCTCTTGCCATTTTGACTGATGCTGCCCATATGTTTTCTGATATCTCAGGCTTTTTCATATCCATTTTTTCCATTTGGTTGGCCAAGAGACCGTCCACCAAAAAGCTAAGTTATGGGTACCACCGAGCAGAAGTTGTTGGTGCATTGGCTAGTGTCTTACTGATATGGGGGATCACGATTTGGTTGGTGGCAGAAGCAATAGATAGAGTCTTGAATCCAGATTATGAGATTCAAGGATGGGTGATGTTGGGAACTGCTATCTTCGGTTTATGTTGCAACTTGATTCTAGGGAAGATTCTTCATAGTGGAGGACACCATCATCATCATGGACATAGCCATGGACATGATCATGGACATGATCATGGACATGATCATGGGCATGATCATGGTACTAAACAAAACGAAAAGAAGGATACAAAAGATAAAAAAGTACATGATGAAGACGAACATGATCATGACCATAAACATGAGGACCATGATGATGAAAAGGGGCATTCTGAACATGAACATAAGCATGAAAAAAAAGAAAAAAAAGAAAAAAAAGAAAAAAAAGAAAAAAAAGAAAAAAAAGAGAAAAAGGAGCATAAACATGACCATGATGATCATGATCATGACCATGATGATCATGATCATGACCACAAAGAAAAAGAACATAGTCATGATCACAGTCACAGTCATAGCCACGATGAAAGCAGTCATAATCATGAGCATGAAGACCATGAACACAGTCAAGATCATGGTCATGAAGAAAAACATAAGCACGAACATGGTGGAGAAAAAAATGAGAAAAAAACTAAAAAAGCGGAAGGTTATTTCATTGAATTACCTTCAGATAAAAACTTAGGTAAAGCAGGGATGATAATTAATCTCGAAAAACACAAATCTCACTCTCATGAAGGCGAATTTCACTCACATGATGAAGAAGAGGAACATCACCATGAAATCACCAAGAACTTCAAAACTCGTCCTAACAAAAACTCAAAAAATCTGTCTGTTGTTTCTGAAAAGGACAATTATAACTTGAGAGCAGCAATGATTCATATTATAGGTTTAATTTGATCCTTTTTTTTAATTTTTTTTCTTATATTTTTTTTTTAACACTAAATAGGTGATATCCTCCAAAGTATTGGGGTCTTAATCGCAGCATTGATAATTTTCTTCTATCCGGAATACAAAATAGTGGATCCTATCTGCACTTTTCTCTTTGCAGTTCTCGTGGTCTTCACTACAATTCCCGTCTTGAAAGATTGCATGATAGTCATTATGGAAGGCACACCGGTTGGAATGGTCATTCATGAATTCGAGGATGAGCTTAAAAATGTTGAAGGAATTGTTGAGATTCACGATTTGCATATCTGGAGTTTATCAGTTGGAAAACCGGCCTTATCGGCGCATATCGTCTCAAGTGATCCAGGACTCACTTTAAGAGAAGGGACGAAACTTTGCAGAAGATATGGAATTTATCATTCGACTCTGCAGATTGAGGATTTGAACGAGAGAAACCATCCAAGTTTCATCAAATGCAAGCAAAATATTCATGCATCTATGAGAGTTATGGAAGAAGGCAGTCAATGACTCCCATAATTAAAATATTTGATTTAAAAATCCATCGAATTCTAAATTAAAAAAATTGAAGATATTAAATATTTATTTTAGCGTGCTAATCCAAACACCTCCATTTCCTTGACCTTGAAAAACACCTCTCCAGCTAAATATTTTCTCTTTTCTTGAGGCGTCATCTCCTCATCACATTCATAAGAAATCCCCAAATTGGAGAAACTTTCTTCATCTTGATCACATTGCTCACTGATTGACAGATCAAAACCAGCCCCGAAGACTGGGCCTCGATTGTTCATACAATATATCGCCTTTTCGAGTTTGGATTCATCAATTTCATGTTTCGTTTTTTGGCTTAAAGAAAACAAAAAGCTTTTCTCATCTTTTTGAAATTCGCCTTTTTCCTTACTTTTCCATGATTTTGAAGTATATCCTCCAAAAATCAAGTCTTTGGTACTTTTTATTAACACTAAAGTAGGACCTTTTCTATCACAAAAACGATGGAAATCCTTCGAATTAAATCCATCTTTCGAAGCTCTGTAAAGGAAATTTATTTGATTTTTCAACAGCTTTTCTCGAAACAACCCTAAAATAAAGGCTTCTTCTTGATAAGATTTTATTAAATTGCTTTCCATGAAAAATTCTCTTGATTTTATTTGTTTTTTGTTTGTCTGAGGAATCTGTGTAAGGGAAGGAGTCGTCAAAAAGGAATAAGCGGATCTAAACAATGAGTTGATCTGTGAGGATGTGATGAACTCGATCTTATCTTCGAGGAAACTTTTCACTTTGATTTGAAAATCGCCCAAAATGTGTTTGACATTGACTAATTTATCGTTTAATTTCTCCATTTCTGTCAAAAGGTTTTTCTCTGAATAATCTCTGATAAATTCTTTATGATCCAGATGGTCCAACTTGCAGGCATTACAAAGGAAAACTGACTCATGAATGCAGAAATACTTTATTGGATGGAATAAATGTTTGGAACAATGAAATGCAGACTCGATTTCCATTTCATCAAACTTATCTTTTTTGATCATTTCATCTTCTGTATTAGATGTAAAACTTAATGAATCATTTTTAATCACTTTTTCTGATGTTCCTTGATTTTCCCTTTCTTGAACAATTGGTAGAGTATCTCTTTCGTCTGTTATTTTCACTCTTTTTAATGAAGGAATAATGGTGGATGTGCCTTCTTGCTGTTCAACAAGATCTTTGAGTTCAGAAGAGTTCTTCCTTTTTGATGAATGAGCGGAATTAATCTCAAGAGCTAAAGCTTTTTGGTTCATCAGGAATTCGTCGGCATTGTTGATATCTTCAAGAAGATCACTTGCTATATCGTCATTTTTGGTGTTTTCATCTTGAATGTCATTGCCGCCGTTTAAGGAGTTTAAGGAGAGGAGAGTGTTCATTTTTTGTTCTATAAAACTTTTTCCAAACAAATTAATAAAGACTAATATTCAAAGTTTGAAGAAGTCATTTAAAATTTGGCATTATAGGACAATAGAAAGAATCCACCCAAACTAATAAAGGTATTATTTTATTTAAGCAGATAAATATTTTAATTCTTAATTTTTTTATTCAATATTGAAAATAATTTTTTCAAAAAAGACCCATCTGAACTGAAAATTATTATTCTTTTCAACCTAAAAATTACAAAATTATTTTCAAGAAAAATAACGAAGAGTTTTTTGAACAAACGATATAATAATTTTCATTTAAAATGAAAGCAAATCCTACAGAGTCAATTCCTCCAAGGAAAGAAAATGATGATAGTTCCTTTTCTAGTAATGATCTTTACGAGATACCGAATATGGATCATGCTTCAAAGGGAGCAGTGACCAAACTTCTATGTGCAAGCATAGTTTGTTTTATCCTCATGATTATTGAAGCATTTGGAGGGATATTTGCACACTCTCTTGCGATTCTAACTGATGCTGCTCATATGTTTTCAGATTTATCAGGCTTTTTCATATCCATATTTTCACTTTGGCTAGCTAAAAAACCGCCGACTAATAAATTGTCTTATGGATTTCATCGAGCTGAAGTTATAGGAGCAATGTTGAGTATTTTTATAATTTGGCTTGTGACTTGTTGGTTGGTGGTGGAAGCTATAGACAGAATCATTGATCCAGATTATGAGATTAATGAATATTTAATGTTGGCCACTGCGATTTTCGGTTTATTATGCAATTTGCTTATTGCAAAAATATTGCATTCTGGGGGGTATCATGATCATTTTCATAACCACGGCCATAATCATTCACTTGAGCATAATCACGAACATAACAAAAATCATTGTGAAAATGAAAATCATCATCATCATGATAATAATGACCAGTGTGATGATCATGATCATAATAAACAGGAGCATCATCATCATGAAGAAGAAATAGAAAACCATTATGAATCCAAAGAAACAAAAAATCAAAAGATAGAGAAAATTTTTGGAAGTCATGATGATGAAGAATCTCATAATAATGAAACAAAATACAATGAATTAAATGAGGAACAAGATGAAAAAAGTATTTGATTCAAAGGATTTTTTTTAGTTAAATAACTGTTTAGATTTGGAAAAGAATATCAATGCTACAAATGACAATAATAAAAAGAAAAACAAGAATCTTTCAATGATTTCTGAAAACGATAATGTAAACTTACGGGCTGCTATGATGCATATTTTGGGTACTTAAAACATTTTGAGAAAGACAAAATATTATCTAGTTTAAATATTTTCAGGTGATATAGCCCAAAGCATTGGTGTGATTATCGCAGCCTTAATAATTTTTTTCAACAAGGAATATAAAGTTGCAGATCCAATTTGCACATTCATATTTGCCTTCTTGGTTCTGGCGACTACCTATCATATAATGAAAGATTGTGTGGCTGTAATAATGGAAGGAGTGCCTGATGGTTTCCATTTGCATGAATTTGAAGATGAACTCAAATTAATTGATGGAGTATTAGAAATTCATGACTTACACATTTGGGCCCTAACTGTGGGGAAACCAGCTTTATCAGCTCATATAATCTCTAATAATCCTGAAAAAACACTTAAAAAATCAACCAAATTATGCAGAACATATGGAATATATCACACGACTATACAAATAGAAAATTCGGAAAAAATGAACGATAACATTCCGCTTATTTGCAAACAAAATATCCATTCTACCATAAGGATAGATCTCGTGGAATAAATTTAAATATAAGGTTTTAGATGTTTCTCATTAATCTCAAAAATATAATAAATTTAATCAAATAATGAGAATTTTTTCTCAGTTGGTTTTTGTTGGTTATAATCTTTGATTTTCACAAAAGTTTTCTCTTTTTTCTTTTCTTTCTTGATTTTCTTTTTCACAACAACTTCCTTCCTAAAATCATTTTTATTATCATTAGTTAACAAATAAGTTTGACTGTTTATTATATTTTGTATTTCCTTCATCTTTCATATTTAATTTGTATCCTTTTTTGGCTTTTCCAACTTCATAATCCTAAAATAAATGCTATTTCAAGAAAAATATAGGATTATAAACACCACAAATATTTTCCTTCCCTCAATGATTTTATTATTTAATTCAACGGCTTTCTTCACCGACTCTGGGTGTTTGAAATCAACATAACCAAAACTTTATATTTAATTTTATATGAGTTCAAATCTTTAAAAAAAAAAACCCTTTGGAATGTTCATGGGTAGAGTTATAAACAATTCGCACATTGACAATTTCTCCACATGATCGGAAAACATCACCCAATTCATCTTCATTCATGGAATAAGGGAAACCTTTTACGAAAATCGATTTACAATTTTCTGGAGGAGGACCTGAAACTTTAATGGAGTTTAATAATCAATGTTATTATATTAAGAATATTAGTAATACTATTAAATTTTGAATCTTCGCCTCTACTCAACTGGATATCAAGATATCGATTATTCATATAGGTTTTATTTTTCTTCAACGCCTTAAAATAAAAAGAGTTTAAGATTTTTTGGCAAAATAATGAAAACACGTTTTCAGCAGCTTCATTTGAGCTAAAAGTGATATGTCCATAACCCAATAATCTTCCAGAATCTTGGAAAGTTGGTAGTTTTAAAGTTCTTTAGTAATAAAATCGATAAAATCTTCAAATTTTAAGAATGAAATTGACATTATCTCCCCACAATCTTGAAAAAACTCTTTGACTTGTTCCTCAGTAGCTATATAGGGAAGACCAGAAACAAAAATGGTGTTTTTATCTTGTTTTTCCTGATTTTTCATTAAATATCTCTTTATTAGGATTTTTTATTATATTATAAATTTGTTAATTTTGGATTTTTTCTTTAATTTTTAATATTTTAATTTTTTTAATGAATTCTTTCTCGTATTCAAAATTCCAATAATTTCTCTGTCGATATCATTATTTTCTTTCATTTGACTCATAAGAAAATTTTTCTCATTCCAAGCTTCTTCTTTTTCTTTATCGCTGATTCTTTTCGCATCTTCTAATAAATTATTTCTTTTTTTCTCAGAGGCCAATTCTCTGAGAGAATCTTCATAAATTTCATTTTGATTTTGCAACTCTTTTTCTTTTCTTCTCAAACTTTCTTGCAATAATTCGAATTTATCCAAAAGTTCATTGTTTTTTTTCACTTCCTTCTTATATAATCCTTGCAAATAATTCATTTCCTGTTTAATTTCATCGGCTTCAGCTTTATTTCTGTTGAAATCTCTTTGAATTTCTCCTCGATTACTTTCGATTTCTGCAATCTTTTTCTCAGTTTTCAACAGGACCTCTTTTTTGTCTTTGAGTTCTGCTTCTAACTATTAAAAAAAGTTTAAATAAATCTATAAAAATAACAAATGATAACTTTTTTTCCCATGTCCATTAAATCTTTTCTATCAAAATTCGATTTCTCCAGATTCTTCTCCAACTCTCTTATCTTCCATTCTTTGTCCTTGAATGTTGAATTCAAAGTTTCCTTCTCATTAACCAAAAGTTTTTTCTCTTGAGTGGTTTTATTGAAAGCCATTTCTGAGATGCGTTTTTCTTCATAAAGCTTTTCCATTTCCTCATCTTTTTCTTCCAACATCTCTTTCATTCTATTATTTTCTATAATTTTGCCTTCCAGTGCATCTTTCCATTCCTTTGCCTCAACTTTCAAATGGGAGATGATTGTTTCCTTGGAATCTGCTTCAGTCCTCAAAAGAGCGATTGATCTAAGATTGAGTTCATTTCTTGAACGAAACTCATTTTCGTTTCTTGTCTTTAAAATCATTAATTTTAATAAAATGTTGACTTTCATTTTCGAACCTTTTCCTGTTGAAGAAGAGTAAACCGATATTCCATATTACGATATTGAGAGCTTAGTTCATTATATTCCTTTTCATAGTCATCTTTTCTATAATTAGAAAGAGTGGTGAGATACTTTGGGGATTTTAGTGCTAAGGAATCTCTTTCACGAGAATAAGGAGAAGAATAATTGGCCTATTAAAAATTGGGTCAATGTTTTTGGAATATTTTGCATTTTACATTCTTTGAATTCATTTTTTTTAAAAAAATTTTAACGAATTTCTAATTTTTATTCAGGATTTTTTTTATTATTTCCTCTTGACTTTCTCTTTCTAGTCCTAATCCTTTTCTTCTTTGTTAAATTGGAGTCATCTTTGTTTTTTTCTGATCTTCGTTGTTTATCTGCTTTTTGATTTTCTTTTTGAATCTTCCTTTTCATTGACATTGGATTCGGTCCTTTAGCTTTTTTTGCAATTAACATCCCGAGCTTTTTTTTTTCTTTAATGATTTCAATTTTTTTTTTTCTTTGAATTTCTTTCTCCATCTTAATCTGATTTTCTTTGATTTTGGAAAATTCATGCGTTTGAGGCTCAAATTTTCGTTTCTTTTGTTCTTCCAAAAATTTCTTCGTTTGATGCGAAGGCTCCTCGAGTTGCAAACTATCATTGTTGAAATAAAAAATAGGGACCTTTTTGAAAATTTATTAACAAATATTTTATCCATATCTTTACTCCAATGATATTTCTAAGTTCTTTTCTTAAATTTTCGTCTTGGGTTCCAACCATATATTTTCCATCGTTTTTTTCTCCAATAATTTCCAAAATGCAATCTTTTGGATTTTTATGATCTTTAATATGGCATTTTATCCTTGATAATTTTCTCGCTTGAATATAACAGCCTCTGAAATCATCTCCAAGCAAAGATAACTCATAAACAATACATTCTGAAGATTGAAGAAATATAGTTCCCTTTAAGATTTTTTCGAGCTTTCCTTTCAAATCGATTTTTTTCTCGACTAGAAGATTCAAGAAGTTGCCATCCAGGAGAAGATGAAAGGGGTCGAAAAATGCAAAATTAATCTTATAGAAATTAAGGGTCCTTTTTAATAATTTGGATTTTTTTATTTTCATTATTATTTTTTTTATAAAAAACTTTCGGTTAAAATGCTAACAGAACAATCAAATCAAGAAAAAAAGCCTCTGTCTTCAAATAAGAATTTGGTGAATTCAATTCGCACCCCTATTAAGCAATCTGCAAGAGATGAAATCTCCACCAAAGAGAAAGAAAACATGAAGCAAGAACCACCAATTACTTTTAAAAAAGAAGAATATGAAGAAAAATTAAAGAAATATGAAGAAGAAGTCCATAAAAATAAAGAAAAAATCAAGGAAAAAACCATCAAAGAGAATAAATTACTTGGTTTTAATCCACTTTTTATATTTATAAACCTTCTTCATAGATGAAATTAATCAAATGAGACTCAAAATGGTTCCTTTATTGGACAAGATTAATTACCTTGAAGGTTGTGAAAAAACAAATTCTAATTCAGAAGAGGTTGACCAAAATCTTCGGATTCTTAAAGATGAAAATCTTGAATTATCTACAAAAAATGAGGAATTATGCAAGGAACTGCTAAAAAGAGATGACATTTTCAAAGAATGGAATGAAGTTGTTGATCAGCTAGACTCCAAACTCAATAAAATGGAACAAGAAAATCAAGGTATATTTAAAATTCATAACATTTTATATTTATTAAAATTGTAGATCTCAAAGAGAAAAATCATGAAATACTTCAAAAAGAAACTACATTGATAGAAAAACTGGAGACGATAGAAAAAGAAAAAGAAGGTCTCATAAAGGAAAATAAGGATTTCTTAAAAGAAAAACAATTTTATGAAGCTGAATTTGATAAATTAAAAAACAAAAACTCAGAATTAGAGTCAAAAATTATTGCTGAAAAACAAGAGAAAGACATAATTATCCTTGATCAAAATAAGTTAATTCTTACATATAAGGAGAACCTTCAAGTTCTAAAAGAAGACATGAACATCAAGCATGATTTTTATGTCAAAGAAAACACTTCTTTGAAAGAAAAGCTCGAAATTGTGTCAAAGAAAAATAGTTTTTTGACAAATCGAATTTATGAACTGAATAAAGAAATCGAAGAGTTAAAAAATGAAAAAAGTTTTTCCAAACATTCAATCGAGGACAATTTAATGATCAGACCGTTAAATACAAGAAAGTCTTTTGAGCTGTTGAGTGATACATTAACTCTGAAACTCAATAATCTTGAAAAGATCTTTCAGAATGATTATGAAAATGACAAAAGACTCAGTAAAGAAAATATAAATCAAGAATGTAGCAAAGATCTCATCACCAAAGAAGAAGTCAAAAAAATGAACAAAATGAAATTGCTTAGCAGTGAAAAAAATTATGCAGAAAAAAATAAAAAAGTAAATTATCGGTCTGTTTCCGCAAGTCGGGGACACCATTCACCGGATAACCAAAAGGGTGCAGGGGAAGAGAATTTGAAAAAAATTGTCAGAAAAAAACAGAAAAACGAGTTTGAAAGTGATTTTGTCAAAAAGTTTAAAAGAGTCATCACTCATTTGGAAGCTAGGCTTGAAAACTTAGCAGCTGAAGAAATTAATAAATAAATGACCAAAATAATGTTAATTCAAATTAAATAAACATATAAAAAATATTTTTTTTTTTTTTAACAAAAAAATAAAAATTTAATATTAAACTTCCTCAATATTCCGAAAGTTCCGAAGAAATTTTCTTTAAAATCTATAATCTGCTCTAATAAAAAATAATATTAGATAAATCCTCTCAAAATGTCATTTCTCGCTAAACTCTTTTCCAAAGCCGCGCCAAAAAAGGGTATAAATCAGGCTTATTATTATCGAATAAGCCAAATGAATGATCATGAAGTCTATAATTATTTCACTACAAGCCCTTCCGGTTTACCTAATGAAATAATTGAAAATATCCGCAAAAAATATGGCCCCAACAGCAACGAAGATTCTCAACGATTCCGGGCTTTAAAGCAATTCCTTTCTTCTGCGATAAACCCTTTTAATCTTCTTCTGGCTGTTCTTTCAGCCATAATTTATTATCAAGGAGATAATGTTGGAGGTAGCATTGTCATAGGCATGGTGGTCCTTTCAATCATCACAACCTTTTCTCAAGAATATCGATCTTCCAACGCAGTGGAGAAGTTGCAAAAAATGATCAACTCGACAATTGATGTCTATAGATTGAATCATGAGGATCATAGAAGCAAATATAGAAGCTTCTCGTTTGTCGAGGAAAGTGTGCCTCATTATGTCAAAATGGAGTATAAAAATGGAGAGTTTCAAAAATATCCTCCAATCAAAGAAGAGCCTTTTCTTGAGAATTTAGATGTGACTGACCCTGAACTGCAGTTATCGGTTCAGGAGCCAAGATCTGCTCAAGTGACACCTTTACTCTCAAAGCCAATTCAATGTCCAGACAGTTTTCTTGTACTAAAATGCTCGAGAATCAACATAAAAGTTAAAGAATTGGTTCGTGGAGATATAGTTTGCTTAAGTACTGGTGATGTTATTCCAGCAGACCTTAGACTCCTAGACTCCAAATTTCTTTCTGTGAATCAATCAGCAATGAACGGGGAGTCGATGCCGTCCGAGAAACACGCGGAAAAACGTCCTGAAGAAAAAACGGATCTTTATGATTATCCAAATATGGTTTTTCAAGGCACGAACGTCGTCAGTGGGACTGGAAGAGGTGTAGTCATTGCAACTGGGAAAGAAACACTGTTCGGACAAATAAAGTCCTCTATTTCGCAGAGTAGACAAAAAACCTCCTTCGATCGAGGGATTGATCATTATGTAATAATGATGATTTGTTTTATGATTTTTTTGGGGGTTGTTACGCTTTTAATAAATGGATTTTCAAAACCATTGGGCTGGGGGGATGCTATACAATTTTCTTTGGCGATTGCAGTGGGATTGACACCGGAAATGCTTCCAATGATTATTTCAGTGAATTTGGCAAAGGGGGCTCTAGCAATGGTCAAAAAGAAGGTGATTATCAAGAGACTTGCAGCAATACAAAATATCGGAGCGATGAATATTCTGTGCACTGATAAAACAGGGACTTTGACTGATGATCACATTGTGCTGGAACATAGCATTGATACAAGTGGAGAGCCTTCACAACTATCTTTGAAGTTTGGGTATTTGATCAGTTACTTTCAAACAGGTTTAAGAAATTTATTGGATGAGGCAATTGTGACGAAAGCAGAAAATTTTATGGAAATCCGAGACACAATGGATGAGATGGAAAAAGTCGATGAGATCCCCTTTGATTTCGAAAGAAGAAGGATGAGTGTTATTCTTCGCAAGAAGGCATCTCAACAAATTACTTTATATTGTAAAGGAGCTGCCGAAGAGACTTTGAACTCTTGTGCATCATTCATTGATTCCGAAGGAAACACTGATGTTTTAACAAAAGAAAAAAAAGAAGAAATCATAACAGTTTTCCACAATTTAAATAAGAAAGGTCTCAGAGTTATTGGAGTTGCACTCAGGGAATTCGAAGGCATTGAGAATCAAGTTTTTGATGTTTCCAAAGAAAGTGAAATGACTTTAATTGGTTTTTTGACATTTTTGGATCCTCCTAAGAAATCAACGGCTGAAACTATCAAAAAATTAAACCACAGAGGAATCACAATTAAAGTCCTTACAGGAGATAATGAGTTGGTTGCCAGATATGTCTGTCAACAGTCAGGAATTAATGTAGATTATGTGCTTACAGGTCAAATGATTAGAAACATGACAGATGACGAATTCAAGGATGGTGTTGAAAAAGCCTCTGTCTTCGCAAAATTGACCCCGCAACAAAAAGAAGCAGTTGTTAAAACATTGCAAAAGAAGAATAATGTTGTAGGGTTCCTGGGAGATGGAATCAATGATAGCTTGGCGTTAAAGGCTGCAGATTGTGGCATTAGTGTAGAAAATGCAATGGATATAACAAAACAATGTGCAGATATCATTCTTCTTGAAAAAAGCCTAGATGTACTTGATACTGCTGTTATAGAGGGCCGAACAGTCTTTGGGAATATCGTCAAATATATCAAAATGGGTGCCAGTAGTAATTTCGGGAATGTTTTTTCGATGACAGGAGCCTCGTTTTTGTTTCCATTCTTGCCAATGACTGCAATACAGGTTTTGATCCAAAGTCTCCTTTACGATTTGAGCCAATGTGGTATCCCTTTTGATAATGTCGACATTGAATACCTTGAAACTCCTAAAAAATGGGATATTAGAGATATTGCTAAATTTATGGTGGTCATCGGTCCCATCAGTTCAATTTTCGATTATTTGACTTGGGCTGTGATGTGGTGGTATTTTGGGTTTAAAGGCGATAATCAGGACCAAATTATTATATTTCAAACTGCATGGTTTATTGAAGGATTCTTGACACAAGCCACAATAGTTCATGTGATTAGAACTCATAAAATTCCTTTTTTTCAGTCAAGAGCCAGTTTGATTATGGCTGCAAGCACACTAATGAGCATGGCCCTTGCTGTTATATTTGTCTATATACCATTGGCTGAATATATCCCTTATGAGAGACCACCTAACAATTTCTATGGATTTCTGTTTTTGTTCTTGTTTGGATATTGTGTTTTGACACAAATTGGAAAACATTTCTTTTATAAATACAATGGATTAAAATAATTCATAATTAGCAGTTTATGAAGAAAATAATATTTTTTGTTTTTTGTTTTATTAAAATACAATCATATTAAATTTTTTTTTTTTGCCTAAATGAAATTAATCTTGGAATTTTACTTTTATTTTCTCATATAAATCAATTCCTGTCCTCATGCATCCGTCAATTCTGCCTTTCCCAATGACTCCATCTCCAATTATATGGATATTTCTCCCAGATAAAAACTCTATAAACTTAGAATTCAACTTGCTGCTTGGTAAAGCATATTTCCATTTTGTCAAATCCTCGAAAATCACAGTTTTTTCCTTAAAATCGGGCAAAATAGAAAAGAATTCTGCTTTTATCATGGAAATAATGTTTTTTTCATCCAGTTTCTTCTGTTTTAAATCCCTTGAAAACTCATCAGATGTCTGCATTATAAGAACAGTTGTGTTTTTATCAGTTATATGTCCATTTTTTTGGTTTTCTACACTGAGCCAAGAAATAGCATGAGCTCTATCAAAGTTAATC
>Ga0302320_10011563_pt1 | contig 18648 bp, 10 predicted proteins | sample Bog_T0_3_FD_202130 | JGI IMG/M metagenome (GOLD analysis project Ga0302320, IMG submission 202130) | Peat permafrost microbial communities from Stordalen Mire near Abisko, Sweden - Bog_T0_3 | ecosystem: Environmental > Terrestrial > Soil > Wetlands > Peat | place: Sweden: Abisko, Stordalen Mire...
CAGAAGGAGTTTTGTGGCAAGCGTGCGGAATTCTCTCGGGACTTAACGTCGAAACGGTCGTCTATACTACGAGTTAACTGGTGGTCAATCCTCCCCCCGAGCACACACTCGCGAATGCCGCCAAGAGGTCGTAACTGGAAAGAGCTGACTTGGAGTTGGGCCTATTCGACCGGGCACCCCGCTTCCGATCAGAAGTTGGAGGCCGCTGCTCACGCAGCCTGGCCATACGCCTTCCTGTGCGCCTGGGCGTACCTCAATGACCACGACGCCGCAGTCGATTTGATGGACCACGCTGTTCAAAATGCGTCCAAATATATTGTCCGCAATGGCGATCCTCCTCCAAATAAACTCGCCGCACGCATCAAGAGCGTTATCCGGCGCCGCGCCGGACAACTCGCCGCGAAGCGTAAACGCGAATTGCCGTCTGGGTCGATGTACGATATGGAGCATCTCCTTGTCGGCGATCCGGAGGCAGAACACAGAGCCTATGAAGCAGAGTTGTTTTCGCGCCTTTCCCCAGCGGCACAATCGATCTTCAATAGCCGCCGGCTCGGATATTCTTGGCGGGAGATCGGTGGAAAACTTGCGATGGACCACAGCGCATTGCGTCGTGCATACTTTGGGGAACTGGGATTGGTGCTCCGCAGTATTTCCCCTCCTGGAGAGTCCCCAAAATGTTGAGTTGGTCTAGGCCCTCGCGCGCCGAGGACCGCATTGAATCATGGCTTGTACAGCGCCATCAGGAGCGCGTGCTTGCCGGCGAAACGACGCCTGTCGGGCCGTGTCCTGACGAAACCTTCCTTCGAGATCTGGCTCGAAAGGCCAAGCGGATCGATTTGCTAGACCCGAGAGTCGACCACGCGGCAAACTGTTCCACGTGCATGAGCAGGCTGCTTGTATTCCGGCTGGAAAATCGCTCGCGCCGGAGAAAGCGGACACTCGTAACCGCAGTAGTCCTCTGCTCCGTGATCGGCGCGGTCGTCATCACGGTCGCTAGTTATGAAATGCACCGTCAACTTCCATCGGCGAATTTGGCCGTTGTATCCGAAGCGGTAAACCTGTGGGATGCCGGTACGATCCGAGGCAACCAGCCAGGCTCGCTGAAATCTGTTTTTTTGCCAGCTGCAGTTGTCAGGGTTACGATCATCCTTCCGCGCTTCAGCCCTCCAGGCCAATACTCCGTGGCCGTTACGCAGGATCAGAACGGAAATGGCGTCGTGGCCCAGAGAAGCGCGCCGGCGACGATTAGTGGCGATCACGAATCAGTGTCTGTCGAACTGGACCTGCGGGCGGCGAAGGCCGGAGCGTATTTCCTAGCTACGACCCACGATCAAGATCAGGCGTCTTATTACTATCCTTTGCAAATCAAGTAGACGGCCCTCTACGGCCACTAAATTCCTGACTCCATGGCAATCCTGGCAAACGTATCGGAAATCGGCTCAAACACTCGATAAATGCGAATCCCAGTTGGCAGCAAATGAGGTTCGTGTGTGAGTAATGCAGGAGACGCTGGCAGATATGCTATTACCTATCGTCGGCGCTTCTTTGTTTGGGGGGCCGTCAAGACAAACTCAGCCGGTTGGTAAAACTGTGCAGTCGGTATTGCCGCAGATCCGTCGAGGACAAAAGCGACGCTGTACCTCGCCCTCGTTATCCCGACGTAAAGCTTTGCTCGTGAGCCTTCGATATGCCGACAGTCGCCCGTCTTTAGCCAGCGCTCCCCCAGTCCATGCGGGAATATGATTACGCGGTCAAAGCTGAGCCCCTTCGACTCGCCAAAATTCAAGGCGCTGAGGTTGTGACAATCCGTTTTTATATCCAGCCGCAAAACCTGCGGTCGGTAGTCGCGAACATACGTGTCGACTTCCGAGTGCCGCACCAAGAAAATCCCATCGTGCCCGGTTCTGTCGTGACGGCGCGAGTTCGTGCGTGGCTCGTCTGGAAACAGGCCGTCAGCCAGATCGGCAATTTCCTGTCTGCAGCGGTAGGTATCGTATTGATAAGTTAAGGTAGAAAGCTTTCTCTTTTCCCATTGACGGAACCTCTTGAAGATTTTGACCCCTCTGAACGGTTTATTCCTGGGCGAGTTATTGGTAGAAAACGTCGCCTGGCGGTGGTCACCGACCATTGTTAGTGGGATCCCTGCTTTGAGCATCGTTTCGACAAGGTCGAGGTCATACCAGGCAAGATCCTGCACCTCATCGATAATGACGCGGTCGAAGCGCTGCCGAAGTCGCCGCATAACCGCGCCGCCGGAAAGACGGTCGCACCGGCAGACAAACTCCGACATCTTGTCCGAGTAGATTAGGCCCCTGCTCGAAAAGAAGTATTTCTCCAGGTTGACCTTTCCGGTGAATTTTGCAGAACGATCATTCACCCAGTGGATACCTTCGATTCGATGATCGTAGAGCACCCGCCTGTACGGCCTCGCAAGATCGTGTAGAAGAAAGCTGAACCAAGTCACTACTTCAATCCGCGACGGGATCGCCGGGCAACTCTCAAAGATGAGGCGCTCGATCTCGTGCTTGTTGTTTCGTGTGTAGGTCACCAAGGCCAACCTCGACTGAGTCTCGGCAAGGGCTTGTCTGACGACTTCGGTCGTTTTACCTCCTCCGGCGGCGCAGATGATGATGTGGCTAGTTGATTGCATCGAGGATGTATTTCGGAGCGGTCCAGGGTGTCGATGTCGTGAAGAACTTCAGCGCGACGTCCGCCTTATTGTCCTTCATGTATTCCAACAATGCTGCATCGCCGTCGAAGGCTTTGCCCAACACCGTTTCGATTACAGCCCTTCCATTAGCCTTGAGCATCTGCGGCTCAAGAGTGCGGCAACCTTCGTCGGTATCGTAAAGGATGCGTATTCGGGGCTTATTAAAGTAGTCCTTATATTTTTCTTCGAGAGCCGACACCCTCCCATCGTTGTCAGTCACGACCGTAACCGGGATGCCCATTAGATCAGCGATTTCAAGAAACCGTTTGAACGCCAGAGATCGGACAGAGATCACATCTATCCCGGCTTCAAGGGGCAGCACCCCGTGTTGCTTTTTATAGGCCGCTTGAACGATCAGCTCGTCGGACGGTCCCTCCACAAGAATCGGCTGCCTCGCCAAGATGAGACGCAGAGTATCGTGCCCTGGCAACCGCATGAAATAGTCCTGCGTCTCGGACGACAGCGACTTAAGGCCAGTTGAGGCGTCCCGATTGAAAAGAATCACAGACTCAACCCCGAGCTTGTTGAGGACGAAGCTACTGTGGGTTGTGATAATGAGCTGACGATCACCCCTGCGCTCTGCGAGGCGAGTAATGAGGGTGTTTAGATTTGAAAAGGAGAGATGGTTCTCCGGTTCTTCGATTAAGACCAGATGGCATTCTGAAGAAGACTCCATAGCCAGCTTGATCTTCACCGAGTTCTGTTCACCTTTTCCGACCAAGGTAAGCGGCACGTCATCGAGCTGCAGCATGATGCCCATCTCCCAATTCGACCGGGATGATGTGTCAAGAGAAACTGAAAGGGTCTTATCTGAGATCACGCCCTTCTTTTTTGCAAGTCCATCGTTGATGCTCTTCACCCGCTCTTCGTCCAAGAACCTATCCTTCATTAGGCGATACGATAGTGACAGGTCCACCTGCTGCGCCCTATTGAGGCTATTCTTGACGATATCCAGCACGTAGCGACCGGCCGCCGCATTGCTTCGGATGGTGCTCGCATCGATAAAGCTGGGCTTGACGGGGATACCGCGCGTGGTGACGTCGTTCTCTGCGAAGCTCCGCCACCTTGGGATGTAATACTCGACGGGAAGCGTCCTTATTGCCGACGGGTCGGCTACATAGGCCGCAAAGTGTTCTGCAAATTCCGAATTGCACTCGATTTTCAACGAAACGCCTGGGAGATTTTCCTTACGTGTATTATTCGTCCCTTTAAGTTTCGCGAGGGCTGCGTCATCGTCGAAATACAGCTCGATCAGAGTCTCTGGTGGAGGAACAGACCTTCCTGCATTCAGACAATTGATATATTCGGTGACCAATTCCAAATTGAATAGATAAGGATGGGTTTCGGATTGTATCGGTCGTCCATTTAGCTGCCCGGTCAGAGCTAGGCAAACCGCTTCAAGCAGCGTAGATTTCCCGCATTCGTTGTTGCCAACGATGATGTTGATATCGGGGTTAAGTGGAACATCCGCCCACTTCAAGCAACGATAATTCTTCACAATTACCCGCGAAATGAACACCAATGCCTCGCTAGCGTGGAATACGAACAGCATACTCCAGCCTTACAAAGTTCGACCGCGGATCGTTCAAAGCTCTGGCATTCGGTCCTTGCGAGCCGCGAGGGGTGCTCTCTCGCCTGTTACGCCCCAAAGGTGTGAACGGCACGCTTTGCAGCGGCCGTTGCGTGGGATTAGTCCCGCAAACCCGCAGGTACAGGGCAGCCTCGACCAGTGACCTATTCTCGGACTTCTGGCGCAACGCCGCCTACAGGGGACCGATCTGTGCTTGACGTGTAAATTGGCGATTCTGCGCGAATAAGGGTAGAATTTTGCCGCGATTAAGGGATTGAGGTTCCCACGGTTTCAAGTATCAAAGCGAGAACCGGGCGCCCTCGTGCAAGTGGGCAGGTGGCCTTGGTCTTCAGGGAAGGGTACTGAGGACTGGCGCCAGATACGGGTTGACGGGATGAAGCTCGTGATAAACGTTGCATTTTGTGGGCAATTGGGCTGGAGAGTCCCCAAGTGCCATGTACCCCGAGTGATCCGGCGGTATGATGGTTGCGGAATCCAAAGGGGCTTATGGACTTTTCATTTCTGCATGCTGCCGATCTGCACCTTGGCAGTCCGTTCTTAGGTCTGGCCTCGGTTGATGAAGATCTCGCTGATTTAGTCTCTTCTGCCAGTCGCAAGGCATTTACGGAGTTGGTGTCGCAGGCGATCGGCCAAGAAGTCAGCTTTGTCGTAATCGCTGGCGACATTTATGACGGCGACTGGAAGGACACGACAATCGGTCATTTCTTCAACCGGGAAATATCCCGGCTGGTACGTGCGGGGATTGGTGTGTACCTTTCCCGAGGCAACCACGATGCGGAAAGCGGAATCACCAAAGCCGTCACCTTGCCACCCGAGGTTACGATATTTTCTTCCAGGAAGCCACAGACCTTTGAGATTCCGGAACTCAATGTAGCTCTGCATGGCCAGAGTTTCAGCGACCGCGTAGTTAACGAGAACCTGGCCCTGAGCTTCCCTCAGGCGGTGCCTGGCTGGTTCAACATCGGCGTGCTGCACACCAACTGTGGAGGCCGGAAGGGTCACCAGAACTACGCTCCGTGCTCGGTCGAGGACCTTGTACAGCGCGGCTACCAGTACTGGGCACTGGGGCACGTTCATGAATACGAGGTACTAAACACCCATCCTCATGTGGTTTTTCCTGGGAATCTGCAGGGGCGGAACATCCGCGAATGTGGACGCAAAGGCGCACTCCTCGTGAATGTACAGGATGGAGAAGTGGCAGGCATGACCAGGTTGCTGGTCGACCAGGTACGCTGGGCACTGATCTCCGTGGACTTCACCGGTATCGACAACGATACGGCTGCGATCGAACAGCTCCGTAGTCGAATCAAAGAAGAGATAGATGCGGTCGGCGGCTCTCCTGTCGTGTTTCGCATTAACGTGTCCGGTGAGACCGATCTCCACAGGACCATTCGGTCAGCGCCTGGCTGGTTGAAGGAAGAGGTTCTAGCTGCGGCGAGTCACTGCAGTGAGTCGGCCTGGCTGGAATCCCTGGAGGTGGAGACGTCAGAACCCCGAGCCCCCGGGAGCGTCCAGCCTACCTCTTCGGTGGCACTTGACCTTAAAGCGATGCTGATGGGATTAACTACTTCCCCGGACGTGTTTCGTTCAGCTGTTGATCCGATCCGGCAAAGATTCTCGCCTATGCAAGTACCTGAGGATCTTTATTCCGACGACGAAATTGAACAGCTCGTGAAAGAGGCCCGTGAGTTGCTACTCTCGTCCGACTTCGCTCAAGAGGAGAAGGCCAAGTGAGAATCAGGCAATTGAGTCTGGTGCGTTACGGGCATTTCACGGATGTTCCGCTGAATTTCCGGCCGGATGCGAGTCTCCACGTCGTCTACGGAGAGAACGAGGCTGGCAAGACAACCGCGCTAAACGCGATAGTCGACCTGCTGTATGGGTTCAGCAAGTTCACGAACTACGATTTCAAACATCCCCAGGCATTGTTGGTTGGTGCAACGCTTGAAAACCGGGCTGGAGAGACCATTTCGTTCAACCGACGCAAGGGCATCAAAAAGACTCTTACCGACCTTACAGGAACTGTACTCGCAGATGACGCCTTGGCGCCGTACCTTGGTGCGATCGGCAAGGAAGCATTCGAGCATTCCTGGGGATTGAGCAAGGAAGAGCTCCGCGCGGGCGGAGAAGAGATGCTGAAGAGCGAAGGAGAGGCTGGTGCGAGCCTATTTGCCGCGGCATCTGGTCTCAAAGGTTTGCTCAATTTTCAGAAACGGCTCGAATCGGAAGCCGCATCGATCTTTACGCCGCAAAAGGCTCAGAGCCGCAGTTTTTACCAAGCGCATGACCGCTTCGAAACTGCAGCGAAGCTCGTGCGCGAACTTGGTTTTAGGGCGAGCGATCTGAAAGAGCGGAATAAATTGGTCGAATCCGCCACGGAAGCATGGGAAAAGGCCAAGTCGGACCGGGCGGTCTGCATCAGGCTCAAAGGACAACTAGAAAGACAGAAAGGGCTCATGCCGCTTTTGCGGTTGAATCTCGAAGATGAAGCCGCCCTCAATGAATGGGAAGACCTGCCACCAGTTAATGGGAGCGCAGTTGTTGAGCTGCGGCGTGCTCTTATTGCGAGTCAGGCGGCTAAACAGACATTGGACGGCTTAGAAAATGAGTTGGAGGGAGCAAGGAAAAGGCTATCTGGTTTTCAGATAGACCAAAACCTTCTTGACCGTTCCGCGACAATCGACCTGTTGATTCAGAAACTTGGTGAGTATTCAAAGCACAAGTCGGACCTCCCTGGGATAGAGAGGGAGAGGGATGGGTTCGTTGCGGAATTGCACCGCAATGCAATCAGCCTAGGGTTGCCATCCACAACCAATCTCGAAGAGCTCATGCCAACTGAAATACTGATTGCGGATGTGCGTGCGCAGGTGATTGCCGGGAGGAAGGTTGCGAGCAATCTCTCGTCCAAGCTCGCAACCATCGTTCAGGAAAAGCAGACTCTTGACAGGCTGAAGAAGCAACAGGCAAACCAAGGAGCTGCTTCTGACCCAAAGCCATTCCGCGAGAAGCTTTCCCACCTTATGCCCACCCTGGGCCAGCTGTCAGAACGTGACCGGTTAGACCTCGCAGTTGCGACCAATGCGACCGAAGTCAGTGAAAAGGCCGCACAACTCACGCCGCCAGTGGCTGATCTGGACGGTTTGGCACTATTGTCTCTTCCCACAAGGGAGACGATTTCCGATTATCGAGAAGAGCTGAAAACACTTGAAGGCGAGTACAAGGTCCTCGAAAGTGGGGTGGCCGCGGCCCAAGGTACAGTTCAGCGATTGCAGGATGAATTGGACCGGCAGGACAACGCCCCGCTCGAAGCATCTGAAGAGAATATTCTCGCGGTCCGAGGAAGCCGCAACAGCCACTGGCAACCGCTACGCGCAGTCATTCTGGAGGAAACACCACCCCTTTCGCGTGCCGAGACTGCGATGCATGTCGTGGGGTTCGAAGAAGGCCTCAATTCAGCAGACCGGCTGTCCGACGAGGCAGTGCAGAATGCCGAAGAGCTGGCCACTTATACAGCAGCCGTGAACCGGCTTAGCGAGGAAAAGAGAACACTGCAGCGTGTTGAAGAGGAGTTTGGCCGAAAGAAAATAGAGGTCGAAAACCTTTCGGCAAAATGGACGGCGCTCTGGTCTCTTTGCGGAATTCAACCTCTGCGACCGCCCCGAATGGCCGAATGGCTCACGGAAGTTCAGAACCTCCTCGGTCGCCGCACCAAACTCCTCGGAGAGAAAAAGAAGCTTACCCAGATTGATGCGGCTGTGGCGATCGTGCGCCCGTCCCTCATCTCACTTGGCGAGTCTCTGGGAATTGCCGAAGCCGGAGAATTGGCGACGGGGCTCCTGCTTTCAGCTGTCGAAGGTGAAATCGAGATCCGTTCTGAAGCGTGGAACAATTCCGCCGACCTCGTGACCCGCGTCAGTGACGCCAACGACCGTCTCGGGCTCCTTGAAGGTGAAGAAGGCGATCTTGTGGCCGAAAAGGAGGAGTGGAGTACCAACTGGAGTTCGTTGATGTCCTCAATGCATCTCCCCCCTGATACGACAGTCGAGGGAGCTTCCGCTGCGATTGATGTTTGGGGAAAGGTGCCCGGCAACCTGAAACTGTACCAAACCGCCAAACGCCGCGTGGACGGAATGAACAGGGACATTGATGCTTATTCGGAACAGGTCTTTAGCTTGATCAACGAACTGGGCGCAGAGGGCCTCGGCACCGAAGCGGATGTGGCAATCAAGGGGTTGGCGCTGCGGCTGGCCACAGCTAAGAAGGAAGCCGCCAAGGCGGAACAGACAGCTCAGGACATTACGGTGCTGGAGGGCAAGGTCAGCCAGGCAGAAGGAGAGCATACCTCGGCAGCGGGAAACCTGGAAGCTTTGTGCGTCAACCTTCCGGAGACTCTGGCGCGCGCGGAGCAGATCGCTGCGTTGGAAGCCCGAGAAGCTGTTTTGCAGAGACTACGGGAACGGCGCAAGACTGTATCTTCGCTTAGCCAAGGACAGTCTGAGGAAGAAATGCGCACAGCTTTGGAAAAATTCGACGAGGAATCGGCCGGTATTGAAATTTTCAACCTCGGGACCCAGGAGGCGGCACTTAGCGAAGATATCAGCCAAGCCTACGCACAAATGAAGAAGGTTCAGGACGAGCTCGACCAACTTCAAAAAGGGGTCGGCGCCGAAGGTGCGGTCCAGAAACAGAAAATCGCCGAAGCGGAGATGGTCCAGAACGCCCGGGCGTGGGCGGTGAAGCGCTTCGCCCAGATTTTGCTGACACAAGTAGTCGAGCAGTACCGCTCACAACAGGAGCAACCCTTACTCAAACGTGCTGGTGAATTCTTCTCGTTGTTGACCGCGTTGAGGTTCATCGGCATTGAACATCAGTTTGATGACAACGATACGGCTCGTCTACTTGGCAGGAGAAATGCGAACGAATCCATTCCCGTCGACGGAATGAGCGAAGGGACCCGTGACCAGCTCTATTTGGCTTTACGGCTCGCGTATCTCGAAGAGTACGCTGGCAACGCAGAGCCAATGCCCTTTATAGGCGATGACCTTTTGACCAGCTTCGACGACAGACGCGCAACAGCGGGCCTGAAGGCGCTCGCTACGATTGCTCCAAAGGTTCAACCAATCTTGTTCACTCACCACTTGCGCATTGTCGAACTGGCAAGAGAGAGCCTTGGAAACAGCATAGATGTGGTCAATTTGACGTAAGCCACATGGGGCAAGTGTTTGGGGATGTCGCGGATACGCTCACTGCGGGCCGCTTTTCTGCAGAACCGTAATTTCGAATACTGTCGGCCAGAACATCCCTCATTGATTAGGCCAGCCATTCGGAGAGCGGTAAGTCACCATACCTGCGCGCAATTTCAACCCCAATCACCGATCGTATTCTTAAGCTCCACAAAACGAACTACCGATCAAACGGGAGCGCGTCGAATCCTAATCGAACGAGATCTAGAGAGTCTAGACGCGCTGGACCTAACACTCGGTGATTGCCCTACCATCAATGTGTCGAGGTTGGACTCTGGACACCCCTGCTTTCGTGTTCTGTTCGGAAAACAGTAGCCGGAAATCCCATAGAAAGAGCGAGATGGCGAGTGCTGGGGAATCAATCCTGCTAAACTGGTCCGTTGGGTCCCGGTTGGATGTTGCAATCACTTTATGTTTAGGGCCGAACACTCTCTCTTTCTGCAGTTGCTCCGATCTGGCACCGGAAAGCTGTTATTACCGGCTGCAATGGGCAAGTGGAGGCAGCATTGTACGAACACGACACATCCTCGCTCGGCAATCCTGCCTACAAAGCAGAACGATCGGGAGGCAGCCCTGGAGAAGGTAATCCTCAATCTCCAGACTTTGCTGCGCAGATGATTCTCGCAAGGGTATTGCTAGATCCAGAGCGGCAGCTAATGTCACACCTGAAAGAGACGTATCCAAATGGCGATATCACTCTTTATGCCCCTATTCTTCGAAGCTCAAAGGATCTGCTCTGTGAAGTATCGGGTAGCCAACAGAAGTCGACAGAAGGCGATCCAAGTCCGACACTTCTGGATCGCTTGTCATTTTGCTGGCGTTTGCTTCGGCAAGCCGATATTCTTGCCCGCAAGCCAAAGAAATCTGAAATACCACGAACTGGCGGGATCCAACACGCGGCATCCGTATTCCAAAACCTGCTTCCAGTTCCTCTACATCCTCCATTACTTAGCGCACTCATCTCCAAGCTCCGCCTAGGTGAAGACGCTCGGTACCTTCATCACTATTCGGCCTTTCGGAAGGCAAGCACTCCAACTCAGTTGCCGCCGCCTTTCGACCGAATTGCGAAGGCCGGCAACAATGATCTTTTAAGAGATCTGATTTGGTGGTGCGTTCGGGCTAGGAAGGAACAGTATGTAGAAGCCCGTTCTGGTGAACAAGTTCGAATTGAGTTTGCTTATGTGATCGGGCAGGTAATTCGAGACCTGACTGGCTGGTGTGGTTCCGAGATAGAGGCATTTCCAGGTCTTATAGATTTGGTTGAAAGAGGGCTATCAGAATGGCTAGTTTATAGCCGCTTAGATTTAAGCACGGGTCCCACAGCCGTCGACACCGGACTCGACCACGAGATTGCAAAAGCATTTCTCAAATGCAATGAACTGACCACAAAGCTTCAGGTTCATAGGTCAGGTCCAGCGGGAGCAGAGGACGAGAGGGTTCTTCAGCTAGAAGCCCAAGTGCGTCAATATGCTGAGGAGAATCGTCAGCTTGAGGAGCATCTTCGCGATTTCCAGCGGGCGCATATACCCGTGCGCGATGTTGACATGGGCGCGGATCTCAGCGCGACCCAATTTGCAGAGTTGCGAGAAGTGCTGATGACGATCGACGCAAAGTACGGCTTTGACATTTTGAACTCTGTTCAACTTGGGGAGAACACTCCTCTGACTCTGCGATCGTTTGTGTCTCACCTGTTCTATGCACTGCGAAAGCGCGGTCTTTCGGAATACCCAAAGGAAGAGCAGTTCGCGCTCCCTTATGAGACATCTGGCCTCTACGATTGCGATGGTTTTGAAGTTCCGCCATCCGGCAGCACGCAAGTTAGGGTAAGCCGAAAGGGATGGGCCTTCAACGTTCGAGGCCGATGGCTTCCTGTACGTCGGGCTCGGGTTGTTGCCATGTCGCCCGATCTCAAACAATAGGAGGCTACGTTGAATCCTGCTGTCGGAATCGACCTTGGAACCACTAATTCGGTAGTCGGCATTCAGACCGATGCAACTGGCCCCCGCACTCTTGCCATTTCCCAACCGGTCTACGAGCGAAATATTCCTGAAATCAGAGATCACATCAAGTCTGCCGTCTATTTTGAATCGGCCGATACTGCAGTCGTGGGTGCATTTGCTTCAAGGCGTCTTGATGCATTCCGGTCCGTCAAATCGAAGATGGGAACACGTTGGACGATGCCACACCCATTCAGGAGGGATGTGCGTCTGACGCCTTGGTATATCTCAGCTCACGTTCTGAGACTTGCGTTTCAACAGTTGAAGAACCAATTCCCATCTTGGGACTGTAGCGCACTTATCACCGTACCCGCTTCTTTCAATACCGACCAACGGAGGGACACCCTGAAAGCCTCGAACTTGGCCGGATTCAGAGATGTGCGGCTTCTAGATGAACCGACGGCTGCCTTTTACTACTTCTTCGACCAGAACCGAGATTCTTTCATCGGGATTGATACCCAAACGGTTCTTGTATTCGACTTTGGTGGTGGCACGCTCGATGTATCAGTCATCCGGATACGTGGGCTTGGTGACAAGCTGTCCATCGACGCAATAGGTAGATCTCGCTATAACAATCTCGGCGGAGATGACATTGACATGGAATTGGCGGCCTTCCTACTTGCTCTTTGGGAGCAGCAGGAACATTGTCTCGTGGAGGACCTTGCCGCCCAAGAGCGCAAGCAACTATTTCAACTGTTTCTTCAGAGAGCCGCTTCTTTCAAAGAAGAGGCCGAATTCTATCTTGCTTCTGGGCAGCCTCTGAACGAATTCCTTGTTGCAGAGGAATTGTCACGAGCAGGATCGCGGCGGTCAATCCACTTGCAAAGGCTGTTGTCGCGCTCTCAGTATGAAGAAATCAGCGGCCGCTTCTTTCAAGATCGCGGCGATCTCAATGTTTTTCGACCGATAGGCCAAGCTCTCGAAGTGGCCGCATCCATTGTGCCCGGATTTCGCAAAGAGAACATAGACTTTGTTCTTTACACAGGCGGCGCTTCCAGGATGATGGGTGTTCGAGCAGCTCTTGAGACATACTTCGCGCCAACTCCTTGCTATTCAATTACAGACGAAGAGGCAGAAAACACCGTCGCGCTTGGTGCCGCCAGTTGTCGATATGATGAACAGCATGGTCACCGAGGTGTGGACATGACATCGCGCCTGCTGGAGAGCATCCTAACGCGCGATGAGATAGCTGGAACCTATGTTCCGGTAGTGCCCTTAACATGCGAGCCTTCAACAGAGTTCAGACCTGTAGGTGAGGAGTTCCGTGTGCGTCGTCCGGCAGTTACGCTGAGGCTCCCCCTCTTTCGAGGCGTAAGTCCAATGGACCATAACCTGATGCCGATGCAGGATTTAGTTCTGCAATTACCTGGATTAGTTGCGGCAGGGGTCCCGTACAGACTGTCTTATTGCATGACAGAGAACAAGACCGTTCAAATTCGGGCCTTGTTCAGCCCCGAAACTAGCAGCAGTTTTGTGGTGGATGGGGAAGTCGACATCGATTCAAGCGACGGCGGGAGAAGCAATAAGAGCATCTCCCTCGCCCGAATAAACTGAGGAATTCACGATGCCTTCTCTCCTAGATACGAGTGCAGGTCGTGTCGCAACTGTAGCGACCTTCTACAAAGCGTCGGAGTTGCTTGGAACAGGTCGATACGCCGAAGTGTATAAAGCATTCGACACTCATCATCACACCGATGTCGCCCTCAAGCTTTATGTTGGCTTCGATCCAAAGGCGCACGAGATGGCAAAGGACGAAGAGGGCATCCTCGCCCGACTCGGTGAACTCAACTCTGAGTACTTCCCAAAGCTACGACGGGGTGCCAAACACAGAATTCAAAACCGGAACCATCCGCTGCTCGTCCTCGAGCTCGGAACGTATGTAGGTAGCGATGGACAGAAGCGCATCTTGGGCCTTAAAGACGTGATGCCTCAGGCTGGCTCTGGTTCAAGCATAACTGCAATTGATGATCCTTTTTGGACGTCGGACAGCCTCATGCGATGGCTTATCAACATGACGCAAGCGGTGAAACAGCTTCATGGAATTGGTGTAATTCATCGAGATTTGAAGCCGGCAAACATCTTAATCAAGCGGAGCCCAGGACAATCTGAGGCAGTGCCGTTCTTTCTAGATTTCAACAGTGCAGGTGGTAGCGACAACCTCGGTTCCGGAACTGGAACCCCGCGTTACTTGCCGCCGGAGGTCACGTCGGGCAAGCGACGGGAGCCTAATCAGCAAGATGATTTGTGGGCGATCGCCATGATTGGGTGGGAAATGGTCTTCGGACAAGGAGCATCGCCACAGATCCCTACTAGTCAACACTGTTTTGTTGTTGGATCGGTCAGCGAAGGCGTCACAGACGCACTTCGCCGCGCACTGAGCATAAAGGCTGAAGAAAGGTTTCTCGACGCCGGCGAAATGCTGCAAGCCTTTGAAGCCTCTATCCCCACAGAATCCGAAGTTGCTCCTTCTTTACTAAGTGATGAAACTGCGACTGCACGATCGTCAATGGAAAGAATAAGGCGGGAAATGATCCGAGCCACGGCTCCTCCAGGAGAGATAGTGGTCCCCAAAGATATCGCCGATGCTGTCACCACAGTGATTGCATGGCTCTCGCAAGAGGATACTCAGTCTCTCAATCTAGTAGACGAAATAGTCAGGCTCGGTTCGATTGCGTTTCCCGCATGCCTAGAGCAGGGCTACAGATTGCAGCGTGACAGTGTCAGCTATGGTGAGATCGTGATTGCGCTGGCGAAGCTCGGTGCGCAGGATCCCGATCTTGCACATCTTTCTATTGATACATTCGCGCTGTCCAGCAATTTTGGCGTGCGCGCTTTGTGTTTGACGGTGTGCGAAGAGTTAGGGTACTTCCCAGATCTGCTCTTGGACTCACTGACAGCGGATGAAGGGATTCTTTTGCCAGACGAACGGTTAAAGATCGCGGATCTCTGTATCCGCTTTTCGCAGAACCCGACAGCGGTCTTGGCGCTGGTGAAATACATGTGTCGCGAGTACATTCTGGACCGTAATCGTTATCGCACACTTTGTACGACAATCGCGCACAGGATGAATGAACTGCAATTTCCGCAGACTGCACTTCTGATTTGGCAGGATTCTCAGAATTGCATCTGGGAGGAACTCAAGGATTTCGAGGAGCTCCTAGGGAAAGCAAGCCAGGGCCAGGTAACCCCTCAACAAGATATAGATGAGACCGAGCGGGGTTTGATTGAATTGATGGCAGAAGCGTTTGCGACTACAGGAGTCGCAGGGCTCGACGTCCTGAAGGCCCACAAGAATGAGCGTGTGGCTGGATCTCGTCGGTTGCCCATTTTCCGCCGCTTTGCGACAAAATCAGCCCAGCGAGACACCGAATTTCGCACTTGGCTGATTAAGGAAGCTGGCGAGCATCCGGCGGACCGGGAACTCAAGCGAATTGTCGAAAAGCTCGGTCAACCAAAGAGTCAGGATAATGATAATCCCGACAGGCTGCTCTGCGAGTACCTTTTATCCGGGGATCAGAATACATTGAACAAGCTGCGATTCTGGCCGAATACTCAGGTGCTTGAACAAGTCAACCTGCGCCTGTCAGATCGCCTTTCAGCTTCGGAAGTCCTGGCGATTATTAAGCTGCTCAAGGGTTATCAAACCCGGTATCGGGAGACAGTAATTGATGTTGTTTTGAAACATTGGTCTAAACTCTCCCTTCAGAACTATGACATCGCAATTGATGTACTTACCGCGTATTCGGTCCCTTTGAAGCACAGGCAGACTGCTTTGGATCTCCTGGATCATGACATGCAGGGGCCACACGCCAATGCGGCAAGGCGGGGACTCGAAAAGTTGCTGCTTTAAGGAGCGTCCGATGGCCGCAGAGCTCATTTTGTGTGGCGATCCCGCTGTCGGTGTTGGCGGGGAATTCGAACGCGAATGTGCGCGTATTTTGCGGAATGAGCTTCCAGTGGGATACGTAGTTGCGACGAATGTACACTTCCCCCGAAAAGGCAATGGGTTTTACGAATGCGACGCCATCATAGCGGCGCCTGGCACGTGCGACATTCTTGAAATGAAATGCATAAGACCGGACGTATTCGTCGGCGAGGATGTCATTACGAGTTCAACCGGTTTCTGCATTGACCGCGTGCTCTCGATTCTCGACCACAAGGCCAAAGTTATTGCGTCGAGGAGGGAGCAGCGGCCGTTTCCGTCAGGAGTGCTTCATCGGCAGGTGAGAGTGAATTCACAGGTTGTGGTTCCTTCCGACGCTCGGATCACATTCCGCTTCGCCCCTTACTCTATGTCCAAACCGGTCAGAACGCTTGCCGACACGGTGGAGAAATACCGTCAAATAGCTGCCGCTTCACCGTGTTTTCGGGACGCCACTGCGAGACAGGAGGTTCGAAACGCATGGAAGGCATACCGTGATTCGTCGGCGAGATCTCAGCGTCATTCACCGCAGTACCTCGGGCGATTCTCGATACGCCGAATATTGGCGAGTGAGCCGGCTGTGTTTGAGTACTTTGCGGTTGACGAACCCCCTTGCCAGATGGAGGTACAACTACGAGAATTCCCATTTGACCCCGCTCTTCCATCCAAGGAACTTGGCAAATACCTCCAAGAGGTCGCTCGGGAAACAAGAACCTTGATGAAGGTGCGCCATCCATACGTCTCCTGTGTCGTGGGGCATTTCCAGACAGGAGGGTCTTGGGTTCAGGTCAGCGACTGGTTTGAAGGAGAGAAGCTCGATGCTCTTTGGTCAGTGATGGCTGACATGTCCAACTTCGAAAAGATCGGAATCTTCATCAAGACCATACAAGCCCTCGAGTTTTGCCACGAGAAAGGCGTCTTCCACCGTAACCTGAGTGCGCGCTCAATAGTGGTGAGCCCGGATTTCTCGGAAGTGAAGTTGACGGGATTCGATTTCGCACTCGATCTCGGTGGGACCTCGCCTGCAACTAGCGGATCGCTAGCGCGGCGCGATCCTAGGCTAATTGCGCCGGAGGACCTGCAAACGGGTCGCTCTTCAAATCCGCGTTTATCGGACATCTTCCAAGCTGGAGTACTGCTCTACCGTCTTCTTGAGCAGGGCGAGTGGCCCTTTCCAGACACAATCGAACATGTGACCTCCGGGGGACAGCTGCGCCCCTTCACGATGGGGGAGGGAAACCCTGAAACAGCTGCTTTACGCCTCCTAGCAATGCGGATGATGGATGTTGCGCCTGCCCGACGACCCGATCTTCTAGGCAGAGTTGAGGAGGAACTTGCAAGCATTCTCGCGGGAAGCAACCGATGAGAATCCACTCTGTCGATCACTGCGATTCCGAATCGCCTGAATAGTTGCGATAGTTCAACTCTCCGAACCCTTTGGGACAGCTTGAAGCGAACCTGGCATGAGGAGGGCTGAGCACTCTAGCATCCGATTGATGGATGAAGCTCTCCCCGGCTCGTATTGATGTCGAATGATGGCCAATCCTGGAAATGAGCCCCGGAAGGGGTGTCAACTGTGCTGTCAACTGACACGTGCTGTATGATGACCTCGAATCGATTTGACGACGTGTTCAAGTTGGCCGTCCACCCGCTCCCGTCGTTCGCGCCAACTGAACTCGATTAGCTCGTCCGGTTCCATCGGCGTTCCTTCCAGCACCAATCCGTTCCATGTGTAGTACGCTCCTGTCGGCATCGCCAACCGAAATCCATTGCCGACTTTGACGGAAGTTGCGGAAAGGAGACGACCGGCCGTTTTCTCTCCGACGATTGTGGCAAGCTGGTTCTCTCGTGCAAACGCGACAATCATTTCCGCGGCGCTCGCGGTGTGGCGGTTCACGAGGAGAGTGACCCTCCCGTGAAATGGTTTCTCGCCCAACCCCTCGGTTTGAAGCACAATGGGTTTTTTCGTCATCATTGCAGGCCCAAACCGCAAAGCAAGCCGCCACAAGGTCTTGGTTGAAGACGGGATTTGTGAGAATCGATGGAAACTATGTTTCTCTGATTCGAGATTAGCTGTGACACGGCGCCTGTCGAGCGCAAATCCAACCGGGACTTTGCCTGGTGTGATCGTGCTCATTACGCGAAGCGCGCCGATCCCTCCACCCGTATTGCCCCGCAAGTCGATGATGAGGTTATCGATCGCGCCCAGTTTCTCAACCGCACTTGATATTTCGTTTGCAACTTCAACTCCGATCATGCCCGGAAACATTGCAATCTTCAGGTAGCCCAACCCGTCACCGAGCTGCCGCGCCTCGACGAGCGTGGGCTCGATGAAGTGGAGTTTCTTCCCCTTGGGCCGCGCTACTTCGACGGAAACAGTGCGCCGCTGGTCGCTTCTGTCTACAAACTCCACACTTGTTTGCTTGCCCATAGCGAATACGGGATGTTCCGGCGGAGTAATCTCCCGGCCATCGACACGGAGAAGGATGTGCCCAGGTTCAATGCCGGCGATCGCTGCTGCTCCTCCTGCGTGGACATCCTGACAAATCCAACGTTTTCCATAAGGTGTTTCGTCTTCAAGGTAGGTTGCGGTGAGTGCGGCCCGGCTCGACGCTCTGCGGGCACTGCTGTGAAAGAAGCCCAAATGGGAGGTGTGCAGTTCCGCCAACAAATCGCTCATGGCCTTTTCAAATGCGTCCGCGGTGCCTGCGCTCTCGATCAAAGGCCGGTGCCGCTCCACGGCCGCCGGCCATTCGCCAGTCAGTTTTTCAGGCGAATAGAACCGCTTGCGAAGAGCGGTAAGGACATTTTCGAGGATTGCGTGCCGGTCACGCAGTGAGAGTTGAACAGGCAATGCTGAGATCGCAGCCGGGTTCAATGTCATCGGATGCTCCTGGACGAAGTTGTCGTTTCGGCTTTCTTGAAGAGGCTGTCGCTCGGTTCGCCGTCAAGTTGGAAACCGGCCCAGTAGTACGGTGGCGCGCCCGTCTGGAGCATTTCGAGCTGCGCTTGCCGGAGTGCCTCTGCCTTTCCCTCATGACGGCCGAGGTGCTCGTAGAAGTTGGCCATCAGTTGGGCAGTCGCGTGATCTTCAAGTTCCCAAAGAGTTGACACGACGCTCTGAGCGCCTGCCGCAACGAATGCATTCACGATGTTCTCCACGCCCTCCTCGCCCACTGGCCCTA
>Ga0302320_10011564_pt1 | contig 18648 bp, 10 predicted proteins | sample Bog_T0_3_FD_202130 | JGI IMG/M metagenome (GOLD analysis project Ga0302320, IMG submission 202130) | Peat permafrost microbial communities from Stordalen Mire near Abisko, Sweden - Bog_T0_3 | ecosystem: Environmental > Terrestrial > Soil > Wetlands > Peat | place: Sweden: Abisko, Stordalen Mire...
TGAGCGGGGTGTCGTAATCAATGTTGACGAAGCGTGCAGCCATACATGACTGACACGGCGTCGCCCTTCCGCGTTCAGATTTTCAGAAAAAATCTTCGCCCTAAGTCCGACAGGCTGCTAGCTTGGGCCTGCTGGCGGCAAGGCATGGACGACGAGGCGCAACGGCTGTATGCTGCGGCGCAGAAGATCCGCAAAGTCACGGGCCAGGACGATTCCAGCTTGAGCTTTCGCGGCAAGCTGGAGAAAGACTTGGGATTGTCCATGATGTGGCGGGCAGTATTGGATTTTGGGGCGCCTTCGATCAGCAGGAAGGAGCTGCTCGCCGAGTTTCAGGCCATCGCCAGGAATTATCCCGGCAGCGAATACGCCGCCCGCGCCAGGAACACTGCCGAACGACTGGAGAAGATGATCGCTGAAGACGACCAACACGCCAAGTCACCGCCAAAGCCTTTGGGTGAACTTCCGTTGGAGGAGAGAATCAAAGAGTTGATTTTCCAATTGCGTGATCAGAACGGGCAACAATGGTCCCAGCCCGGCGAGTGCGACATTTTCCTGGTGCCCAACATGGGCACCAACACTCCGGCGCATCAGTTGGTGAACATCGGGTATCCTGCGGTGCCGCAGTTGATTGCCGCGTTGGACAACCCCGCCTTTACCCGTTCGGTAGGCTTCCATCGGAATTTCTACTTCTCTCACACCGTTCTGACGGTGGGTGACTGCGCGGCATATATACTCAACCGCATCGCGGGGAAGGCATTTTACAGACCGCAAAGCACGTCCAGCTATCTGTCCAGTGACGGGGACGTGGCACAGGTGCGGAAAGAGGCCCAGGCTTGGTGGACGGAATTCCAGCAGAAGGGCGAAAAACAACTGCTCATTGATGCCACAGCGGCAGGCGACGATGCCTCCCAGGCGCAGCTGCTTTGTCAGCGCTATCCCGAGGCCGCTCCTGCCGCTTTGATGCGAGGCGTAAGCGCCAGCAAGAATTCGTGGTCCCGCGCGGCGTTATTGCGAATGTTGGCCCCATTCAGCGGCTCCGACGTCGAAGATTTCCTGCTCCACGAACTGAGGGAAGGCCCATCACTGCAGGCGCGCGCCTCCGCCGCTTCCGTTCTCCACGACCGGGGGAATCCGGAAGCAACGAAGCAGATGATCCAGGCGTGGCAGGATTGCCAAGGAAAGCCCCTGGATTCGGAGAGCGGAGCCGGCGAAGTGATGCAGTATCTGGCGCACTGCGATTCACCCGATGCCGTCGAGATCCTGGGCACAAATATCCTCCAGCGCCCGGTCGGGGACCGGTTGCAGCTTATCGAGTACGTCGGCGGCATGTATCTCAATTTGAGATGTTCCGAGCTTACGTCGAACGCGGTCGAGAAATTCCTCATTGCGGCGCTGCAAGACGTCGATGAAACGAGCATGTCCGGCACGATAGATGGCAAAAGCATGAACTGTCCCCGCATTCGCGATATGGCCGGTTTCTATCTCACCAAGAATTGGCCGGCGCGATATGATTTCAACCTGGCCGCCTCACTCAAGATTCGCGACCGCCAGAGTCTCGAATGCCAGAATATCTGGCGACGAGCCAACAAGCTTCCCGAATTGCCGCCGCCGCCGGCCAGAACCATCAAACTGGACCCGGCAGAGGCCAACAAGGTCACGACCGTGGAATGGGCCGAAGACGGCGTCAAACCGGACGAGGAGTTTGCGGCCCATGTCGAAGGCTTGAAAGGCAAGCAGGTCACGGCTGGTGACATCGTGGGAATTCTTACTGCCTACACCACCGAACCGACTGCGGGAACTGGTGGCATTCAATTGAGGGTGCGCAAGGACGAAGACCTGACCGGAGTCGCCATTTCCGTGCGGCTTCTGCCGGGTGTGGCGCCCGGCCGTGGGCATGGATGGAAATCCGTGGATCAGTCCGGGAGTCTCGGGCAAAAGGCCATACTGGGCATGTTTGGCGAGATGTTCGTGGATTACTCGCAGGAAGCCGGACGATGGGATGCACTCACCAGGGCGGCGAATCAGGCGATTGCCGGCGCTCCTGAAACCCCGTTCATCATTGCGGTGCGGATGGCTGGCGTAGCGTGGTGAGAGTCTCCCAAGCGAACTCCTCCTCGATGCCTGCTTCTCCTCTGGCGCGATCATAAATTCGGTTGGTTGAACAGTGCGTTCCATGCCCTCGTAGAGTTGATACCGAGCCATGAGAACTCGAAAGTTGGGGGCCAGTGCTTTATTATTCGACCATGAAACTTTCAGCCCCTTTGTTGGTCCTTGGCCTTCTGCAACAGACTCTTTGCGGCCAAATCCCGCACGCCGTCATTCCTGCCGGCGTCGGCGTCAACATTCATTTCGTTACCGGACACGCGCGCGATCTGGACTTGATCACCAACGCCGGGTTCCAGTTTGTGCGGATGGATTTCAGTTGGGAGGCGACGGAGGGAAAAGCGGGCGCCTATGATTGGACAGAGTATGATGAATTGACGGCCCACCTGGAGCAGCGCGGATTGCGGGCGCTTTACATCCTGGATTATGTGAACGGCTTGTATGAGCCGATGGTGGATGCCCGGCGCGCGGTCGGAGAACCAGCGCCGGAAAAGCATGTGGCGTCTCCCCGCCATCCCGAGAGCGTGGCCGCCTTCGCGCGCTGGGCGGCGGCGGCGGCAGTTCATTTCCGAGGCCGGCATGTCCTGTGGGAAATCTACAACGAACCGAACGGCGGTTTTTGGCGGCCCAAACCGGACGCCGCCGAGTACACCACACTGGCGCTGGCGACCGCCCGGGCCATCCGGGAAGCGGAACCTTCTGCCACCATCATCGCCCCGGCCATGTCAGGGTTCGACTGGAAATATATGGAGAGTTTCTTGCAATCGGGCGTGCTGGAATTTCTGGATGGCGTCAGCGTTCATCCCTATCGTGATCCCAATCGTCCCCCGGAAACCGCCGCCACGGATTACAAAAAGCTGCGCGAGTTGATTGACCGCTACGCGCCGGAATCGAAGCGCGGAAAAATCCCTATCCTCAGCGGCGAGTGGGGTTATGCGTCGAACACCAAGGGCGTCTCGCTGGAAACCCAGGCCGCTTATGCCGTCCGCCAGCAACTTGGCAATTTGCTCAACGGTGTCCCGCTCTCGATCTGGTACGATTGGAAAAATGACGGACATGATCCCGCCGACAACGAGCAAAACTTCGGGACCGTCAAAGAAGACCTGGAACCCAAACCGGCCTACACCGCGGTCAAGACGATGACGGCGGAGTTGAGCGGCTACCGGCTGGAACGAAGGCTGGATGGCTCGGCGGAAAGCGACTTCGTTCTGCTGTTTGTCAACGAGGCAGGGGCGCACAAGGCAGTCGGGTGGACATTGACGGACCCGCATGTCGTCCACCTGACCGGGTTGCAGCCGGAGGTTTCCCTGGAGCTTGGCCCGCTCCCGCGATATGTGGCGATGGCTTTTGGGACGCCCTCCGGCGCTCAGGTCACCAGCGGCCTGCTGCTCAACTCGTTTGAAACCAGCGCGGACCTTCTGCGATTCACGCGGAATAATTGTGCCGTTTCTTCTTCGACTGAGGGGGTCACCGATGGGCAAAAAGCGGCCCTGGTCGTGTTTTCCAACCTGGATTGGCCCAACCTCCATTTCAAAGTGGGAACGGGTTTTGCTAACGGCGACTGGCGTGGCTGGGGTGCCGTGGCGGTGGACATACTCAACAACAACCCGGCGAGCGTGACGGTGGATATCCGGGTGGATGACGACCTTTCGGCGGACGGAGCGAAACACTGCCAGACCGGCTCCATTGGCGTTCCCGCGGGTCAGAAGGCTACCGTGGTGATGCCCTTGAGCAGGAGTGTTCCTCCTGGCATGAAAGGCGGCCCGCCGATTGCCCCCGACTCACTCCAAATGAACGTCTCTGGCCCCTCCATAGACCTTTCGCACATTGTCGCGTTCCAGATTTTCCTCCCCAAACCGGCCAGGCAAACGGCGCTTTTTCTCGACAATATCCGACTGTTGCCTCCGACGCCGCTGGGCGGCTTGGCTGACCAGTACGGCCAATTCACGCGCGCCGATTGGCCGGGCAAAATCCATCAGGACGCGGATTTTCGGAAGCAGGACACCGAAGAACGACAGTGGCTGGCCGCCAATCCGAAGCCTCCAGACCGGGACCTCTATGGCGCCTGGAGGGATGGTCCCCTGCTCACCAACAACAGTTTCTTTCGCACCGCCTTCGTGCTCGACGGTCAGGAGGTCAGCCCCGGCTCCACGCCGGCAAACCAGGGTCGCTGGTGGCTCGTCGCACCGTCCGGGCGGCTTTTCTTCTCGCTGGGTGTGGACGTCATCGGCTACGAAGAAACCACCCGCGTTGCCGGCCGGGAGAGCCTCTTCGACTGGCTGCCCGGCCCCGGCGACCCGCTCCAACAATTCTCTTATCCCGGCCCCTCCAGGACGGCGAACTTTTATGGCATGGATCTTTATCGAAAGTACGGGACCAACTGGAGGAGCCAGGCGCGTTCCCGCGCATTGGACCGGCTGGATTCCTGGGGCTTTAACACCATCGGCAACTGGTCCTCCAGTGATCTGTTTGAGACGCACCGCGTTGCCTACACCGTGTCGATTGGTTACGACAATTCAGGCCTGGCCAAGTTCTTCTCTGCCAGCCAACAAATGACGGATGTGTTTGATGCGCGTTTCCCCGCGCGGATGGCGGCGGGCATCTCCAACGCCGTTGCCCCCTGGAAGGACGACCCGTGGTGCCTGGGATATTTTGTGGAAAATGAACTCCCCTGGGCGGGCTGGGGCAGCGGCTCCACGGAACAATATGCCCTGCCCATTGGCGTGCTGGCATCCACCAATGCCCTGCCCGCGAAGGCCGAGTTCGCCCGCCTGCTCCAGAGCCGATACTCCTCGGTGTCTGGTTTGAACGCCGCGTGGAACACCCGCCTCGCTTCCTGGAATGACATTTCGATCCACGCGGTCACACTTCCCTCCCCGCTGACGGCCGCCTGTGTCGCGGATTTGGGCGGGTTCCTCACCGACTTCTCCAGCCGCTACTTCTCCATCGTGCGCACGAACATGAAACAATTCGCTCCGAACCAGCTTTATCTCGGATGCCGGTTCGCCTCCCGGCCAACCGAAGCCGTGAGCGTCGCGGCCCAATACTGTGATGTGGTCAGCTTCAACATCTACAATCGAAGCCTGGACCCGAACACTTGGGGATTCACCAGCACGCTGGGCAAACCCTGCGTGATTGGCGAATTCCACTTTGGCGCGCTGGATCGCGGAATGTTCCACCCCGGTTTGGTGCGAACCGGAGACCAGGCGGACCGGGGCCGGGCTTACCAGGAGTATCTGCAGAGCGTGCTCACACTGCCGGCGTTCGTGGGATGTCACTGGTTCCAGTACTGCGACGAACCTCTGACCGGACGTTTCGACGGGGAGAATTACAATATCGGCATGGTTTCAGGCACCGACACTCCGTATGGGGAACTGGTCGCCGCTGCGCGACAGATCCAGAGCGAGATTTACTCCCGCAAGCATTAGCCTTTCGCTGAAAAGCTCTCGTAGCACCAGATCGAAACTTTTCATTGCATAATTGAACGGTCGAGAGTTTCTCTGTTGGCGCAGGAGGTTGGCACCGCCATGCCGGTTTCGCCCAAGCGTTTGGATCAACAATTGGACATTATTCGAGACGGCGTAACCGACGGTCAAAAAATGGACTCCAATTCCAGCGAGCCTCACTTCTCGCGCTCCCGCATCATCTGGTTCCTGGGTGTGTTTTCAACGACCCTGCTGGCGGCAACCTGGTTCGTCTGCGCGACGTGGAACCACTTCTGGAGAACTGCCTCCATGCCCGTTTGGCAGATCATTTTTCCGGCGATGACTTTGCTCTTCGTTGCCACGACGATTTTGGGGAGGCGCTATTCAAACCTCTGGCTGCGGTTGGGCTATCGAATTTCCGCGATCTGGCTCGGGGTCTTGAACTACAGCTTTTTCGCGGCGGGCGCGGCGTGGGTCTTTTCCGCGGCGGCAGCACTGTTGTCGTTTCATATCGAGCCGGAGCTTATCGCAGCCACATTTCTTGGAGGGGCCATGGTCACGAGCAACTGCGGCCTTGTGAACGCTTACTGGCTGCGCGTCACGCGCGTCACCGTCAAGTTGGCGAACCTGCCCGCAAACTGGCGCGGTGGCACCGTGGCGCTGGTGGCCGATTTGCATCTGGGCAATGCCCGGGGCACCCGCTTCGCCCGCCGCGTTGTCGCCAAAATTCAACAACTGCAACCTGATGCCGTGCTCATCAGCGGCGATCTGTTTGACGGGTCCAAGGCGGACCTGGATGCGCTCCTCAAGCCGTGGAAGGGCCTTTCCGCCCCGGCGGGGGCTTATTTTGTCACCGGCAATCACGAGGAATTCACCGACCGCGCCCAATATCTCGATGCCGTGGAGCGCGCCGGGATTCGGGTTCTGAACAACGAAAAAGTGGAAATCAATGGACTGCAACTCGTCGGCGTCCATGACGCGGAACTGCACGACCCACCGCTTTTCCGCGCGGTGTTGCAGGGTGCCAAACTGGATCGAAATCGCCCCAGCATTTTGCTGGCGCATCAACCGCTGAACCTCTCAATTCCCGAGGAGGAAGGGGTGTCACTGCAACTGTCCGGCCATACCCACGGCGGGCAACTCTGGCCGTGGACGCAGGTGGCGGCGCGCGTCCATGGACGGTTTAACCGCGGACTGAACCGATTCGGCAAACTGCTGGTTCTGACAAGCAATGGCGTGGGGACTTGGGGCACACCGATGCGGGTTGGCACAATGTCTGAAATTATTTTGATCCGCTTGGCGCCGGCTTAATCCTCGCGTGTAAAGCTCGACTTAATTGCCCGTAAGGCCTGGCGTTATTTCGTCAAAGACTTGGATTTCTGGCAGGAGTGAGACTTTTTGAACTTCCACGCCAATTTTGACGGTACCCAGCTAAGCTTAGGACCACTTCCATTCAACCAGTTGGCGGGGATTCCCCCGTATACCTTTTCGACAGTTGACCCCCCCGTGAGATGCCCCAATTCCGCTGCGATCTGGGCATCCGTGGCACCTTGGGAGCGCCGTAGGAGGACGTAGTGCGCGCGCAGGCCGTGGCCCGTCACCTTGTGCCCGATGGCCACGTCACCGAGCCGCAGGAGCGCCCTGGCGAGCGCCGTGTTGCCTACTGCGACCGTCGGGTCATCCGGGGATGGGAAATACCATGGCGAATCAGGGTAGTGTTTCTTTTTCCATTTCGCGTGTGCATCCAGGACCAGGCGCAAGCCGTCCGTTACCGTGCAGAAGGGGTTTACGGCTTGCTGGCCCTTTGCCCTCCTGACGCACAGAGATTTGCCATCTGGAGTGATCCAACCCGGTTCGTAAGGCGGCGCGTCAGTTCGCAGCCCCAACGCCTCACAGGTCCGCAGGCCAGTTAACCCCTCGGCCAGCGTCTGCCAGCCCAGCACAGCGGAGTTGGTTCGGCGATTGAGGAAAACCGCTGCGAGTTGGTGAAGTTCATCCGCGCTCCGCGGCATCGTTTCCCTGCAATGCTTGACTTTGCTCGCGGGGTGGTAATGAGGCCGGTTTGCGAGGGGATTGGTTTTCACCAGTTCTGCGCGTATCGCCCATTGGAACGCGTTGGACAAAGTATTCAAATCCAAATCGACTGCTCGTGTACCCTCTCGGTCAGGCTGGGCTGCTTTGATCAATTTGACCCTGTAATCGCAGTACTTGTCGCAGGTTGCGGCCGTGACAGCATCCACGTTGATCGCGTCCCAAAACGGCAGAAGATTGAGGCAAAACCGATCTTCAAGCTCGTAGGCCCTGTCAGGTCGGCGTTGTCGTTGGTCGTCGGGGTATTCATCCAACTGGTATTTCCGGATGACATCCCCACACGTCACGTCGGATTCATCCTCTTCAACCAGCTTGAGGCCTGATCTGCGTTTGTGCAGTTCCTCTTTTGCCAATTTAAGGTTTTTGGTGTTGAGGCTGCTCCATGTGCGCCGTCCTTTTGCCCACGGCCTCTCAAAAAGCATTCCCCCTTTTCGCCGGTATATTCCGTCCGCCACTTGTCCGAGTTTTTGGCTGCTCATCATGTTCAGCCCTAATTCTAGGGCTTTTTACACTGAGCATTGCCGCGATCACTGGACTCAAAAGTGGACTATTTTCCCGGTTTCGTCCTGATTTTCGTTTCACCGCCTGGCCCCATGAACCCATCTAAGCCATTGCACATCAATGACTTAGAATGGTGGGCCCAACTGGATTTGAACCAGTGACCAAGCGATTATGAGTCGCTTGCTCTAACCGCTGAGCTATGGGCCCAAGTTATTCGGAAATGTGGCATTTCTGAATTTGCGCTTCCGGCTTTTATTTTGCGCCGGCGCGGGTCAGCGGCAAGCTAATTCGGCGGTCGTTCCAGCCGGACGTTTTGAGCGCCGCTTCCTGGCGGCAGTCGGCAGCGCGGGGGTTGGAGCCAGCGAAGGGAGGGATGGGAAGGATGAATGTGGAGATTGTGTTCCATTGTTGTGGCTGCTTTTGACCATGCTGCTTGGTTTGGATTGGAGGGTTGGACCGTTTTGACGGCGTCAAAAGGGGTTTTGGAATTATTTCAAGCGCAAGGAGGGCGTTTTTGTTGTCTGTGGCATTGGCTTTGCTTATTCGACTTCCATCGTTTGCATTACGCGTAATCAGTCGCGACACCATGAAAAAAGTCGAAGCTATTATCAAACCGTTCAAGCTGGATGAAGTGCGGGATGCGCTGGTTCAGTTGGGGATCGGGGGCATGACTGTATGCGAAGTGTCCGGGTTTGGGCGGCAGAACGGCAGCACGGAGTTGTATCGCGGAAGCGAGTATGTTTCGAACTTCCTCCCAAAACTCAAACTTGAAATCATCGTGGCCGACCCTCTGGTGACCGCGGTTATCGGCGCGATAACGCAGGCCGCCCGCACCGGCAAGATCGGCGACGGCAAAATCTTCATCTCCAAGGTGGACAAGGTGGTTCGCATCCGCACGAATGAAAGGGACGCTCTGGCGGTCTGAATAGTGAACAGTGAATTCAGAATAGTAAAAAACCGGCCCCCGTTTTTTCGTGGCAAGCCCACAGTTGCCTCATGGCGTTGCCTCAAGGCGCTGGCTTATGGAGGGCTGTGCAAACTGTTTTTGACGTTGGGGCGGAAACTGGTATGATCCCGCGCGGGTTTCAGAAACCAATCGAATGACCCTTACAACAGGCACCCGGCGCCCGCGGAATGTAGATGCCCCCCGGGCGGCGGCCATCTTGTACGGGGACTGGGGCACGAGCAAAGCCTACGTGATCGGCATCGCGTTTGCGGTGGGGGGCTATAGTTCGTTCTGGCTGATTGCGGCCATGTGTTTGCTGACGGCGCTGGTGGGGGTGAACTACATGGCGATTTGCAAGCACTACCCGGACGGAGGCGGGGTCTATGCCAGTGTGCGCCACCGGTCGGAAATCGTGTCCATCGTCGGTGCATTCCTGTTGATTGCGGATTATATTGTGACGGCGGCGATCAGCGCGCTGTCGGCATTTCAATATCTGGGCGTCTCTCATCCTGAAATCTACGCGGGATTTGCCATCGTCTTCATCGGCTGCCTGAATTACTTCGGTCCCAAACACACGGGCGGTCTGGCCTTCCTGGTGTCGGTGCCGACGGTGGTGGTGGTGGTTGTGCTGGGCGTGTTCTGCATCCCGCACTTGGGCGAGGCGGCGCACAATTTGCAGCCGCTTCAGGGTGGATTCGCCAAGAACTGGGGCGGATTTGTCGGGGTGGTGCTGGCGCTGTCGGGCGTGGAGGCGATTGCCAACTCGACCGGGGTGATGAAACTGAACAAGGGGAGCACGGATGCCAAACCCAATGTGTCCCAGACCTCCACCCCGGCCATTCTCTGGGTGATGCTGGAGGTCTGCCTATTCACGGCGCTGCTCGGTCTGGCAATGAATGCGCTGGGGGGCTTAAGCTCCGTCCCCGATGGACCCAACCAGATGAATGAAGTGATGGCCGGGGGAAAGCCGGTCCGCGATTACATGCTGAAGTACATGGGGGATCAGTTCATTGGCGGGGCATTCCATTCTCCGCTACTTGGACATGCGATGGGGGTGGCGGTAAGCCTGGTGTTCGGTTTGCTGCTCCTTTCGGCCGTGAACACGGCAATTGTGGACCTGATAGCGATCTCGTTTCTCATGTCGCGCGACGAAGAGTTGCCGCCGCAATTCCAGCGTCTGAACAGTTTTGGCGTGCCCAACCTGGGCCTCATCGTGGCGGCGGCGGTTCCGGCGCTTCTGGTGTTGCTGGTGCGGGATGTTGGGGGGCTGGCGGATCTGTACGCGGTGGGTGTGGTGGGCGCCATCGCCACCAACCTGGGGGCGAGTTCGACCGACCGCAAATTGGGCCTGGTGAAGTGGGAGCGGATTTTGATGTTCTTCACGTTTCTGATCATGTTGGCGATTGAGCTGTCTTTGTTTGTGGAAAAGCCGAGCGCGCGGGCATTTGCGACGGGGGTGCTGGCGATTGGGTTGGTGCTGCGCGGCCTGGCAGCCGAAAACACACGGCGCAAGAAAAAGGAAGCGCAAGCGGCCGAAGCCACCCAGCCGCCCCCCCCTGCCCTGCCCGTGCTCGCACCGCTGGCGACGCTGCCGGTCCAACCGCACGAGGCCTCCGGCACGCCGATGATGTGCGCCGTGCGCGGTCTTGGGAAGACGCTCGATTTTGCCATCGAAGAAGCGCAGCAGAGTGATCGCCCGCTCTACTTGTTGTTCATCCGGCCCGTGCCGGTTTTGGTTGGGGACGACTTCCGGCGCAAATGGCAGGACGACCCTGAAGCGCGCGCGCTTTTCACGGAAGCAAAAAGGAAGGCGGGCGGGCATCCTGTTATTCCGTGCTACGCGGTGAGCGACGCGGTGGCGCAGACGATTGTGGACATCACGGCGACGGTAGGAGTGTCACATTTGATTTTGGGCGCGCCTGAGCGGCACGGGCTGGCGCACTTGCTTCGGGGGAACATCATCCGGGAAATATCGGACAGCCTGCCCGAGAATATTCATCTTTTGGTCTATGCGTGACGTGATCTGGGTTTTGTGAAAAGTGAATTCTGATTTGTGAAAGGAGAGGCTGCTCGGCACTTTCCGCGGCTTTTTTTGACGAATTTTTGATGGGGGCGATTCTGGGTTTGTATTTTCCACTTATTCTTCCGGCGCGCCATGTTTGGAAACTGGCAAGCTGACTAAAAAGAACCAATCACGATGCAAATACAAAGCGGAAAAATTGCGGGAGCCATGTAATGAACTGGAAAGAGAGGAAATTCCGCACACCATAACACGTTGCAGCGCAATGTGTTGCGCGCATTGGCGACAGATTGGCTGTTGCGGTCGGACAGGAATGGCACTGACCTTGCTGGAACGGTGTCTGTGGCAGAAGTTTCAGACAAATACCGGGAAGTTGGTTGCGAAACAAGATCAGTGACGGGATTGCGCCTGTTGCGCAAGGGTGGCCGGCTTGCCGGAGTCAAGAGCGTGTTAACGAGAAACAATAAAATAATATAAAGAACTATGGCATCCGCTAATTCACCATCAGAAAAGAAACCGACGACAATGAAACCGACGCTGGGCTTGACGGGCCTGACGATCAATGCGATGGCGCTCATTGCGCCGGGCGCGTTTCTCTGGCTTACGTATCAGGAGCAGTCCTTGTATGGCGCGCCGCTGGCGGGCGCAGCCATGTGGCTGGGGTTGGTGTTCGCGCTGCTGCTGTGTTTCGCCACGGCCATCAGCTATGCGGAACTCTCCAAACTCTACCCTGGCGCAGGCTCGTCCTATCTATACGCCGAGCAGGCGTTTCTGTCCAAAACGAACGCGTTCAAGTGGGCGCGGGTCATCAAGTTTTTCACGGGATGGAACAGCCACTTGTATTATTGGATATATACGGGGCTGATGGTGGGCGTCACGGCCATTCTGGCGGGTTGGCTGGCGGGGCAGATATTCCCGGATACCTTTAGCGGGACTTACAACAGCCCGCTCTTTATGTGGCTGTTCTGCATCGTGTTCTCGCTGGGGGTGGGTTACATCGCCTATCGCGGGGTCAATGGGACGACGGCGGTGAACATGGCGATCAATGTGATTCAGATATCGGCGTTGATAGTGTTCGCGGTGATGGCCATATCTTATCGCTCCAGCCACGGAGACGGCAAAGTGGGGTGGCATCTGTCCAATGGGACGCCGATTCAATACAATGTGGCGACGGTGGATGTGATAGATGACGCGACCAAGAAGCCGGTGCAAGACACTTGGGCCGATGGCACGCTGAAGACGAATGACGCGACCAAGTTGCCGATGTGGAAGCAACAAGACCGTCAGGTGGCCAAGGATGACCTGGACAAGACCAAGAACACCAACGCCGTGGAGTTGGCGGGCTTGACGAAGATGGGCCTTGGCGAAGGGGATCCGTATCCGGTATGGAAGACAGACGATAAGGGCAAGGTGATTCTGGACGAGAAGGGCGCTCCGAGCGAGGACCCGTTTATTCTGAGCTACGCTGCCAAGGACGCCGTGACCGGCACGGCAGGCGACGCGAAGGACCCGCAGACGTTTAACTTCCACACGGACGCCGTCTCGGTCGTGAAGCCGCACGGCTTTGGAGCCATCCTGATTCAAGCGTGCGTGGCGATATTGCTGCTGGTGGGCTTTGAATCGGTGACTGCGATGGGTGAAGAGGCGAAGAATCCGAAGAAGGACATCGGGCGCGCGGTGTTGCTGTCGCTGGCGATACAAGGGGCGGTTTGCTACCTGTTCGAGTATTTTTCGGCCAACTACTTCTTGAACAGCGGATACACACTCGCCAATGCGGGCGCCTCTGGCGCACCGATTGGGGACATGATGGTGCTCGCTGGGACGTGGGCCTTTGGCAGTCCCGCGGCGGGGAAGGCGTTCATGCTGATAGAGGCGGGGACGGTGTTTCTGGCGCTGATCGGCACGACACTGTCGTGCATGAATACAGGCGCGCGAGTCACTTATGCGATGGGACGGGACGAGGAGGTTCCGACGCAATTCGGCATGTTGCACGGCACGACGCTGTCGCCGCATCGGGCGGTGTGGTTCCTGGCGGTGGTTTCAATCGTGGTCGGCATCCTGACGACGGTGGTCTATCTGGGGGGTCAAAGCGCGGACTTGGCGCAATTGGACAAGCACAACTTCTGGTATAGCATCGGCATCTTCTCGCCGCACGCTTACACCCAACTGCCCAATAGCGTGCTGATTATTACGCTGATCAGCAACTTCGGCACGTTTCTGCTTTACATGACGACGTGCATTGTGGCGATCGTGGCATTCCGCGAGCACCACACATTCAACGGGTTCAAGCATTTTGTGGTTCCGCTGTTCGGCCTGCTGGCGAACTTCGGCTGCATGCTGTTCTACCTGGTCGGCCCGTTCAGCGTTGCCGGCATGAGTGTTAAAGAGCCTTATATCGCGCTTGGATTCTCGGCGTTCTGGGCGCTTCTCGGATTCGTGTATTTCTGGAAAACCAGCAAGACTAAAGGAAAGGAGATGATACTAAGCGCGAGACCGCAAACTGTTTAAGTCAACTTGCGGGAGACATAAATCCCGGTGCGGCTGGCCTTTGAAGTGCAGAAGAAGGCCAGCCGCATTTGTCTTCGCATCCGAAAACATGACGACTACAACATTGAATCATCTTATGTATTGCCGCGCAGGATACTACCGCCATCATGTCGCGGAAGATCCGGGAACCGTTTTTGCGCGAACCCCAATCTGCAATGGAACTGACTTACTCTGAAATTTGCGTCCCCGGTCCGGTGCGGGACAACAACGAAGACCGGGTGGGCTTCTGGCAGCCGGACACGGTTGAGGACCGGCGCGACCTGGGGGCCATCGCGGTGATGGCGGACGGGGTAGGAGGGAGTGCCCGTGGCGAGGTCGCCAGCGAGATGGCGGTCCAGAGCGTCCTGGATGTGTTCTGCGCAGCCGAGGTTGCGACCGAGCCTCGGAAGCTCATTCGTCAGGCTTTTGATTGCGCCAGCAAGGCCATTTATGATGAGTCGCTGAAGACCCCTCGAGACGGGCAGATGTGTACCACGCTGACGGTGGCTGTTTTCCGCCACAACGAGGTGACCATCGGTTTTGTCGGGGACACCCGCGCCTACCTGGTCCGACACGGCAAGATCGAACAATTGACCACCGATCACAACCAGGTTGGGTTCCGTCTCAAGTACGGCCTGATCCGGGAAAACGACGCAATGACCAGCCCTTCCCGTTCCATGCTCACGCGCAGCCTGGGAAGCGAGCCGATATGCCGCCTGGACTATATCAAACGCGAAGTCTATAAGGACGACATCATCGTGCTCTGCACGGACGGCCTTTACGGCTTCGCGACCGACGTGGAGATCCTGGACGTGGTGAGCCATCAGGAGCCGGAGGAGGCGGCGAAATTGCTGTTGAAATTGGTTGAGAAACGGAATGGAGAGGATAACATCTCCGTTCAAGTCATTCGCGTCAACCAGGTGCATCGCGCAATATTTTTTCGCGGAGTGCAGACCGGTTATGCAAAGAATAGAACTGTGGAAACCAAAGAAGAATTCAAGGCGGGCGCGGTGCTCGACAACCGGTTTGAGATCCTGGCGTGCGTCAGCCGCAGCGGGATGGCCTGCATTTACAAGGCGCGCGACCGCAAGACGGGCCAAACCGTCGCGATCAAAGTGCCCCATATGCAATTCGAGAGCGACGTTGCGGGGGCCACGCGGTTCGAGCGCGAGGAGGAAATCGGCAAGGCGCTCAACCATCCTTTGGTGCTGAAGATCATACCGGTCGAGGAGCAAAAGAGCCGGCCTTACATCGTGATGGAGTTTCTGGAGGGGCGGACGCTGGCCGACCTGCTCAAGGAAACCAAGCCGCTGCCGGAGGCTGACGCGGCGGCGATAGCCAGCCGGATTTGCGATGCCCTGGATTACCTGCACAAGCAGAACGTGGTTCACCGGGATCTCAAGCCGCAGAACATCATGCTGTGCCGCGACGGCTCGATACGGATCATGGATTTCGGGATTGCGAAGTCCTCCCAGGCGCGGCGGATAACGTTCGTGGGCTTCACGCCGTCCATGGGCACGCCCGATTATATGGCACCCGAACAAGTGCAGGGCAAACGCGGCGACGAGCGGACGGACATCTACAGCCTGGGCGCCATTCTTTACGAAATGGCGACCGGCTCGACATTGTTCGAGGGGGAGAACCCTTACGTGGTGATGAACTCCCGTTTGACAGGCGACCCTCTCGCGCCGCGGAAAGTCAACCCCAAGCTCACACCGGTGCTGGAAGAGATCATCCTCCACGCGCTGGAACGCAACCCGGCCAACCGCTATCTGACCGCGGCGGCGATGAAAGCGGAGTTGGACGACTACGAGAAGGTGCCGTTGACGCAGCGCTGGCAACGGCTCCAGCCGCCGCAGATATGGAAGACCCGCTACCGGCTGGTGCCGATCGTCGCGGGGATTTTCGTGCTGAACGTGCTTCTGTTTCTGCTGCTGTGGTGGTACTTGAGCAATCATCAAAGGCACGGTCATACATCTGGCGCGCAAGGCGCCCCCTGCCCGGCTTATGCCTGTTTGCAACTCGGATTGGAACGGTCTATGTAGGATTCGCCATGAGGAATATGTTGACAGTGACCGAAGGGCAGGCGAAATTTCCCGCGCTGTGCCGCAGGGAAAAGACTTCAGCCATCACCCGGAACGGGGCTGTGGTGGCCTTTATTATGCCGCGCAAACGGATGGCAGGACTTTTAGAGCAGATGGAGATTCTTGCCAATCCGGAGGCCATGGCGGCCATCACGCGCGCAAAGGCTGGGAAGACCACAGACCATCCCCTGGCGGCGCTGGATGATCAGCTTAGGTCCATGATTTGCAGCAGAGCGGTTTCGTGATAGGGGCCGGGGCGATGGACCAGCTCCTCGTGGGTTCCAGTCTGCGTCAGGCGGCCGTCGTCGAGGACGAGAATCAGATCGGCGCGGCGCAAAAGGCTCAGGCGGCCTGAGACTACAAGTGTCGTCCTTCCCTTCATCGCCTCGCGCAGGGCGGAGACGATTTCGTTTTCCGTCCGCGCATCCACCGAGGCGGTTGGGTCGTCCAGGATCAGGACCGGCGGTTCGAGCAACAAGGCGCGGGCGAGGGCCAGACGCTGGCGCTGGCCGCCGGACAAATCCACGCCCGATTCGCCCAGCACCGTTTCGTAGCCGTGCGGCAGGTCGCAGATAAACTCGTGCGCGGAAGCGATGCGCGCCGCCCGCTCGATTTCTTCCATCGTCGCCTGCGGATGCCCGAAGGCAATGTTCGCCGCCACCGTGTTGGAGAACAAAAAGCTCTCCTGATAGACGATCCCGATTTGGCGCCGATAGGCGTCGAGGTCCAACTCGCGGAGATCCCGCCCGTCGGCCAGAATGCGGCCGGCTTGGGGATCGTAAAAGCGCGGGACGAGGCCGAGCAGAGTGCTTTTGCCGGCACCGGTCATGCCAAAGATGCCAATGACACGCCCCGGTTGGGTCTCGAAGGAAACATCCGTAAGGACCGGTTTGCCCGGCGCGTAGCCGAAGGTGACTCTGTCAAAGACCATCCGGCCCTTCAAGCGGCCGGGGGCGACGGCGTTGGGACGGCTTTGGACTTCGACCGGCGTGTCAAGCACCTCGAAGACCCGGCGGGCGGCGGCAAGGCTTTGCTGGATGGAGTTGGCGATGGTGGAGATGTTGGCCACCTGGCCGGTGAACTGCTGGAGCAACCCCGCAAAGACCAACAGGCCGCCGCCGAGCGGAATTTGTCCCTTCACATAAAGCCAGCCGCCATAGGCGAACAAAATGACCAGGCTCAGTTGCGAGAGAATCTGGGTGCCGGGAGTGAAGATGGACAAGTCCCAAAAGATGCGGCGCTGCTGGGAGGAGACGGCGTCGTTGGAGGCTTCGAAGCGCCGGACCTGGTATCCTTCGGCGGCGAAGCCTTTGACCGTTTGCATTCCGCGCACTGTTTCGCTGAAGAGGAGCACCATGTCGTCGGTCAACTCGCGGTTGCGGAGATAACCCGGACGCAGGCGCGCGGAATAGAAATGCGCCAGCGCCCACAACGGCATGGAGACGGACAAACAGGCCAGCGTGAGCGCGGGATGAATCTGCCACATGAAAAAGGCGTAGGCGGCGAGCGTCAGCAGCATGTTCAGGCCTTGCAAGAGCACGCCGTCCACGAAGAGGCGGGTATTTTGCACGTCGCCGGTGACGCGGTTGAAGATCGAGTTCGAGCCGTGGCGGTCGAAGAAGCTGAAACTGAGGCGCTGCAACTTGGCGTAAAGCTGGGCGCGCAGAGCGGGCACTATTTCCCCCTGCGTCAGCCGCGCGGTGACCATGCCGTAGGCGTAAGTCAGGACGGCCCGCAAGAGCGCCTGGGCCAGAATGGCCAGCGCCAGCGCGGCGACGATGCGCAAGGGCGTCCAGGCGGCGGGCGGCGTCCAGCCGAACGGATATGCCGTCGCGGGCAGAGCGGGGTCGAGCGCGCCGCGGATGACGTCAATGACCACGCCGAGGAGCTTGAGACCGGCGATGCCGAGCAGCAGCATGGCGACGCCCAATGCGGCCGACCAGAAACAATCCCAGCGAAAGCGCCACGCCAGCGCGGTGAGGCGCCAGACCAACTCCGCGGTGGAGTAGCGATCCTCCGCCGGGACGTAATTGGATGTCACGGATACTTTCACGTTGCTAATACTTAAATACGCGCCTGGGTGATTTCAGGGAACACTATTTTGGCCAACAAAGCCCATGGTGGCGGGAAGTGGAATTAAGTGGAATTAAGTGGAATCAACTGCAATTGCGGACCCGCCGTCGCTTTGCTTTGGCGCGGCAAGTTGCGGATTTCCTCCTTCGCTAAAGCTCCCGCCTTCGCATGGCCGGCGGACAAGACGGAGGACACGGCGGATTGCGAATTGGTTTGACCGGGTTTGACTGGGTTTGACGGGAATTGCGGATTGCATGGCAGTATTGGTGAAGGTCGCAGGCAGCGAAGCACAATGGGTTGGTATTTGGCCGGGGAAACCACAATATATAGCGATGGCGGCTGGAACATTGGCGCGATGGAAACGATTCGAAAACACTTTGGCTGGCTTTGACCGGGTTTGACGGGGTTTGACCCGGCTTCGCATCGCTTCCGCCTTCGCAAGGCTTCCGCGCGACAAGCCGGCGCGACAAGCTGGCGCGCCAAGCTGGGTTTTGACGGAGGCGGATTGGGGAAGTGGCGATTCTTGAGCAGGAGGGAGGCTGGGATTGGCTCACGTCGAGGCACAAAATACCACGATTAGGCTTGATTAGCCTTGATTGGGCTTGATTGGGCCGTGGGGTAGATGGGTGGGTGGCTAAATTTGACAATCTGCCCACTACTCCAGCACTCCAGCACTCCGCTGTGTTCTTCATTTCACCATTCACTATTCCAACTTCACTTTTCATCATGGCGCAATCATAGCACGGTATTCGCAGGGCAGACGCATCTAAATTTCTGGTTAGCGGGGCTTGGTCATTTTCTCCTTTGCTCCCTCGGGCTTGAGACTGGGGCGGGCTGCGCTTGCCGTGTGCGGCAGATAATTTCATCGGCATAGGCCTG
>Ga0302320_10011565_pt1 | contig 18645 bp, 17 predicted proteins | sample Bog_T0_3_FD_202130 | JGI IMG/M metagenome (GOLD analysis project Ga0302320, IMG submission 202130) | Peat permafrost microbial communities from Stordalen Mire near Abisko, Sweden - Bog_T0_3 | ecosystem: Environmental > Terrestrial > Soil > Wetlands > Peat | place: Sweden: Abisko, Stordalen Mire...
TAACAACCCTCAACCAAGGAGTTTTGCCATGAATGATACCAAATCAACCACCAAGGACCCCATCTGCGGAATGACCGTGGATGCAACTATCGCCATTCACGCTGAACGTGATGGCAAGACCTTCTATTTTTGCGGCGACAGCTGCCGCCAGAAGTTTCTGTCGCCATCGGAAGGGGCCAAGGTTAAAACAAAGCACGGCTGCTGCGGATAATGACACTGGGACCCTTCCGCAGATCGTGGAGCTCTGACCAACAGCTTGACCAAGGGAATCAATCGATATGAGCGTTGAGACCATGCCCACCCCCAAGGCGGAGGAGGGTGCAACGGAGGCCGTCCCCAGGTCAGGCACCCAGATCTACACCTGTCCCATGCACCCCGAGGTGCGGCAGGACAGTCCCGGGGCCTGCCCCAAATGCGGCATGGCACTGGAACTGGAGACCCCCACCGGCCCGACGGATGAAGCGGGAAGCACCGAACTTCACGACATGACCCGGCGCCTGTGGGTCGGCGCCGTGCTGGCCCTGCCGGTATTTCTCCTGGCGATGGCTCATCTGATTCCGGTGCTCGGCCGACAAGCATGGGTTACCGGCGAAGCCGCACGTTGGCTGCAGTTCGCCCTCACCGCACCGGTGGTCTGCTGGGCGGGCTGGCCATTCTTCACCCGCGGCTGGCGCTCCGTCACGACGCACCACCTGAATATGTTCACGCTGATCGCCATCGGGGTGGGAGTTGCCTTTGTATTCAGTGCCGTGGCGATGCTTGCGCCGCACCTGTTCACGGTCGAACATGGAGGCAAAGTCGGCATCTACTTTGAAGCTGCCGGGATGGTCACAGTACTGGTGCTCCTCGGCCAGGTGCTCGAACTCCGCGCCCGCAGCCGAACTGGCAGCGCGATCAAAGCGCTGCTCAACCTCGCCCCACCCACGGCGCGACAGGTCGCGCCGGGCGGCGATAACGTGGTCCCGCTTGACCAGGTCAAAGTTGGTGACTGGTTGCGAGTAGTGCCCGGCGACAAAGTGCCCGTGGACGGCGCCATTGTAGAAGGTCATTCAAGCGTGGAAGAATCCATGATCACGGGCGAACCACTCCCAGTGGAAAAGGCTGTCGGGGACAAGGTCAGCGGCGGTACAGTCAATGGCCCTGGCAGTTTCGTCATGCGAGCCGATAGAATCGGCACCGACACACTTCTGGGACAGATCGTGAAGATGGTTGCCGATGCTCAACGCAGTCGGGCTCCCATCCAGGGGCTTGCCGACAAGGTCGCCGGCATCTTCGTCCCGGTGGTGCTGGCGGTTTCGGTGCTCACCTTCTTACTTTGGATGTGGCTGGGGCCGGAACCGAAACTCGCCCACTCGATCATCAATGCTGTAGCCGTCCTCATCATCGCCTGCCCTTGCGCGCTCGGCCTGGCAACTCCCATGTCCATCATGGTGGGTGTTGGACGAGGTGCCCAAGAGGGTGTACTGCTGAAAAATGCTGAGGCTCTTGAACGGTTGGAGAAAGTCATAGTGCTCGTCGTTGACAAGACGGGCACCCTCACGGAGGGCAGACCGAAACTTATCGATGTCCTGCCCTTCGAAGGCTTCGATGCCAAGTCGCTCCTGCATCTCGTGGCATCCCTGGAGCAGAACAGCGAACATCCGCTCGCCGCCGCCATCGTCCTGGGTGCCAAGGATCAAGGCATCACCCTCGATGAGGTCAAAGACTTCCGCTCCGTGACGGGGGGCGGTGTTGTCGGCACCATTTCAGGCAGGGCGGTGCTGATCGGCAAACCGGACTTCCTGCGGAATGAGAAGGTCAGTGGCCTGGAACCGCTGGAAGCCAAGGCGGCGAAGCTTGAGGAGGAAGGCAAGACAGCCATGTTCGTGGCCATCGATGGCAAACCCGCCGGAATTCTCGCAGTGGCCGACCCGATCAAGGCCACCACCGCCGAGGCCATCAAAGAACTCCACGCGCTTGGAGTCAAGGTGGTCATGCTTACGGGCGACAACCAGCGAACCGCTGATGCCGTAGCCAAGGAACTGGGTTTGGACGCAGTGGAAGCGGGGATCGAACCAGCTGGGAAAGTGGCTTATGTGAAGAAACTGCGAGCCGAAGGTAAGCATGTCGCCATGGCGGGCGACGGCATCAACGATGCACCCGCCCTGAGCGAGGCCGAGGTCGGCATCGCCATGGGTACTGGCACTGACGTAGCAATGCAGAGCGCTGGCATCACTCTCGTGAAGGGGGATCTGCGAGGCATTGCCAGGGCCATCCGCCTCAGCCGCGCTACCATGGGCAACATCCGCCAAAACCTATTCTTCGCCTTTATATACAATGGACTGGGCATTCCAGTGGCAGCTGGAGTGCTCTACCCGTTCTTCGGGTTGCTGCTCAGCCCGATCATCGCCGGCGCCGCCATGAGCCTAAGTTCGGTATCAGTCATTGGTAACGCTTTGCGGTTGCGAATGGTGAAGTTATGAAATCAGGGGTGGGCCAGGTCCCGTTAACGGCCGCCTAAACTCCGTGGCAGTGTTGGGCCAATTGAAACCATGAAGCAGTCGGGGGTAGAGCGAATGGGCACCATGGACCAACCGGAACCGAGCGTGTTCATCATTTTTGGCGGAGCTGGCGACCTGACCTGGCGGAAACTGGTGCCTGCCCTGTTCGATCTGTCCCAGGACCGCAGGGTTCCTCCCCATCTCGCAATCATCGTGGTGGACAGAGCTGAACTGAGCGATACATCCCTGCGCCGGCGCCTGCATGACGGCGTCAAACGGTTCGCGCGCCATGGCAAGACAGCCGCCGGCGCCTGGGCCACATTCTCCCGGCATTTCCATTACCAGCAAGGAGATTTCAAACGCCTGCAGACCTATGCTGCCCTGGGGGAACAATGTGACCTGCTGGACCAGGAATGGGGCGTCAAGGCCCGCCGCGTGTATTACATGGCGACCCCGCCAAGCGTGTTCGGGGTCATCCCGGAATACCTTGGCAAGGCTGGTCTGGCCGGTGACCGGAAGGTCGCCCGAATCGTCATCGAGAAGCCGATCGGATCCGACCTGGACTCCGCGCGGACCCTCAACGCCATCCTCGCCGCCAACTTCGAGGAGACCCAGATCTTCCGGATCGACCATTACCTCGGCAAGGAAACGGTCCAGAACATCCTGGCGTTCCGTTTCGCCAATCCGCTGTTCGAGCCCATCTGGAACCGCAGCTATGTGGATCATGTGGCCATCACGGTGGCCGAGACGGTGGGCGTTGAGCACCGGGGCGGCTACTACGACCATGCCGGGGCGCTCCGCGACATGGTCCAGAACCACCTGATGCAACTGCTATGCCTAGTGGCCATGGAGCCGATGGTCTCGTTCGAGGCCGACGAAATCCGCAACAAGAAGGTGGATGTGCTGCACGCCATCCGCCCCATCCACCGGGACGCGGTTCATCTCTGCACCGTACGCGGGCAGTACGGACCGGCCGGTGCTGGCAGGAACCTGATACCCGGCTACCGGCAGGAAGACGGGGTGGCGCCCGATTCCCAGACCGAGACCTGTGCGGCGCTGCGTCTGTACATCGACAATTGGCGATGGCAGGACGTGCCCTTCTACCTTCGCACCGGCAAACGGATGCCCCGGCAGGCTTCCGAAATAGCGATCCAGTTCCGCGCAGTACCCCATCAGCCGTTCCCAGCTGAAGCATCTCTGGCTTGGCAGCCATCCCGGCTGGTCCTGTCGATCCATCCAGAGGAAGGCATCGTGCTTGGTTTCCAGGCGAAATACCCCGGTCCCAACATGCAACTGCGCCCGGTGGACATGCGGTTCAACTACCGGGACAGCTTCGCGGTCTCCTCCCCGGATGCCTACGAAACCCTCCTCTGGGACATCATGAATGACGATGCCACCCTGTTCATGCGGGCTGACCAGGTCGAAGCCGCCTGGCGCCTTCTGATGCCGGTGCTCGAGGTATGGCAGGCCACCCCGCCCAGCGATTTCCCCAACTACAAGGCCGGCACCTGGGGGCCCGAAGCCCTGCAGATGCTTCTGGCGCAACAGGGGCATCACTGGCCGGTTCCGGTCGAATTGTGCCCGGGCGACCCGGACCGGACTGACCGGGGGCGTCGATGACCCTTCCGTCCAGATTCAGGCCCCTGCCCAGCAAGGTGGATCACGGGATGGTGGGCTGACATGCTTCCGAACGTGATCCCAGCATCCCCATCGTTCCTTCGAAGACGGGCCGCGAAACTGTGGGGCCAACTGAAGCGATAGGGTGAGAGGCACCGCTTGCCCGTGACCGAAGGTAATGACGTTCGGCTCCTGCGTTCCGGGACCGAGATCCTGAGCTGCCTCCGGAGCCAGATCGGGACGGCCCAAAGGACGGTCCATTTCGAAATTTACGGATGGGCGAACGATACGACTGGGCGAGACCTGATGATCAGCCTACTCTGGATCGCCCCAGAGCGGTCAGCACGAAGCCGCTGACCGCCGCCGATGGAACGTCCTTCACCCACCATGCTTTCGCGAAAACGAGGCCATGGATCAGGCTCCCATACAAAACGAAGCAGGCAATAATGTTCACCTGGTATCACTTGAGGGGACTCAGGCTCCAGTCGCTGGCATCAAAAATGTAGGGTCTCCAGGTACTTCATGAAGACGGGCTTCACCTTGCTCACCCGATCCGTGTCGCCCATCAATTTGAGGAACCAAGTATCGCCATCGTGGGTGGCAAGGATGCCGGCCACCATGCGGACCTGACCTTCGCCAGTGAAGTCGTAAACCGCCACCGTGCCGGCCTTGCATTTCACGGTCTGCCTGGCTGTTCCCAGGGCCCCCAGGTCCAAGGGCGGAAGCCCGATCTGACTGCGCCAGCGGTTCACATTGGCCAGTTCGGTCCCGGCCGCACCCGGAAGCATCACCACCGAAATTTCGGCCTTCCCTGGTCCCGGAGCCATGAGGGTGGCGAAACGCATGCCGCTCCCTGCTGTCCTGGTCCATCCCTTGGGCAGGGTCCATTTGAGAGCGTTCTTAGCCATGGGGCCGGGGGGCTCGGGAAGGTGTCCGTTGGGCATCGCTCCTTCGGGCATGCCTGTCGGGCCACCCAAGGGGGCGCCCATGGGCATGCCCCCGGGAACCCCTCCCGCAGGGTGGGGAGCTGGAGCAATGGGAACCTCGTTGGTTCGGTTGCCCTGATCCCGGCTGCAACAAAGATTGAACAGCATCCCGGCTGGAACGATAAGGGCTGGAATGAACCGTGGAACGGTGGACCAGCCCGAATGGGGGGTTCCCTGTTTGGGGTTGATCATATCCGAAACTCCTTTATCGACTTGAAAAGCAAGCAATTCCCTTCACTTGGTATCGGCTCCCATGTGGTGCGGCGACTCCTCCTCTACCGGAAGTTGGCCAAGGGACCAGTAAATCGGACGTCCATAATAATTATAGAGATTTGTCTCGTAATCACGGTCGATCTGTTCGGCCGAAGTCAACTGGGGGCTCTCTTTGATCGATTGCCGAGACATGTCGATATAGACATTCCTCTCCGCCCAGCTGATTTTCTCTGCCCAGAGTGGAGAAACCAGCACCTTCTTGCCGAACCACCAGTTGCTGGTGTCGATCACCAGATACCGCACGGCCCATGTTTCATCGTCGATGATGAGGTCTTCGACATGTCCAATGGCACCGTCGCTCCCTTTAATATGGTATCCGTGAAGTTCTGCTGCGCTCCGCAAATGGACGTCATTGAAGGCTGAATCGGAGGCAGCAATAGCAGGTTCATTAAAGCTGGCGTTCGCGAGCATGTTCGGGTAATCGCCCGCGTACCAGATTCCCGAGGAACCCCAGTAACAGGGATAGCCATAATAGCCGTGCAAGGCCAGTTCCTGCTGTCGGGAGACAGGTTTGTCCGTGTCAATGCCGGGGCTGTTCTTGACCTTGTCCACCGTCAAGGCCAAGGGAAACTGCCTGTCCGACCAAACTGGTTCACCAAAAGAAATGGGCGAAATGAGCACCCTGCGGTCATCGAAAATGTCACCAGTCTCCACGACAAGATAGCGGATAGCCCAATCCTTGTCGTCAAAGAGGAAATTTGCCACCGTGCCTATGTCGCCGTCGGTGGCGTTCACTTTGTATCCATGGATATCTTTGAGGCTTCGCAACATGGTCTCTTTCCTATCCGCCTCGCGGCATTGATGGCGTTGGCCATCCGGAATCATCTGCATTATTCGCGCCAGCCCATCCGCGGGGTCAATCGGACCCCATCCGCTCACTGGCGGTAGAGCGCGGATCCAAAATCGAGAGATTGGCCGTTGTCCCCTGGTTTGGGCCAGTGCACAGTTCGATCAAAATGATTTACTTTGCAATCAAAATGGATGAAGATGAGGGCCGGCTGAGTTTGGGTCTCGACCAAAGTTGGATGCGGCGTTCCTTCGAGTCCATTTCCATTTCCTGGAACCCCTTGCCGATCCAGTATCTTCAGGGTTGGCGCAGTGCCCCTGGCCTGATAATTGCACGCTGATTCATGGTTGTTCGTTGCTTTAAATTCAACATCCGGAGCACAAGATCCCTCAGACTATCGCCGGACCAACCGCAACCTCCACGTGAGGGGTTACATCGAAGAGGGCACCATCACCATGCCTTTTGACCTGAGAGTGCAAAACAAACCGGACCGGTTCCACCTCATTCAGGATGTGATCGAACGCCTGCCCGAGACGGGATCCAAGGGCGCCTACCTGAAGCAGTTGGTCCAGGACAAGCTCATCGAGCATAAGCAGCACATCGACAAGCACGGCCAGGACATGCCGGAAATCAGGAACTGGAAGTGGGGCCACGCCAAATGAACGCCCAAGAACTCATCGCCACCGCACAGGCGCTGGTGGCCGGGGACAAAGGTCTGCTGGCACTGGATGAAAGCAATCCAACCTGTGATGAACGGTTTGCCAGGTTGGGGATTCCCCAGACCCAGGAAGCGCGGCGCGCCTATCGGGAATTGATTGTCACCACCCCCGGCCTGGGTGAAGCGATCAGTGGCGCGATCCTCTACGACGAGACGATCCGCCAGCGGAAGTTGGATGGCACGCCCCTGGTCAAAGTCCTCATCAATGCTGGAATCATTCCCGGCATCAAAGTTGATCTGGGTGAAGAGGACCTGGCGGCACATCCCGGCGAGAAAATCACTGGGGGGCTTGATGGTTTGCGGGAGCGCCTGGCTGAATACGCTCATATTGGCGCTCGTTTCGCCAAGTGGCGCGCGACGCTCATCGTGGGCCCAGGCATGCCCAGCCGGGCCTGCATTGAGGCCAATGCCCACGCGCTGGCCCGCTACGCAGCAGAGTGCCAGGAAGCGGGGCTGGTTCCCATCGTCGAGCCGGAAATGCTCATGGATGGCGAGCATACCCTTGATCAGTGCGGCGCAGCGACCCAGGAGGTCCTTGAAACCTTGTTCGGCCAGCTCTTCACCCAGCGGGTGCTGTTGGAGGGGATGATCCTGAAGCCGAACATGGTCCTTCCGGGTCTGCTCTGCCCCAGGCAGGAACCGGTGGACGTGGTTGCCGATGCCACGGTGAACTGTCTGCTGCGAGCCGTTCCAGCCGCTGTTCCGGGGATTGCGTTCTTGTCGGGCGGCCAATCCGGTGAGTTGGCATCAGCCAGACTGAATGCCATGAACACCCGGTTCAAGTTTCGAATGCCATGGGCGTTGGCGTTCTCCTTTGGCCGCGCAATCCAGGAACCTGCTTTGACAATATGGCGAGGCGAGGAGGCCAATGTACCGGCGGCCCAGCGGGCCCTGCACCATCGCGCAACGTGCAATCAGGCTGCGCGCCGCGGCGACTATCACGCCGCCATGGAAAGGAACTGAACGAATCCGATGCCAATCTACCATTCCATAGCCCATAGCCCATAGCCCATAGCGAATTATTGTAAGTCGCCATGGCACCTCCCCCGAATGGGAAAGGAGAACCATGTCCCGTGACAACTCCGTCATTGCTGTATACGTGTCCCACGAGGCCGCGGAAGCGGCCATCAAGGAGCTGCAGCTTTCAGGTTTCGAAATGAAGAAACTTTCAATCATTGGCCAGGATATCCATACGGACGAGCATGTAGTCGGCTACTACAACCTCGACGACCGGATGAAGGCCTGGGGCAAGAGAGGCGCCTTCTGGGGCGGGCTGTGGGGCCTTCTGTTCGGGTCGGCCATCTTCCTGGTGCCTGGTCTAGGGCCTCTGCTTGTGGCGGGGCCGTTGGTCGCCTGGATCGTCGGAGCACTGGAAGGCGCCATCGTGGTAGGCGGTCTGAGCATTGTCGGCGCCGCCTTGTACAACCTGGGAATCCCCAGGGACAGCATCGTGCGCTACGAAAAGGCGCTCAAGACCGGCAGGTTCCTGCTGATCGCCCATGGGGCCAGATTCGACACGACCCTGGCCAGGGAAATTCTCGACCGGACCGGACCGGAAACCCTGGACCACCATGACCACGGCGCATCCGAATTGCGAACCTGTGAGAAACCATGATGACGGCCCCTATTCCTGTCACCTGTCCCTTTGTTGATATCGGCGGCGTGCTGCTCACCAAGGGCTGGGACGCTTCCATCCGCCAAAGGACCGCGGCGCATTTCCAGTTGGAACTCGCCGAAATGGATTATCGACACCACCTGACCTTCGACACCTACGAAGAGGGCAAAATCAACCTCGAAGATTACCTGGCCGAGTCGTCTTCAACCAGACGCGTCCATTCACCATGGTCCAGTTCCAGCAGTTCATGTTCGCGCAATCCAAATCCTTCCCGCAGATGATCGAGCTGGTGCGCGGGCTCAAGGTCAAGTAAGGCCTGAAGACCGTGGTGGTGAGCGACGAAGGTCGGGAATTGAACGCGTTCCGGATTCGCGCGTTCAAGTTGGATTCGTTTTTGGATTGTTTCGTGTCCTCATGCTTCGTCCACCTCCGCAAACCTGACGCGGACATCCTCCGGCTTGCGTTGGATATTGCCCAGGTTCGACCGGACCAGGTCGTCTATATCGAGAACACGGCAATGTTCGTCCAGATTGCGCAAGGCCTGGGAATTCGCAGCGTCCTCCACACGGGCTACGAGATTACCCGCTCGCAATTAGCCTCCTTCGGATTGTCATGAACTCCCTGCCAAGTAGTGTTCTTCGAATGAGTAGGTCCATCATTCTGACTTGTGGGCCCGATCATGGCTGCCATGGACGCTTTCGTAAACGAAGCAATTTACAATATTAATCAACTTGGTACAAAGTCTGCTTGCAGGTTCCTGACCAACGGGGCAACCACCCCCTTGGCCAAGGAAACAATAATATGACTCAGCGCGATTACCGAATGGATCCGATGCCGGTGTATCCCCTCCGATTTGCGCCGATCTGCCAGTATCGCCCCTGGGGAGGCCGGCGTCTGGCCGACCTGCTTTCCGCCCCGCTGCCCGGCGATGACCCCATCGGCGAAGCCTGGCTCCTGAGTGATCGTGAGGACCATGCCAGTCTCGTCGCCAATGGTCCCCTGGAGGGCCGGACTCTAGGGCAACTGCTCCAGCAGTGGCCGGGGCCCATGCTGGGGAAACTGGCGGGACGTTTCCAGAGATTCCCGCTCCTGTTGAAGTTCCTCGACGCCCGAACCACGCTCTCCGTGCAAGTGCATCCATCGGATCAACAGAAGGCCTATCTGCCCCCAGGCGAGTCTGGCAAGACCGAAGCCTGGGTGGTCCTGGAGGCGGGGCCAGAAAGGATAGTCTATGCGGGCCTGAAGCCAGGCACCACGTCCGCGGATTTGCGCCAAGCCATCACGGACCGGAAGGTGGCCGACCAGCTCGCCAGTTTCAAGCCGAAGGCGGGTGACGGCATCTTCATACCAGCCGGCACCGTGCATTCCCTGGGCGACCTGGTGGTGTTCGAGGTGCAGGAAAACAGCGATGTGACCTTCCGTCTCGATGATTGGGGACGTGTGGATCCGAAGACGGGACAGGGCCGGCCTCTGCAGGTGGAACAGGCGCTGGCGTGCATCGATTTCGAGCACGGTCCTTCAGGCCCGGTGGTTCCGGTGGTGGAGACGGCCCAAGGGGAATTGCGGGAGCGGATCTTCCTTTGCGAACATTTCGGGTTGTGGCGGATCCATGGAGCCTCGCCCTTCCAGGTCGGCGCTGCGGGGACCCCCAGGGTGCTGGTCTGCATCGCCGGGGACGGGCGCCTGGAGCGGGACGGCGTCGTCTATGCCATCGGCAAGGGCGATGTACTGCTCCTGCCGGCAGCGCTGGGAGTGTGCTCCTGTTCCAGCCCAGGCACGATCACGCTGCTGGAGCTTTCCCTTCCGGAAGGCGCCTGACCCATGAAAAAGCTCATCGTATTCGACCTGGATGGCACGATCGCCGAAAGCAAGGCGCCGCTGGATGCCGAGATGGCCACCCTGCTCGGCGAACTTCTGGCAGTGGTGAAGGTCGCCATCATATCCGGTGGGAACTGGCCCCAATTCCAGAAACAGGTGCTCAGCCATCTCCCCCAGGACACCCCCCTGAAGCAGCTGTCCATCCTTCCCACCTGCGGCACCAAGTTCTACAGGTATGAATCGAGCTGGGAACTGCTTTATTCGGAAGACTTCACGGTGGAGGAAAAACAGAAGATCTTTGCCGCGCTGGAGCAGACCATCGCCGCATCCGGCTTCAAGCCCCAGAGAACCTGGGGCGTGCAGACAGAAGACCGGGGCAGCCAGATCACCTTTTCCGCCCTGGGCCAGGAGGCGCCCATCGAAGCCAAGGAGAAATGGGACCCGGACTTCTCCAAGCGCAAGCAGATGAAGGTTCTCCTGGACAAGCTCATCCCCGAGTTCTCCGTGCGCCTGGGCGGCACGACCTCCATCGACATTACCAAGCCCGGCATCGACAAGGCCTACGGGATCAGGAAGCTCCGGGACACCCTCGGCATCGCCATCCCGGACATGATCTATGTGGGGGATGCCCTGTTTCCGGGAGGCAATGATTATCCGGCCAAGGACGCCGGCGTCTTGTGCATCCAGGTCAGAGATCCTGAGGAATCCAAGCGGGTCATTGAAACGATCGTTGCCTGCCTGGCCGGTGAAGCAAGGCCATGAAGACCTGGACAACCCCCAGAGACCTGGGTGGTCGCCTCCGTCCGGGGCAGCGTCGTTGAGATCTGGTTCGACCAGCATCTGCCGCCGATCTACTCGCTGCTTCACGCTGGCGAGGAAGGCCGGATCGTCATCGAAGTCCTGGCCCAGAGCGATGCTCAGCACGTCCAGCCCAAGGCTGCGCCATGAGCAACACTACCGCGGGCCTGAGCCGAAAGATCACCAGCGTTGGAGATCTTCAATCCGTAGTCCGGACCATGAAAGCTTTGGCCGACTCGAGCATTGGGCAATACCAGGAATCGGTGCAGGCTCTGGCGGACTACTGCCACACCGTGGAACTGGGGCTGGGCGCCATTTTCCGGCAGAGCGGACCGGCCAGCCCGACAGGAGGAAGGAAGGCTGGCGAAGCGGGCGAGACCTGCGCGATCGTGTTCGGTTCCGACCAGGGCCTGGTGGGCCAGTTCTATGAAGTGGTGGCCGATTTCGCGCTCAAGACCCTTGGCCGGCTGCCTGGGAAACTGCAGGTATGGGCCGTCGGTGAGCGGGGGGGACTTTCCCGGTGCCCAATTCGGTCAAGGCCATCACTCCGCTGGTTGGGCAGATCCAGATCGAAAGCGAGGCCAATCGGGCCAAGGGCGAGGTCACGCGGGTGTATGTCTTCCATAATCGACCGAAGTCCGGGGCGCTCTATGAGCCGATCAGTCAGCGGTTGCTGCCGCTCGACGCGCAATGGCAACAGGACCTGGCCAAAGTCAGCTGGCCGACCCAGGCCTTGCCCGAGGTCATGGGGGTCGGCACCACGGCCATGGGCGCGCTCATCCGCGAATATCTGTTCATCTCCCTGTTCCGGGCGTGTGCGGAATCGCTTGCGAGCGAGAACGCGAGCCGCTTGGCCGCGATGGAACGTGCCAATAAAAACATCGACGAACTGCTGGAGCAGCTTCATGGCATCTTCCATCGTCTGCGCCAGAGTGGCATTGATGAAGAACTTTTCGATGTGATCGCCGGTTTCGAGGAACTGGCCAAGCCAGTGCCGCACATGCATCTCACGGGTTCCGCGTCTCCCGGTCGATCATGAAATCCAGGAAGCGAAGGGGTCGATGGCGCAGCAAGAAAAAGCCCCGAATATCTTATTGCCCGAACGTATCTCCGGCATTTCACGGGACCGTCCGGGATGCAGCGTGCTTACCCGCCCCATCGGTCAAGGAGGTTCCTGATCCAGCCCAAGCGACGGCCGGGGAGAGTCATCAGGTCTTTGATGGTCCGGTTCAAGTCAGGATCCAGCGGGGTGGAGCATTGGAAAATGTCTTCCCAGTGCCGCCGGTCCCAGACGTTTCGGCCATGGTAGGCGTAAATATAGAGTTCGGGCCTTTCCAGCAGGGTCACCTGGGATGCGTCCAGCAACTGCTGGATGGCAGGCGTGTCTTCTCCCATGGGCAACTCGGGATAGGCCACCATGGCGGCTTTGTGGCAGAGCAGGCTGCCTTCCCAGGCTCGAGGGTTGGAGATGTAACCCCTGCCCTTTTTCGCGTCGTAAACTGTCCAACGGGACAGAAGGCAGGCGGGTTTCCCGGACTTGATGATGGCCTCGTATTGGCACTCCAACCGCAGTGAGCTGAACCAATCATCGTCATCCCATTGGGCGATGTAATCTCCATGGGATTCCCGGATGGAGACATTTCGCAGGGCGCCAAGATTCATTTGCCCAGCCCCCACCTGGACCGGGACGATCATTGGGCAGGTCAGCGTAGCCACATAGCGTCGGGTGGCGGCGTCATCGCTTTCGTAGACGAGGATCAATTCGCGAGTGGGATAGCGCTGGTCCAGAAAGCAATTGACTGACCGGCGCAAATGCTCAACCCGGTTCCGGGTCACGCAAAGGCAAGAAATAAGTGGCAAATCGCTCATGAAACCACATCATGCCATCTTGCGGGTTCAGATACAGTAACTAATGCATCCTCGTTTTTGACGAAGGAGTCATATGAGCCAAACATTGGCTGGAGAGTCCCCTGTTGCAGGAGGCGCCTCATCGCCGGTCGTGACGGTGGTCATGCCCGTCTACAACCTGGTGGCCTATGTTGCTCAAAGCATTGCGTCGGTGCAGGCCCAGACATTCACCTCATGGGAACTGATCGTCATCGACGACGGATCCACAGATGGGACGGCAGGCCTGGTCCAGGTCCTGGCCGCCGGTGACCAGCGCATCAGGTTCACTAGCCAGACCAATTCCGGCGCGGCGAACGCCCGCAACCATGGGCTGGCCCTGATGCGTGGCGGCTACCTGGCCTTTCTGGACGGTGATGATCTTTGGCGCGAGGATTTCCTGGCGCGAGCTGTGGCCATGCTGGAGCAGACCCAGGCGGACGCCTTTTCCTGCGGGCTGGAATATCTGAATCCGCACAAGGACAGCCTGTCCCTGCCCATGAAGGTCCCTCCCGGGATATCGGACCCGAAGGATCTGATTGAACTGTTTCTCGTGGGCAGCGTGCTGCTGTGCATGGGCAACTTAGTCCTCCGGGTGACGCCGTTCGTGCGGGGACTGCGCTTCACCGAAGGGTGCCGCTTTGCCGAGGACACCGAATACAACTATCGGGCCCTGTCCATGGCCTGTTCCGTATGTTTCTTGGAGGAGGTCCTGTTTTTTTACCGTATCCGTCCAGGTTCCACCACTCAGCAGCCCTGGGATTGGCGGATCCGGCTGGACAGCATCAAGGCCCTGGACAGGGTCTTCAACCACTTGATGGCGCAATCCTGGACCGGCCGGAGGGCAAGGCTCCAGAACGAGTTCTTGCGTTTCCAATTCACGAAATATCGTTTCCTGTACAGGATGGTAAAGCTCGGCGCAAGCAGCGAGGCGCGGAACCTCCTGGCTTCCAAGGGCTGGAGGGAAGCCCTGCTGTCCGTGGCGGAGTGGGAACGATTCAAGCACCGGTGCAAAGCCAGAATCCTCCTGGACCAGAACCATCTCGTTTGGCGCCTGATAGCTTTCTACTCGCGTTGCAAACCTCGGCCATGGGCTTGGGGCCGAGCCCGGTTAGCCCAGATGATGGATATCCTGGGTCATGGAAAAGCCTCGAGTACCGATTTTTCACGGAGGGATCTGACCTGACAAGGGTGCCTAGGTCTGGGTTCCCGCCAGGATGTGGCAAGGATGCGGTAACAAAGGAAAGAGCCACCCGGAAAGGTGGCCCTAAGGGTTGTAGTCATTGGTGGTCCCGACACGATTCGAACGTGCGACCCTCAGATTCGTAGTCTGATGCTCTATCCAGCTGAGCTACGGGACCGCGGCAGTGATCCAGTCTAGCGGCGCCGGACCGGGCTGTCCACCCGGTTTTGCCCGGCCTACCAGCCAGCGGCCCAGTTGCTTCACGGCAGCCCAGGCGCATCGGGCACGGTGATGACCGCCACCGTCGGAGGAATCCAGGACGAGGAACTCGTCCCTGTTGTGCGGGAATGCGGGCACACCGGGTCAGGCAGCCTGCGGCGTGAGCCGTGGGAATCCCCTGCTCCCGGCGACGCATGCGTTGCCGGGAGTCTGGAAGGAAGTCAATGCGGGGTCAGCGACGTTTCTTCGTGAATAAATTAAAAATACAAGAACCACACGGATGATCGCGGCAACACTGGGAAGGCCGTTGATGGACTTCTTGACCTTGTCCGGAGTGCGCGGGCCGCCCTGTTCCAGAGCAGGCGCCGCGGCTTGGCTGACCAGCCTGTGGGGTGGAATCCTCCGATGAGGCTCGACGCGCCTGGGGCCATCCAGCTCCTGCCTCCCAGGCTGCTGCGCCTGGCGCCTTGAAGCATCCGGTGGGCGTCAACGGTATCCAGAATCACCAGGACAGGGAGTATCAAAAAATGATCGATATTTTCAGTGCACACATATGAATGGTCAAGGCGAAACCAGGCTCAGGCCCGGCTCGCGGATGGCGGGCTCGGGGATGGCGGGGATGGCCGCGGCGAGCCTGTGGGGGCCGGGGCATGAAAATGGCGCAGAGGCTTGGCAAATCCTGGTTGATGGCGGTCAATACTGGGGAGTAGACTGGACTACAATAAATTTTGATCGAAGTAAGTGCTTTGGTCATTCTCAAGTCTCGTTCTTCCATACCCAACACCCGCTGGCAAGACCATTGCCGCCCTCCCCCGGGTGGACCTGTGGTGCCCTGGGACCATTCGCCATCCGGTTAGCCCCCCACGGGACCGCCAAGTAAGGCACACTGAATGTTCCCCGCCAGATCCAACCATATCGGAGAACCGAAAGACCCCTTGAATCCGCCCCCATGGAAGTCGAAAGCACAAAAGCTGCAAAGGAAGTTCAATGAGCGAACTGACACGTAAGGAAGTGGTCTTTATCCTCAAGTCGGGGAAGAGCTTCCAGCGTACCGATCTCAGTGGCCTCGATCTGAGGGGGTTCGACCTGTCCGGGGCCAATCTGGCCGAGGCCAACCTCGCGGGGACGGTGCTCAACCAGGCCGTGCTGCGGGGCGCGGACCTCACCGGGGCGGACCTGCGTCTGGCCAACCTGGACGAGGCCGATCTGGAGGGCGCCAACCTCAGCCGCACCAAGCTGAAAGGGGCCAATCTCAGCGGCGCCAATCTGAGCGGCTCCAACCTCAGCGGGTTCGACATCCAGCAGTACGACCAGGCCACCATGCCCATCCTGCGGGGCGCCAGGCTCACCGGGGCCGTGCTTTCCGGGATCAACTTCAGCGGCGTGGATCTCAGCGGCAAGGACCTGCGCAACGCCAACCTGAGCGGCGCCGACCTGCGCCAGACCATCCTGGTGGGGGCCGACCTGGAGGGCGCCAATCTCAGCAAGGCGAGCCTGCTGGGGGCCTCCCTCAACGGCGCCAACCTCATGGCCGCGAACCTCTCCTTCGCCGTGCTGGGCGGGGCCGCCCTGGTCCACGCCAACCTGGCCGAGGCCGACCTCACCGACGCCGATCTGCACTGGGCCAACCTGGGCGAAGCCAATCTGGAGCACGCCAATCTGAGCCGGGCCAATCTGCGCGGGGCCAACCTCGGCGGCGCCAACCTCAGCGGCGCCAACCTGCGCTACCTGGACATCCTGCAGTACGACAAGAACGACATCCCCGATCTCACCGGGGCCAACATGAGCGGGGCCAACCTCAGCGGGACCAACCTGCGCGGGCTCAACCTGAACCAGAGCAATCTCAGCGGCGCCAACCTGTGCGGGGTGGTGCTGCGCCACGCCAGCCTGGAAGGCTCCATCCTCGACGACGCCGACATGAGTTCGGCCGACCTCAGCGGCGCCAACCTCAGCGGCGCCCAGCTGGGCCGGGCCAACCTCAGTTCCGCGCTGCTGGCCGGCGCGGTGCTCATCGGCGCCGATCTGCACGGGGCCGACCTCACCGGCGCCGATCTGCGCGAGATCAGCTTCGTGGGCGCCAACCTCACCGGCGCCAACCTCACCGGGGCCAGCCTCAGCGGGGCCATGCTGGAGGGGTCCATCCTTTCCGAGACCGTCCTGGTGGGCGCCAAGCTCATGCGGGTGAACCTGGCCGAACGGGATCTGAGCCGGGCCGATCTGAGCGAATGCGATCTGAGCTCCGCCAACCTCGAGGGGGCCAACCTGGCCGGCGCGGTGCTGGTGGGCGCCAATCTGGAAGAGACCCAGCTGGGCGGCGCCAACCTCAGCGGCGCCGATCTGCACGGGGACGACCTGCGCTCGGCCAACCTCTGCGGGGCCGACCTGAGCCTGGCCAATCTGAGCGGCGCCGATCTCCAGGGCGTGATCCTCAGCGCCAACCTGAACGGCACCAACCTGAGCGGGGCGAACCTGAGAGGGGCCGACCTGGACCGGGCCGTGCTCACCTCCGCCAACTTCAGCGGCGTGGACCTCAGCGGCTTCGACCTGCAGGGCGCCGATCTCACCAACGCCATCCTGGACGGGGCCAAACTCTCCGGGGTGAGCCTGCACGGGGCCATCCTCCGCTCCTGCCACGCCATCGGCGCCAACTTCAGCAGCGCCGATCTGAGCGAAGCCGATCTGGGCCTGGCCGATCTCTGCGGGGCCAACCTGTTCGGGGTGAATTTCGAGAAGGCCAACCTGGAAGGCGCCAAGCTCGCCTCCCTGCCCACCGAATCCTGGGGCGAGTACCGCACCAATCTGAGCAACGCCAACCTGAGCGGGGCCAATCTCACCGGCGCCGATCTCTACCAGGCCAACCTCAACGAGGCCAATCTCCACAACGCCAACCTGTCCAGCGCCAGCATGATCTGGGCCGATCTGCGCGGGGTCGACCTGCGCGAGACCGCCCTGCTGGGCACCAACCTGAAGGGCGCGAACCTGGACGGGGCCAATCTCTGCGGCGCCGACCTGCGCGAGACGGTCCTGCGCGACGCCTACCTGGACGGCGCCAACCTCAGCAGCGCCAATTTGAGCGGGACCAACCTCACCAACGCGGATCTGCGCGACACCAACCTCATCGACGCCTCCATGGACGGCGCCAATCTGAGCGGCGCCAACCTCAGCGGGGCCAACCTGGTCTGGACCAACCTCAGCGGCGCCAACCTGGTTCGGGCCAACCTCACCCGCGCCAAGCTCAGCGGCGCCCACCTGGGCGGCGCCGATCTGCGCGAAGCGGATCTCACCGACACCAACCTGGACGGCGCGAACCTCAGCGGGGCGAAGCGCTAGCTTCCGCCCGCCAGGCGCTTCCGCAGCTCCAGCGCCGATGCCATGCCGGGACATTCCCGGAGGCAGCGGGTCAGGAGCGCGCTGGCCTCCGCGGCGTCGCCGCGCGCCCGGGCCGCGAGGGCGAGCCGGATCAGGAACTCGCCCCGCTCGGCGGCGCTGGTGGACCCCGCCAGCCCTAGCCGGAAGTGCGGCTCCGCCTCTCTGGGCCGGTCCACGTCCATCCACAGATTGCCCAGGTCGTATTCGCTCCGGAGCCTGAAGGTGGCCTGGACCCGTTGGGCGGAACCGGGCGCCAGCCCCTCCAGGGGCAGGGGCTCGCCGGTGCGCAGCGCGTAGACCTGCTGCACCGTGAACCACCAGTCAGGGGAGTGCCGGCCTCCCGGCATCATGGGTTGCGGGCCGCGCGGCGGGTCTGATTCCAGGAGCGGGTCGTCGTCGGTGACCGGACGCGCGTCCCGGACCAGCCGGCGCACGCCGTCCGGCCCCAGGGCGAACATCTGGATGAACGCCATCGGCGTCGGCACCTGCAGCCGCAGGAGATCGGCGGCCAGGGCCGGGTCCTGCCAGGCCCGGGCCAGGGCCGGGCCATCCACCACGACGGGCAGGTCCTTTCGGGCCACAATGAGCCCGGTGGCGGCGTGGACCCACAGCGTCGTCTCCGGGAACACGTCCTGGACTGAGCGCAGGATGGACCGGGCCTGGTCCGGGCTGACCAGATGGAAGGGCAGCCACTGCACGAACAGGCCGCCGCGGTTGAGCCGGGCCCGCACCAGGGTGTAGTACTCCCGTGAATAGAGATTCACCACGCCGGCATGGGTCGGGGGCATGGGCTCGGAGGTGATGACATCATAGGCGCCGCGGGTCGACAGCAGGAAGTTCCGGCCATCGTCGTTGATCAGCCGGGCCCGGGCGTCGTGGGCCAGGCCATGGTTGACGT
>Ga0302320_10011566_pt1 | contig 18645 bp, 11 predicted proteins | sample Bog_T0_3_FD_202130 | JGI IMG/M metagenome (GOLD analysis project Ga0302320, IMG submission 202130) | Peat permafrost microbial communities from Stordalen Mire near Abisko, Sweden - Bog_T0_3 | ecosystem: Environmental > Terrestrial > Soil > Wetlands > Peat | place: Sweden: Abisko, Stordalen Mire...
CGCGCTCAATGCCGCTGATATCGATCTTGCGCGCATGGAACACTGCCTCCTGCTCGGCGCCAAAGTCCTCGCCCACAACCGCGATGACGCGCACATCGGTGAAGAAACTTGCAGCGAGCGCAAAGTAAGTTGCAGCGCCGCCCAGGCAGCGATCCTTGCGGCCGGCGGGAGTTTCGATCGAATCATAGGCAACGCTGCCAACAACCGTAATAGCCATGGAACTCCTTCTTTCCCTCTTTGTCGATTCAGACTGCTCTTTTGATTATGCAATTCACCGCAGGCTTCTCGATCGCACAGCGTCTACCAGCCAAGATATTTGCCAAACAGCAGGCCCAGCTTCTCCTTCGCCGCTGCGGGAATCGCATCCGGCTGCGTGAGCACGGCGAACTTTGCAGCCGAGGCGCAGGCGCAAGTGCGCTCCACAGGGAGCGCGGCCACAGCGGCCTTCACCACCCTGGCTGCGTTCGCGGCGTTCTGGTGCAGCACCGCGACAATCTCCTCAATCGTCACTGCGTCGTGGCCTTCGCGCCAGCAGTCGTAGTCGGTGACCATGGCCACGGTTGCGTAGCAGATTTCCGCTTCGCGAGCCAGCTTGGCTTCCTGCAGGTTGGTCATGCCAATCACGTCTGCGCCCCAGCTGCGGTAGAGATTCGACTCGGCGCGTGTCGAAAACTGCGGGCCTTCCATGCAGACATACGTGCCGCCCAGCTTGCCCACCACGCCGACAGCGGCGCACGCATCCACAGCGGCCCCGGCCACCGTGGCGCAGACCGGATCGCCAAATGCAACATGGCCCACAATGCCCTCACCGAAGAAGGTGGAGATGCGGAGAAAGGTTCGGTCGATGAATTGGTCAGGCACAACAAAGTCGGTGGGCTTGTGCTCTTCTTTAAGTGAGCCAACGGCGGAAACGGACAGGATGCGCTCCACGCCGAGCTTCTTGAACGCGTAGATGTTGGCGCGGAAGTTCAGCTCCGACGGCAGAATGCGATGGCCGCGGCCATGGCGGGCCAGAAAAGCCACCTTGCGCCCCTCCAGTTCGCCCAGCACAAATGGGTCAGAAGGCTCGCCAAAGGGCGTCTCCACTCGTTCTTCGCGCACGTTGGTAAAGCCCGGCATGGAGTAAAGCCCGCTGCCGCCGATGATGCCAATCTCCGCTTGCGCCAATATCCTGCTCCTTTTTTCCGGGGCGGTGAAAACTTGCTTCGCGGCCCATATTCCAGCCGGCGCGCCCGTTGTCAGTAAACATCTCAGTATAAAGGCAACGGCGGCAATCGCCGGCTGGCCGCCGGGTCGGGATTCCGATGCTGAGACTTCTTCGCGCTCAATCTGTTTTAATGGAGCCGATGCAATCTCCAACTCTCCTGGTACTGGCTGCCGGCATGGGCAGCCGCTACGGCGGCCTCAAGCAGATCGATCCCGTCGGCCCCGGCGGCGAAACCATCATCGATTACTCCATCTACGACGCGCTCCGGGCCGGCTTCGGCAAACTTGTCTTCGTCATCCGCAAGGACATCGAGGAGCCGTTCCGGCAAGTGATAGGCGCGCGGTTTGAAAAGCGAGTGCCGGTCGAATATGTTTTCCAGGAGCTCGACAAGTTGCCGTCTGGGTTTGCCGTCCCCGAAGGCCGCACCAAGCCCTGGGGCACAACGCACGCGATTCTGATGGGCGCCGACGCAGTGTGCGAGCCCTTCGCCGTGATCAATGCCGATGATTTCTACGGCGCAGAGGCGTACCGCGCGCTGGCCGGGCATCTCGAATCGGGGACCCAGGACTACGCGATGGTCGGGTTCACTCTGCGCAACACGCTTTCTGACTTCGGCTCCGTGTCACGTGGCGTATGCACGGTGACCAGCGACGGCTTTCTGAAAGATGTGGTGGAGATGACAACCATTGAGCGCGACGGCAGCCACGCGCGCAACACGGACGCGTCAGGCCACGTCACCAGCCTCACCAGCGACGAGCCCGTCTCCATGAACATGTGGGGATTTACGCCGCGCGTGTTTGACCAGTTGCGTACGCTGTTTACGGAGTTCCTTTCCCGCAATTCCACAGAGTTGCGGGCGGAGTGCTATATCCCCAGCGTGGTGAACGAACTGGTTTCTTGCAATCTGGCGCGGGTCAAGGTGCTCGCTACCGCTGATTCATGGTTCGGCGTTACCTATCGCGACGACCAGCCCCGTGTGGCGGAAAGCATCCTTCGGCTCATCCACGACGGAAAGTATCCTGAAAGACTATGGCCGTGACCAAAGAGCAGAACGCGGCAGCCGCGGTGCATCAATTTCAAATTGACGGCGACCTCGTCAGCGTCGCGCCTTACGGCAGCGGCCACATCAATGACACCTACTGCGCCGTCTTCGAGCTGCACGGCGCGCAGGTTCGCTACATTCTTCAGCGCGTCAATCACAACGTCTTCAAAGACCCGCGGGCGTTGATCGAGAACATCCAGCGCGTCACCTCGCATCTGGCCGCGCGTCTGGCCGGCGAGCCCGATTCTGGCCGCCGCGTGCTCACGCTTATCCCCGCCCGCGACGGGCTCTACTGGCACGTGGACGCCGAGGGCAGTTACTGGCGCGTCTATCGTTTCATTGAAAATGCGCGCACCTTTGACGCCGTTGAATCCACCGCGCAGGCGTTCCAGGCGGCACGCGCCTTTGGGCAGTTTCAAAACCTGCTCGCCGACCTGCCCGCGCCGCGCCTGCATGACACCATTCCCGACTTTCATCACACGCCCAGGCGGTTTCTGACGCTCGAACAGGCCATCGCCGCAGATGCCGCAGGCCGCGCCGCCCAGGCCAAAGCGGAGATCGACTTCGCGCTCGCGCACCGGCCCATGACCAGTGTCCTGCTGGACGCAAGCCTGCCCGAGCGCGTCACCCACAACGACACCAAGTTCAACAACGTGATGCTCGACGACTCGACCGGCGAAGGCATCTGCGTGATCGATCTCGACACGGTCATGCCCGGTCTGGCGCTCTACGATTTTGGCGACATGGTCCGCACCACCACCAGCCCGGCCCGCGAGGACGAGCAGGATTTGTCGAAAGTGACCATGCAGTTTCCGATGTTTGAAGCGTTGGTACGCGGCTATCTGAGCGCCGCCGGCGGCGTGCTGACGAACGAAGAGAAGCAATTTCTCGCCTTCTCCGGGAAATTGATCACGTTCGAGATCGGCATCCGCTTTCTCGCCGACTTTCTCTCCGGCGACTCCTACTTCAAGGTCCATCGCGAAGGGCACAACCTCGACCGATGCCGCACCCAGTTCAAGTTGGTCGAGTCCATCGAAAGCCAGGAAGCAGCAATGGAGAAGCTGGTGCAATTGATTGTCTAGAAGCGGAACCCTGCCGCCTGCTTCTTGTGATGGTTATTGACACGGAGCCACCCAATCTGGCCAACTACTGAGCGATGTTGGCCAGAGACAATTGCGAGTCCATCCTTCCCGCCCTGGTTGATCGGCGCACGTTGTTCATCCGGGCGCGAACCTCGCTCGACGCTGCCAGAACGCTGGGAGCGCCATGACGCAGAGAAGCGGGAGCGAATCCGCGACCGGTCACGATGAGCTGGATGCAGTGCCGATCGCACCAAGGGATCACGACCAATGGGCTGCCTCGAGCCTGGTGCTGAGCCTGGGATTCGGCCTTACCGGTGCTGCAACCGTCATGCTCGGCGTGCTGCTGCCCGTACTCTCACGCAAGTGGGGCCTGCGCGACGACGCGGCAGGCTTTCTGCTTTTCCTGCAATTTCTCGGCTCGTCGCTTGGCGCGCTGCTGGTGGGCTCCCGCCGGGTGCGCGGACTCATCAGCGGGTATGCGCTGCTGGCCGCATGCGCCTGCGCGCTCGCATTCACCGGCATGTACTTCTCCTTTGTCCTCTTCTTTTTCTTTGGACTGGGGCTGGGCGCAACCATGACCGCAACCAGCCTCCTGTTCTCTGACCGCTATGCCCTCGATCGTGCGGCCCAACTGGAGCGGCTCAACTTCGCCTGGGCAGTCGGCGCCACGGCAGGTCCAATCCTGTTCTTGCCCTTCCTGCACCTGCCCAGTCTCGAACTGCTGTTTTTCATGCTGTTAGCGTTGTGCCTGCTGTTCCTCCTGTGGGCGATTCTGCGCGAGAAAGAAGCGCCGCTTCCCACGCCTTGCGCCCAGGATGCAGCGCCCACCCAGGGCGGCGCAACCACCCGGTTTCTGCTGCCGCTGCTGCTCATGTGCATCTGCTCGGTGGGCATTGAGGCTTCACTGAGCGGCTGGCTTTCAACCTATTCCCATCGCGCCGACTCGACCAGCGCCGGCGGGGCAGCTTTCGCGGCTTCGCTCTTCTGGTTCGGCATCATGGTCAGCCGTCTTGCCTTTTCTACCCGCCTGCTCAAGCTTGTCGGCCGCCGCCGTCTCTTCCATGCCATTCTGTGGGGAGTCGCAGCCTGCCTGGCCCTCCTGGTGGCCGCTTACCACCCGGCGCCCATCCGCGCAGCTGCCTTTTTTGCCGGGCTGTCGATCGGTCCGCTCTACCCGCTGCTGCTCTCCTTCATCCTGCAGCGCGCCTCCCGGGGGTGGATCTTCGCCGTGCCCGGCATCGGTTCCGCCCTGTTGCCTTGGATAACGGGGCTCTTGTCGGCCCGCTTCGGCTCACTTCACTACGGGCTCATCGCACCGTGCGCTGCGGCCGGGCTCATGATCGCCCTGTCCTTCACGGCCCCGCTGACGGTGGAGCCCCAACCCTCCGCCTCGGCCCGTGATTCCGGACGGAGTTCTTTAAGACAACCGATTTTTTAATAGCGACATCTCCAATTTCTCTGCAAGTATACGTTCTCCTAGGAATGATTCTCGGCGGCCGCAGGCCCGTCCCACCTTCCGGTACATAAGGAAAACGTTTGTCTTTGGATCCAGTTTTCGCCCCTGCACGCGGACTTCCGCTTCGAAAGAGGCCAGCTCCACAGCCAGCCAGGCTGTTCATCTCCCCTTTTTCGCCAGGATCGAATTCGCCGCCCGCTTCGCTTGCGCGCCAGGTTGGGGTCGTGGGCAAACACCCAGTATCGAGACTGTTGCGGAAGCGTTTACCCGCATGAACATTGACCATTGACTTGGCAGAGGGCACTGAACGCACGCTTCGGAACTGGATGCTGATCTCATGCAAAGGTGCCAGGCTGGCTGCAATCCCAGCCGCGTCGCCACGGAAGCGGAAATCAGTGCCGCGTGGCAAGCGCTGGCGCCTCATCGGCGCGGGCTGAGATGCCGCCCGGTGTGACCGAGAGTCCCGGATGATTGCAGTGGCCGGTGCCACTGATGGCACGTTTACCCGTGTCGCATGCTGGGATCAAGGTCAGAAATCTGGGCAAAGACAAACGTTTTCTTCAGTTTACGCACCTCGATTCGCACGTTGCAAGTAAGTCCGAGTGGCGCGGAAAAGCAGTCCGCCGCTCGGTCGGAACGTTTCAAAACAAACCGATTGTCTATGGGTAAACTTCGTGATAATCACACTTGACAACGGTTATTTGGACGTGTTGTAATCCGGGCCGCATGGGAAAAGGATCGTCAATTGTCCAGTAAACAACCGATTGTCGAAAGTTGTCTTCTGGCTTTGCCGGATCTTGCGCATGCGCGGCAGGGAGCGGCATGGAGCGGGCCGCCGGGAAATCTTTGCATGCTTTCCGGCTCAGAGGCCCACACCGCCAGGCCGAAGCACTTGGAACGGCAACCATTCAGGAGGCAGTACATGAAAAAAACAATGCGATGGATTCTGCCCCTTCTTCTGGTGATCTTTGGAAGTGGGGTATGTTTTGCGCAGAATACAAACTCAGGCGACATCCGCGGCACAGTGACCGACGCCACCGGCGCCTTGATTCCCGGAACAACGGTCACCGTCAAGGATGTCGACAAGGATGTGACAACCACCTATGTTACCAACAGCGTGGGTCTGTATGACACGGGCCCGATTGTTGAAGACCATTACCTGCTCACATTCACCAGGGACGGTTTTGAGACCTATGTGCGTGGCCCCATCACCCTTGAGCTCGGCATCGTCACGGTCAATGCCAGCATGCAGATTGGAAAAATCTCGCAGCAGGTTGTCGTAAGCACGGATGTTCCCATGCTCACGACGGAATCCGGAGCCAAGGAAGGCACAATGGAGGCGGCGACCATGCAGGAGTTGCCGCAATACGGCAGCCAGAATGGCGGCGGAGCCGACTGGGAAAACTTTGTCATCCTCATGCCCGGCGCAGCAGGCGCGCCTGAGAACTCCACCAATGCTCTTAACCCTGGAACGATTTCCTCCATCAACGGTAATCTGCCGTTTGCCAGCGTGCTTCAGGATGGCGCTACCACCACCCTGCCGATGAGCCAGAACACCGACGTCACCGTCTTTGAAACCACGGCTGAAGTCAAAGTGAGCGCCACCGGCTTTTCAGCGCAGTACGGTGTCGGTGACATCGTATACAACCAGATCACCAAGAGCGGCGGCGACAAGTTTCACGGCGCTGGCTATGATTTCCTGGAGAACACCGCCCTGGCAGCCGCGCCCTATGGGTTCGGCACCAAAATAGGCATTCCAGTCCTTCACTTCAACAACTTCGGAGCCGCGGTTGGCGGCCCCATCCTCAAGCACAAAGCGTTCTTCTACTTCGATTACGATCGGACCATCGACCACGGCGGAGCAAGCACCGGTTTCTCAACCGAGCCAACGACGGCAATGATGGGCGGCGACTTCACCGCCGCAGGTATGCCTACGCTGTACGACCCGCTCACACAAACCATCTCGACCACGGGCTGCACATACACGGACGGGGCGCCCGCAGTCCCCGCCGGAACGCCCTGCGTGCTCAGGAAGAGTTTTGCCTCGGAATACGGAAATGGCAACAAGATTCCCGCCGCTTTGATGAGCCCGACCGCGCTGGCCTTTCAAAAGCTTTTCCCCACGCCGAATACAGCCGGAGAACTGACGGGCAAAGGCTACTACCAGAATAACTACGTCTACAATTCGCCCAGCACCAACCCCTACATCAAGTGGTTTGGCCGCATGGACTATGACGTTACCCCGTCCAACCGCCTGACCCTCGCCGAGACCGAAAGCGACAACCCCGGACAAAATGTGAACGAGGGGATATGCCCGTTCAACTGCTATAGCGGGGATGTGAGCCGCGACAATGCATCGGTGTCCGACGTGTGGACCGTCAGTTCGCACTTCATCAACGAAGTGCGCCTGGGCTTTACCGATCAGCTGAACTTCTTTGTGCCGCAGACGGTGGGCCAGGGCTGGCCCGCCAAGCTCGGACTGGGATTCTCCGAAGCGGATGTGATGCCTAATCTGACCATCAATGGCTTCGACGGCAACCTTGCCTCGGGCACCAACGCGGTCTATAAGGAAATGCTCTTCGACCCATCCGACGTGGCGACCCTCATCAAGGGCAGGCATGTTCTCCACTTGGGCGGTGAGTTCCTGATCAACCGCGCCGATTCAACAAACTGGGGGAACCTCACCTCGGCAGCCCTCACCTATGCTGGAACCTACACTTCCCAGGGTGGCAGCACCACCAGCTCCATTGACGGCCTTTCCTATGCGGACTTTCTGCTGGGCCAGACGCAGAAATGGAGCGCCAACAATACGCCGGAGTACGGCGGCCGGTGGAAGACCCCGCAGCTCTTCGTTCAGGACGACTGGAAGATGAAGCCAAATCTGACCATCAACCTGGGCCTGCGCTATGAAGTCATGACTGGCTGGTCCGACGTTCACGGCAACGAAACTACGTTCGATCCCGCGGTATCCAACTTCAACGTCTCGTCCTCGGCGATTAACGGGATTGCCCCTGGCGCCCCGGTACAAGGCGGCATGTGGTACGGCTTCAACGGGGCCAACGGCCGCACAACCCTGCAGGCCCCCAAGTACGACATCGTCATGCCGCGCGTAGGATTCAGCTGGCAGCTGTTCAACAACATGGTCCTTCGCGGCGGCATCGGCGTCTATACGTCGACCTGGAGTGAAGACTCGTATGGCGGAGGGCTGGGAAGCGCCTTCGGCAGCAACGGTGGCATTGACGATACGGCCACGACCAACGGCCTTTGCCCCGCGGTGACCCTCTACTCGAACTCAACTACGCTGACCGCAACCTCCTACACCACGCCCAATACTCTCGATCCGGGGTGCGGAGGCGTCGGCTTTAACCCGAAGACGATCTCCCAGGCCTACGTTACCGCGCCGACAACGCCCTGGGCTCAGAACGGCAACAACGTGAGCTATAACCAGTACCACACCCCGGTGCCGACCAATTATCAGTATTCGGTGAGTGTGGAACGGGAGTTCATGAAGGACTTTGTCGCCTCGGTTTCTTATGTGGGCAATCACGGCACGCATCTGAACACCAGCGCGATCGACATCAACCAGGTTCCCGAGAGCAAATTGGGGCAGGGCCAGTCGGCCACCCCGTACCCGATCTTCGGGCAGATCACCGGAAGCACCAACAATGCAATTTCCAACTACAATGCCCTCCAGGCCGTACTTACCAAACGTTTGACTTACGGGCTGCAGTTCAGCGTCAACTACACCTGGTCGCACTTCCTGGACGATATGGACTCATCAGGATGGGGCAGCCGCGAAGGTTACCAGAACTACCAGAATGCGTACGACATCTCCCAGAACTACAGCAACTCGAACTTCGATATCCGGCAGATGTTCAAGGGAGAAGTCGTTTACAAGCTACCCTTTGGTAAAGGGATGCAGTTCATGAACGATAATCTGATCCTCGATGAGGCGCTGGGCGGCTGGGAAATTTCGTCAACCTTTATGGCCCAGGGGGGAAACCCGATGGGAGTTACCACGGGAAATAACAACACTTCCGGCAACCTATCCGGTGGGTACACGCAGGAAGCAATTCTCACCGGGAACTATAAGACGGCGGGAGCAAGCGGTGCCTACCATAGCCTGGCTTCGTGGTTCAACGATGATTTTGATCCCGCGGGCCAACCCGGAACCTCTGTCTGGGAAAACCCAGCCGACTATCCAAACCAATATGGCACCTTCCGCAGGAACCTCATCTATGGCCCCGACCTGACCAATGTCAACTTCTCTCTCGGCAAGAGCTTCGATCTGTGGCCGGAGAAGGGCGTCAAATTCCAGCTGCGCGCAGAAGCCACCAACATCCTTAACCACCCCAGCTTCGGACAGCCGGGACCAAACACCATTGGCTCTGGGGGGGCTGAGCAGATCACCGGCGTAACGGTCGGTGGCAGAGTATGGGAGATTGTGGGACGCCTGTCGTTCTAAGCCAATAGCCACTCCAACCGGAGAGGACGGCGAGCAATCGCCGTCCTTTCGCTTGTAAGCCTGGCGCGTAAACTTGCTTTGCTATGATGTGATTGCCATGTTCGCCAAAACCCTGATGTTCACCGCGCTCTTGCTGCCGGCCGGCTCCATGGCCGCATTTTGTCAGCAGACGCAAAGCGCCGAGGACCAGATCAAATATCACGCGCAGATGGCGCAGCAATACCTGCATCAGCAGCGCCCAGACCTGGCGATTCCCGAGTTACAGAAAGTTACAGCGCTCGATCCAGCCAATGTAGATGCTCACGCCAACCTCGGAGTGCTGTTCTTTTTTCGGGCTAACTACACAGAAGCCGCTCCGGAGTTACGGGCTGCAGTGAAGTTACAACCCGACTTATGGAAGATCCAGGCACTGCTGGGCATGGCGGGAGAACATACTGCCGACCCCACTGCCGCGCGCAACGATCTGGAAGTGTCCTTTCCTCATTTGACCGACCACAAACTCCAGGTGCAAGTTGGGTTGGAGCTGGTAGGGATTTACACCGCTGCGAGTGAACTGGAAGACGCGGCTGAAGTTATCGCCCAGTTACGCAAGTCAAATCCCGACAACTCTGAAGTTCTCTACGCCGCATACCGCACTTACGCCGACTTATCCGGCGAGTCCATGCTTTCCTTGTCATTGGTCGCGCCTGACTCCGCGCAGATGCATCAGCTGATGGCGCACGAAGAACTGAAGGAGGGCAATACCAACGGCGCAATTGCCGAGTTCCGCAAGGCGATCGCCATCAATGCTCAGTTGCCGGGGGTTCATTTCGAACTGGCCGAGCTGCTCAATACCTCGGAAGACGCGAAGGTCAAGAGCGAAGCGGAACAGGAGTATCGCGCCGCGCTCGTGGCCAACCCGCTCGATGAAAGGACGGAATGTCGGCTCGCCCAGATCGACGCAGCCAAAGGGGACACCAATCAGGCTTATAGGGAATACTCGAAGGCCGTCGAGTTAGCCCCGGCAGACGCAGATGCAAAGCTGGGATTAGCCAAGATATTGATTGACATGAATCAACAGGACAAGGCGCAGGCGCTGCTGGAGCAGACGGTGCAGCTGGAACCGACGAACGCGGTTGCGCATTACCGCTTGGGCACACTCTACCGTCAGCTCGGCCGCATGGACGATGCGAAACGCGAGGTCGTGCTCTACAAGAAATATAAAGATATGAAGGAAAAGCTTCGCGCTGTCTACAAGGATTTGCAGGTGCAGCCAAGCGAGATTCGCGCGGATCAGCCTGATGAGAAGTAACTCAAGGATGCAATTTGTGCGGGATAGTACACGGCCGAGGGCGCTCCGGTTCTGCTGCGGTGCGGCGCTTGGAATGCTGCTGAACTTGCAAGTCCCCGGCGAGGCACAAATGGGCACCAACACGCCGCTGCCGCCGGCGGAACGACAAAAGGCAGAAGCAGAGCGGCAGGCAAGCGGCCCTCTGCGCGACTACCCGCAGCTGGTGGATATTACAGCATCAACCGGCATTACATTCGAGCATCTTTCCAGTCCGGAGGCGAAGTTTATTGTTGAGTCAATGAGCGGCGGCGTGGCGCTGATTGATTATGACGGCGACGGATGGCCAGACATCTATTTCACCAACGCGCAGAGCGTGGACATGGCGTTGCAAGGTAAGAAGTCGAGGAGCGCCCTCTACCATAACAACCACGACGGTACATTCACTGATGTTACCGACAAGGCGGGTGTAGGTACGCCTTGCTGGGCAATGGGCGCAACTGTGGGCGACTATAACAATGATGGCCTGCCTGACCTGCTTGTAACCTGCTTTGGCGGCGTAGTTCTCTACCGCAATAACGGCGACGGAACCTTTACAGATGTTACAAAGAGCGCGGGGCTCGGCGCAGACACGGGCTGGGCAAGCGGCGCCACATTTGGCGATTACGACAACGACGGCTGGGCCGATCTTTTCGTCTCTCATTATGTGGACTTCCACCTCAACGACCTTCCCACATTCGGTTCTTCCAAATCATGCAAGTACCTGGGGTTGGATGTGCAGTGTGGACCGCACGGGCTGAAAGGCTCGGCTGACAACCTTTACCACGACAACGGCGATGGAACCTTCACGGACGTCTCGGAGAAATCCGGTGTCGGCGACCCGGAACACCGCTATGGCCTGACCGCGATCTGGTCTGATTTTGACCAGGATGGAAAGCTCGACCTGTTTGTCACCAATGACGGACAAGCGAACTACCTTTACCAGGGCGACGGGACGGGCAAGTTTACCGATGCATCTCTTACATCGGGGGTAGCCGTAAATGAGGACGGCGGCGAGCAGGCCAACATGGGCGTTGCCATTGGAGATTATCTCCACACAGGGCGCATGTCTTTGGCCATATCCCACTTCGATATCGAGTATGCGGCTCTCTATCGCAACGACGGCGGAATGAACTTTACCGACGTTTCTGTTTTGTCCGGCATAGCCCGGGGAACGCAGGGATATGTCGGCTGGGGTGATGCGTTCGTCGATTTCTCTAACGATGGTTGGCAGGACTTCTTCCTGGTAAACGGGCATGTGTATCCCCAGGTGGATAGCGCGCATCTCGCCGTCAAGTACCGGGAGCCCAAGTTACTTTTCCTCAATCAGAGAGATGGATCGTTCAGCAACATCAGCAATCGAGTCGGCGAGACGATTCGAACTCCACAAGTGAGCCGTGGCATGGCGATCGGAGACCTGTTCAACGACGGCCGGTTGGAGGCGGTGGTTGAGAATCTCGCCGGCAAGCCGACGATACTTCGTCCTGAGGGTGGGCCGAACTATCACTGGATAAGTTTCCAGTTGCTGGGCGTCAAGGGTAACCGCCTGGCCCTGAATGCGCGCATCCGAGCCACGGCAGGCGACCTGGTGCAGACGGGCGAGGTGCTAAGTGGGGGAAGTTATCTTTCCCAGAACGACCTGCGCCTTCATTTTGGACTCGGCGGGCATGACACGCTGGACAAGGCGGAAGTGACCTGGCCGGGCGGGAAGGTGGAAACGCTCACTCATCTCGCCGCGGATCGATTCTATGTGGTGCGCGAGGGCCAGGGAGTTGTTTCTTCCAGGGAAGCAGCGGGAGCACCGGTGACGAAACACTAATCGCTTGGCCGTGACAAGAAGCGTTTTAACCGCATGGAACCATGGTGGGACCGATCCCGTATTCGCTTGTGTGGCTAGCTGGACCGCGGCTGCGCATAAGTGGCGCGAACCGGGAGCGCCGCACAGGTTTCTGCCGGATGGCTGCCGAGTTGAGCAGTTATGAATGTAGAATTAGGAAGACAACCAGTTCTAATGGCGAACGCTGCAGCGAGTGAGATGAGTCTATGAAGGATCCTGCACGGGAGAAGGAACTCCAGGAACCCGAGAAGCCGCCGGTTTATAGGTCCGTGAGCCTGAAACAGCTCGCGGCTCACCTCGGCCTGAACCCGGCTACGGTTTCCGTGGTCCTGAACGACGTTCCAGGGCGGTCGATTCCGCAGGTCACACGGGATCGCATCAAGGCCGCCGCGAAAGAGATGAATTACCAGCCTAGCCTGCTTGCTCGCTCCCTGCGTAACCAGCGCACCCAGACCATTGGCATTCTCGTACCGGAGTTAGGCGACGGCTATCATACCCAGGTGATGAGCGGCATCGGGGACCAGCTGATCAAGGCCGGCTACTTCTACTTCACCGCTCATCATCGCCACCAGAAGAACCTGGTGGAAGACTACACGCGCATGTTCATCGGCCGCGGCGCGCAGGGCATCATCGCCGTGGATACGTTGCTGCAGCATTCAATTCCCGTGCCGGTCGTGGCTGTGGCCGGTCATCGCGCCATTGAGGGCGTCACCAACGTGGTCCTTGATCACTTGCGCGCAGCGGAGCTGACACTGAGTCATTTGTACTCATTGGGGCATCGCAAAATTGCCTTCATGCTCGGCCAGCCCTTCAGCTCCGACTCGAGTGAACGCTGGAATGCGCTGGTCGCGGTGGCCAAAACATTGGGCATTGAGATCAAGCCGGAGCTTGCCGTCAGCCTCGATCGGGATATCAGCTCGCCGGAGCTGGGTTATCCCGTCGTCCAGCAGCTGCTCTCCACCAAACTGCCGTTCACCGCGCTGGTCAGCTTCAACGACATCGCCGCCATCGGCTCCATTCGCGCGCTGCAGGACTTCAACCTGCGCGTGCCGGCGGATGTTTCCGTGATCGGCTTCGACGACATCAAGGCGGCCGCTTATACGCAGCCCAGGCTCACGACCATCAATCAGCCGCTCGAAGAAATTGGCAGAATCGCCACTCAGAGCCTGCTCAATCGGCTGCATGGGACGGCTACGCCTCCGGACGAAATCACGGTCGAGCCAACGCTGGTGATTCGCGAGTCGACCGGACCGGCCAGGAGCTAGAGCGGTGCCATGCAAGCCCCGCCCCTCGACCGTGGCGGCCATTCTTCTGCCTGCCGTTTCGTTGTTACCTTCATGTTTTGCTCTGGCCCCCCTATTTGACCCAAACAGCAGCGACGCGCGAAGCGACGCCCTGCCATGCGTGGCTGGCGCACCGATCCTATGCTCCACGCGCTTTTCATAAAGCTATCCCCGCCCATGATCGAGTGCTCGGACGAACGCCTCACCAACTTCGCTCCCAGGCAGAGCGAGACCGGCGTGGCTCTATTTAGCCATGAACAACGCAGAATGCATTCTTCGCACCTAACACGATGCGGCGGAATCATCCAGTGCAATTGTGCATGCGGAACCGGTGCATCGCGTTCAACGCCGGAGGACTGATTTCGAAGAGGTTCGCGCGTTTCGTCAAGGGGGTAACGCCGGCGCCGCAGTTTCACCCCTGCCGAAGCGCCCCTCCTGTTAACAGCGAGCAAATCATCACAAACATTCTCGTAGCCGTAGTTCGCCCCGCAGATACAACCTATGCAAGGTGTATATTATTGATTTCTGGAATGGCCCAGCCACGCCATCTCGACGCTGGGGCGATATCAGTCGATCTGGAAAAACTGCTTGATTAGGAAGATGAACGGCCCGATTCCCCGCGTTAGAACGGGAATCACATCAAAATCAGATCAGAAAGCTGTCGACCATGATTAGTGTGCCTCTCATGCCTCATGCAGTCTGTTGGGCTTCTGACCCAAAACTGATTTGGACCATGGTAGTTACGAATTTCATTACCTTTCTTAGCTACCTGACAATCAGTTTTACCCTGGTCAACCTCGCACAGCGAACACGCCGGGTGATTGCGCGGGACTGGGCCTATTTCGTCATCGGCTTTGCGCTGTTCATCATCGCCTGCGGCGCCACTCATTTTTTAGAGGTAGTCACCACCTGGATTCCAGTCTTCTGGGTGGACGCATGGGTCAACATTGTTACCGCATCGCTCTCGGCATATGTGGCCATCATGCTCATGCGGCGGGCAGCGACGATCGCTTTCGGCGTCAATGACTATGCGGATCGGCTTCAGGACACGGAGAGTCAAAAGCTCCAGATGCAGGAGGGCCTGTTGTCCGCCCAAAAACTTCAGGATTGGAGCCGCATGTCGGCCACAGTAAGCCATGAAATCAAAGGACCGCTCCAGGCGATTCAGAATCTTCAGTACCTGATTGGGTCGTCAAGTGGCGTATCTCAGGAGGTGGCCGATCTTGCGCGCACGACTGCCCAGGAAGCAAGCAGAGTTCTGGAGATAGCGCAGTCCAATCTTTCGCTCATCCGCCAGGAAGAAAATCCCGAGCCGGTTGACATTTGTGAGGCCTTGGACTCAGTTCGCTTTCTCGTCGATCCTTTAATCCGCAATAAGAAGATTGACTTCCACGTTGAAGTGAATGGGAACTGCATCGTTGAGTGCTTCGCGGGAGAGACCCGGCAGGTCCTCCTCAATATCGTCAGAAATGCTTGCGAGTCTGTTACCAGAACTGGCGCAAAGGTCACTGTGAGTTTGAACGGACACTCCGAGACAGTTCAAGTGATTGTGACGGACGAAGGGAGCGGCATTCCCCCCGAGGTAATGCCGAAGCTCTTCGAGTTCGGTGTCACAACCAAGGGCCTTCATGGCAACGGCATGGGCCTCTGGACCGTCCGGCAGATTCTCGCAAAGCACGGCGGCCATGTGAAGGTTGAATCGACCTGGGGTCAAGGAACGAGATTCGATATTGAGTGGCCGAGAAAACATCCATCCGCCGAGCGGCCCACCGTGAACGGTTGAGTCAGGGAAATCGCAGATCTCCGCTTTTCAGTTGAGCGGGGTGACGATTTCGGAATTTATCGGGAGCGATGAAGCACTCAATGGCGGAGAGCGAGGGATTCGAACCCCCGATACCCTTTCGGGTACGTCGGTTTTCAAGACCGATGCCATCAACCACTCGGCCAGCTCTCCGCTCTATCCAAAATACCACTCTTCCAGACGCTGCGGGAGCGCCGGGACACCGCGGAGCTGGCCTGTCCGCCCACTGCCCCCGCCCCGCGCTTCGCCCGTCGAGACTCCACGAACAGCCCAACCGGCCAACTCCGGATATAGTGGTGCGTAACGAATATCGGGCCAGGGCAACCGACACGGGAAATCGGGAACGAGGTCCTATGAAGACCGAGCTGAGCCTCTTTTTCTTCAGCGCCGACGCCGACGAGCAGCCCGGCGACCGCTATCGCCTGCTCTTCGAGTCGGCTCGCTTTGCCGATGAGCACGGCTTCACCGCGCTGTGGACACCGGAGCGCCACTTCCAGCGTTTTGGCGGCCTCTATGGCAGCCCGGCGGTTACCGGAGCGGCGCTTGCCGTCATGACCAGCCGTATCGGCATCCGCGCCGGCAGCGTCGTGCTCCCCCTCCAAGACCCCCTGCGCGTGGCCGAGGAGTGGGCCATGATCGACAACTTCTCTCACGGCCGCGTGGCCATTGCCGCTGCCTCCGGCTGGCATGTGAACGACTTCGTCCTCTCGCCCGGCACCTATCAGAACCGCTACGCCGACATGTACCAGAAGCTCGCGCTTATTCAGCGCTTGTGGCGCGGAGAGTCAGTCTCCCTGCCCAACGGCGCGGGTGTCGCCACCGAGGTGGGCATTTTGCCCGCGCCCGTGCAGCCGGAGCTGCCCATCTGGATCACCGGCCAATCCGACGACACCTTCCTTGAGGCCGGCCGGCTCGGATTCAACGTGCTCACAGCCAACTTTGCACTGCGTCACGATCGGAGCGAGTTCATCCGCAAGGTAAAGATTTATCGCGAAGCCATCGCCGCGCATCACGGACGCCGCGGCCACGTCACCCTCATGGCGCATGCCTTCGTTGGCCAAGACCGCGAGGCCATTCGGACCATCGCCGCGCCCGCGCTGGCGCGTTATCTGCGCACCAACCTTGCCATGCAGCGAGACAACTCCGCCGGCAAGCACGAGGCGCGCGGCTTCTCGCACCTCAACGACCGCGAGAGCGAGATCCTCATCCGCACCCAGGTGCGCAACGATCTGGAAAGCCCATTGAGTTTCGTCGGAACGCCGGACCACTGCCGCGCGCAGGCGCAGAGTCTCGGTGAGAGCGGCGTAGACGAGATCGCCTGCCTGATCGACTTCGGCATCGGCTATGACGACGTGATGGCCAGCCTTAAGCGCCTCGCCGTCCTGCTCGAAGGCTAGACTCGCCCCCACCACGCTCAGGCGCCGAACGCATTGCCATGGCTGTGCATCGTCGCCGCGGGATGGTAAAACAAGGGAGCATGCCCAAGCGTTCAAAACCAGGACCCGAGCCCGAGCCGGGCCAGACCATCAGCCTACGCACGCTGGGTGAGTACCTCAACCTGTCGCCGGCCACCATCTCGCTGGTGCTCAACAACGCGCCCGGCGTGCGCTCCATTCCGCAGGAAACCCGCGACCGCGTCACAGTGGCCGCCGCCAAGTTCGACTACCGGCCCAGCTTTTACGCGCGCTCCCTGCGCAAGCGGCAAACCTTCACCATCGGCGTGCTGGTGCCCGACCTCAACGACCACTACTCCACGCAGGTGCTCTCCGGCGCAGAAGAGCTGCTGCTCGAAGAGGGCTACTTCTACCTCACCGTCAGCCACCGGCGCAAGCCCGACCTCATTGAGGAGTACCCGCGGCTGCTGCTCGACCGCAGTGTGGAGGGCTTCATCGTCATCGATACCGTGCTCGAACACGGCCTCAAGGCGCCCACCGTCGCTGTCGCCGGGCATCGCAAAATCGAGGGCGTCACCAACGTGGCGCTCGATCACCGCCGCGCCGCCGAGCTGGCCCTGCGTCACCTGGTGCAGCTCGGGCATCGCAAAATCGCCTTCATGCGCGGCCCCACACACAGCTCCGACGTCGACGAGCGCTGGGCCTTCCAGATGGCCGTGGCCCGCGAGCTCAAGCTCGAAGTCCCGCCCGAGCTCATGGTCGACATCAAGGTGCTCATCTCCTCGCCGGAGATGGGCTTTGGCCCGGCCATCGAGCTGCTCAATCGCGGCACGCAATTCTCGGCCGTCGTCTGCTTCAACGATCTGGCCGCCATCGGCGCCATCCGCGCCTTCAAAGACCACGGCCTGCGCGTGCCGGAGGATGTGTCCGTCATCGGCTTCGACGACATTGAGAGCGCCGTCTACCACAACCCCAGCCTCACCACCATCCGCCAGCCGCTCAGCCGCATGGGCCAGGTGGCCGCGCGCACCCTGCTCGAGCGCATCCGCGGCCAGCAGACTGTGACGGACGCCGTGCCCATCCTCCCCGAGCTCGTCATCCGCGAGTCAACCTGCCCACCCGGCGCCCGGCGCGGCAAGCGCAGCTGACCGGGGCTTTCTCCGTATTCGAGCCAATTCGAACCAGCGTCTTTTCCCTAAAGCTCACAACATAAAATGACCTGTCATCTGAGCGAACGGGAGCCCCAAACGCTTTTCAGTTCCGGGGCCCCAAAAAACGATCTTTGCTCTTTCGGGTGGAGTTTGGGGGTGGTGAGTCGAAAGCCTGCCCTGAGCGAAGTCGAACGGGGACCTGCTCTTGTATTTCGAAACTTATGGTACGAACCTCGGGGACACCACACTGGGCGATTTGCACAACATAACGATCTTCCGTCGCACAATCATGCAAGGGGATGGGCCAAAGCAACGCGGCCATCGAATGCCACACCCTACCCCCCCCTTACGCAAAGTAACCAAACAAAATTACTTTAGTAATACAATTCCACCAAGATAAAAGGCAGCCAGATCTCTTTGAACAAAGACTACAATTTCGCCTACGGTTGAATCCCCCAATCTTCCGTCCCGCCCCGGCGCGGCTGTCTTGCTCGAAAGCCAATGAGCGTTTCAATCAGCGAGGTCTGCTCCATGTTGCAACTGCCTTTCGCTCCCCGCGTTTTTTGAAGGCGCTTGCGCGCCTCTCCGTCCTGCCGATTCTTGCGGCCGTTCTGCTGCTGC
>Ga0302320_10011568_pt1 | contig 18641 bp, 18 predicted proteins | sample Bog_T0_3_FD_202130 | JGI IMG/M metagenome (GOLD analysis project Ga0302320, IMG submission 202130) | Peat permafrost microbial communities from Stordalen Mire near Abisko, Sweden - Bog_T0_3 | ecosystem: Environmental > Terrestrial > Soil > Wetlands > Peat | place: Sweden: Abisko, Stordalen Mire...
TGCGGGGTGGAGCAGTCTGGTAGCTCGTTGGGCTCATAACCCAAAGGTCGGTGGTTCAAATCCACCCCCCGCAACCAATTCCTTCAACAACTTCCCGCCGATTCGAAGATCCAACTTGGCGCCATTTGGCTCCAAAATTAAGCGTTTCCTGCTGGCATGGTCACCGCGGTGGGCGACGATGTCAGCAACTCCCCGAATCGAGCCGCGATCTTGCGGCCGTCTTCGCTAGCGATGTGCGTGTAGAGCATCGTGGTGCGCGCGTCTGAGTGTCCCAGGCGCGATTGCCGAACAGCCATCGGCACGCTCTCCTGGTCCATCACAGTTTCGTTGCCGTGGCGGAAGGCGTGAAAGCCGCAACGCTCGATCTCCAACTTCTCGAGCAGGGGATAAAGCTTGCGTTTCCGCACTACATCCGTGTCCCACGGCGTTCCGTTTGAGGTTGCGAAGAGCAACCCGAGTTTGTTGGGGCGCCAGCGACGAAGATGTTCGCGCAGGTGAGCAACGAGCTGCGGCGACACTTCGCATAGCCGATTTCCCTTTACAGATTTGACTGTTTGAATCTTCCCGTGCCAAACACTCTGAGCGATCTTCACGACGCCCTGGTCGAGCAAAAGGTTCGAGACAGGAAGAGCCCCGATCTCGCCGGCGCGAACACCCGTCTCGGCGAGGATCCAGTAGTAAGTTTTGTAAGGTTCCGGTGCCGCATCGATGAGGCGCTTCATTTCGCTGAGCGAAAGGAACCGTTCGTTGAGCAACCCACGCTCGGGAAGCACGAGGCCGAAGAATGGATCGTGTTGCGTATAGCCCCACGCCCGCGCTTGCGTCCACATCATCCGAAGAGTACTGACCAGGTTGCGCACCGATTTTGCGGAAAGGACCTTCTGCTTCCTAGCGATCATGGCCTGAATATGCTGTGCACTCACATCTTTCATGCAAAGATCGCCGAACTCGGGAACTAGGTGCATCCTAATCCTGGACCGGTCTGCAGGGCCGGTCGAAGGCTTGAATTGGGTTAAGACGTCCCTCTGCCACTTCACCGCAAATTCGCGAAACGTGGCTGTGGGGCGTGGTTTATAAGCTAACGAGTTGACTTCTGCGAGTCGTTGTTCGAGCGCGCGTTCTGCGAGGCGCCTGGTCTTGTACTCCTTCTGCGTGCCAAGCACCTCTTGTTTCCGAATGCGACGCCTCGAACCGTCTGGGAGCAGGACATCTTCCCGCCACAGAGCGGACCATACTTTTTCCCTCTTCCCGCGAAGCCGAAGCATGCCTCGCTGGAATCTTTTTCGAGCCATCAGGTCTCCTGAATGGCTCACCGATTGAAGAGCTGCCTCGCACGCAAGTATAGAACGGTCCTCGCGCAAAGAGCCGATTTTTGTGCTGACGCTCATTTCGTGTGACGAAAAGTTGCGCGTCCTTCACGCACCCAGATATCCCAGCGCGGGATCCCGCTGAGAATTCGCCCGTTAAGGACTTCGTACTCCCACCAGATCGCGTCATGGAACCAATGGCTGTCCTGTCGCGCTTGACTATCGGAGACCGCTGTCGCCAAAACGGCGCTCTCGAAACCGGCCGCGGCTCCTGACTGCTCGCGGCCGGCATGGAGAACGAAGAACTTTCCGGTGAAAGCGCTCACAGCGTTTTTCCCTCAGAACCCCGGCTCTTTATCTTTCGCGGGCGTGACTTTGAAAATCTTCATAGCGTTCTGCCCCGGCTTCGTGAAGGAATTGTCATCACGTTCGTAGCGAATCTGGAGAAAATACCCGATGTGATTCGGAGTGATTTTTTTGTCGAGGTCCGCGGTTCCGAGGCAGGTAAATCGCCCGCCGCCGTCGGCCTGAAACATGTATTCGATGGTCTGCTTGCCCTTGACCATCACGGGTTCAATCGAAATCAAAACCCCCTCGGCAGTCTGGCCCTGTTTGATGAATTGAAATTGTTCCGGCGCCTTCAGTTCCTCGCCCATCTGTCGCCGGGGCTTGTTCGTTATCGGCACTGCTTGTGTTGCCATCGGTGTTGCTCCTTATGCGGCTGGTTGCCGCAAACTTTGTTGACCCTTCACTCCGCACCAGTCTTCGCGCGTGTGGACCGCGAGACAGGCGTGGCAGTAATGCCCTTTACAGTACGGACAAGAAAACGACTGGCACGGCCCCAGACAAATCGCGCAGTTCATTAGGGCTAAATCCGCTCCGCAACGATGGCAGACACAGATCAAGCCGCCTCTCTTGCAAACAATTCGCTCACCGCACGTTCATACCGCGTCCGTTGCTGACGGGCCTCCACCGCTTTCGCAATCGATTCAGGACTCGTCGAATATCGCGACGGGGACGAGTGTCTGACGAGATGCAAAGCGCGATCGGCTTTTGTCGGTGCAGAGGTCACGCGCCAAACTTCCTTATCGAAATCGAAACTCAGTTGGCTGTGCTGCACCGCTCCGCCGTCCACGATGCACTTTGAGCCGCAGTCTGGACACTCTTCCTCATCCGGCGCTTCTTCGTCGTCTAGCTTCAAACCGTGGAACGAGCCGTGGCTGCGAACCAGCCGGACGCCGTACACCGCCGCGAGAAATTCATCGATAGGCTCAGGCTCATCGAGAATCAACTGCAATTCGCCGCTCTCATCACGCTCCGCAACCTTCAGCGTGTACTTCAGTAATTCTTTAATCGTGCCTGCGTTCGCCTGATTGATGTGCGTGGTCCGGCCTTTTCCCTCTGTCGCCTTCTTCCACGCCAAGTTCAATTCGGCAAACGGAAAATACTCGCCTTCGATCAGCACGTTTAGGTGCGGATGCCATGTCCGCCGTTTTTTGTTGTAAGTCACCTCCAGCACAGCAATCGAGCCTTTCACTTTCCCCTTCCAGCACACCGACCGGCGAAGCGAAGTCCACGCCTTATAGAGCGAGACTATCCCCGCTTTCAGGTTTTTACAGTTGCGCTCCGCCAACACCACGTAGCGCAACCCCGTCTTGCCTATGACGAGGGCTTGAGTACGCCTCCCCAAGACTCCCGCGCGACGGTGAGAGCAGTGCGGACACATCCGACACGAACAGGAGTTTTGCGCCCGCGCCCAGCTATGATTTTGGTCGCAAACCCGCTTCCGGAACTTCTTATGACAAGTCATCACCTTCTCCGCCAGATGCCGATGATGTTCCGTCTTTTCAAGAGCTTTCACCAAAATTCCCTGCATCTCATAACGATCAAACAGTCGAAGCTCCCGGCTTAGAAACTCTTGCTTCGACGGCACCGCTTCCGCTGAGATTTCTGTCGATTTATGCACTGGTATCAAGTAAAGACTTCAAACCCTAGAGGCAAAATCAAAACCAACCCCCAGAGGCTTCGTCTGGTCCACCCTTTCTGCGGGCGTTGCCATGCGAATCTATGGCGCCAGCTTTCCCCGGTTTTCTACTTCCGAATCTGGCAGAACTGGTGCCGGACTGCGGAAACAGGGTTGAGTGCCGCGGGCCTGCCGTCATCGTCGCCGGGCGTGAAAACCGGGTAGAAGACACGTTGACCGGCTCTGTTTTGGGACCTTCGGCACTCAACTCCGCTCCCCCAATGCGATCGCGGACGTACATCAGAAATCGTTGCCTGACTTCACCAGGGGGCATCTCGCGGACGTGGTAGGCGGCGAGCTCGGGCGAGATCCGGTGAACGCGGATCATCAGATCGCAGACACGCTGGCGGAGCATCATGATCGGTCACCCACGGCCGCAGATTTGTAATCGGGCAGAAGGCCATCAAGCTCGCATGGCTTGCCCTTATGAGTGAATGGCGCGCCGCAGTTCTTGCAGCCTTCCAGCTTCGGATCGCAGCAGAGACGCAACCGGCCGCAGCCAAAGCAGAAATATTCGAAGGGCTGGAAGTCGCTAGGTAGAGAAACGCCTATCATCACGGGCGATCTCCCGCGGCAGCCGATTTGAAGTCGCTGGCACCTACGAGAACTCGACGGCCCCCGCGACACTCGCACCGAGTGACAGCGGCATTGCCACGGAACGAGAGGAGACGACGCCATCCACTTCCGTCGCAAAGACGGCATGGAGAAGCCTGATTTACTGGGCTGGTTTGCGGGCTCGAATTGGGGTATGCTGCAGGTGTCGGGGTCATTTTTGAACGGGTGTCCCTTCGACAAAGATCGATCAGCGGCTCGGAATCCCCCGAGCCGTTTGTTTTTTACGCTACTCTTCGCGGCCGCTCCTCCTCAGGTCTCTCTCCCTCCCGTTTCTTCTTCGGCACCGCGGGAGGCGACGGTCTGTCCGGACGCTGATCGGGCGCTGGCGCATCGCCGGCGCAAAGAGATTTCGAAGGTTCGAAGTTCATCACGACTGCTCCCTTTCTGGGAGCACCTTAACCGGAAGGCCCGGAGACAGTCGCACTGATAATTGTTTTCTAGGGGAAGCTAGCTGCACTAATAAACTACTTTTTTAGTGCGCAGTCAGATTTGTAAGTGATTGCCGCTCAGATAGATAGAGGAGATGTTGGTTGCCGATGGTGCGGGGACTGAGATTTTTGGATGACGCAACCCAGTTGCGAGCTGCAATCATCGGTAATTCATCGGCCGGTCTCCGCGAGTTACGCGCTATTGCCGCAGCCGCTATTTCGGATCGCGAGAATCCGGCACTCCTCAATTTAGCGTTCAGGGAATAGGGTTTTCCCTTCACGTCGAAGACGCGCCTGAAGAGAGGAATTTTCGCCTCAACGAGCGCGCCGTTTTGAACATAGTTTTTTTCTTCGGGTCGTTTCGGCTTGCGCCCAGGACTGAGGGATCTCCGCTGCTTCAGTTGTTCTTGCTGCTTCAGTTGTTCTTGCTGCTGAGCGACGATCCGTTCGGCCTCCGCTGCTTTCGCTTCAAGTACGGGTAACTGTTCAGCGACCCCAATGCTTTGGCCCAAGGTCCGCGGATCGAGAGCTGTCAGTTTCCCCTGTGCGGCCAAAGCAATTCTTGATGGTGCCGCGTTATATTCGAGCGCCAACACTTCATCGACCACCTCATCGATCACCCTTTGGCCGACGAGGAAACCAGGTCGTTTCCGGATCAGTTGACTGAGACTTGGCCATAAGAACATCAATGTTCGAAAGGGGCCGATAGGTTTATTGCTAGAGTTGGACGCACCTCGTTCCCTCTGCGATTGTTCACAGATCCAATTCAGGATTTCGTGCGGATTTTCTTCCGGCTTCTCACGTCGCATCCATGCTCGCAATGCCTGGAGGGCTTGTATCAGCAAAGCTGCGAGGGCAGGTATGTCACGAATCTCGCTTGTGAGGAAATTCCGAACGGGTTTACCAGTGAGGAAATGCCGAACAGGTTTACCTTTGTTGAACTGGAAGCAACATGACTTCGTCCAGCGTTCACGCACGTCCAATATGAGATCAGCAAACCGCCTCCCGAGAATATCCTCGGGTTGGTGGCGCCGAAGATAGCCGCCCAGAAGAGAGTAATAAGAGAGAGAAACCTTTCCTTTTGTGCTTTGGCTTTTGCCTGCGAAGTAGCTGCGATCATCTCGCCCAACTTCGTAAACTGGATTTTCGCCCATCCATCGAACGATTGTCGCCATCGACACATCGAAGTCGTTGCATAAATCCTTGAAGTGTGTTTTGGCCAGCGGTTCTCCACGGAAAAAGTCGCACGACTTTGTCGGAAACCCGAGGGCTGTGAGTCTGTAATAAACACCGCCTTTGGTGAGCTTCGTCTGGGAGGCGATTTCCTTGGTCGATTTGCCAGCGAGCCTGAGCTCGGCAATTCTCGCGTCGTGTACCGGCTCAGTTTGTATCAACATACTGTTTTTCCACGACTTCCCTCGGCGATAAAATCGAGGTTGTTTGTTTGACGACATTCCTCTCAATCTCATCGCGTATCGTTGCATAGCAGGAGAAGGAGGCTTCCCTCGTCTCTTTGCAGCTGGCTCGCCGGGTCTGGGTTGGTAGCGTTTCCCCTCGAAATAGTGCCCCTTAAATAGTTCTTTTGACTGCTCACGCTTCAATTGGCGAAAGGCTGGAGCGACCATCAGCGGGTAATTCCAGCGCTGTTCGTAGTCATCGAAGGACAGATTGTGATACCTCGAAATATGGTGATGCAAGACTCTGAATTTTCGGCCACACTCTCGGCAAATGACACGGTCACGCTCGTTCAAGTGATCTTCTCTGAAGGGATCGGCCCGGTATAGCTGTAATTCTTCAACAGAGGTCGCCCGGGGTATGGGCGCTGTCTGGTCTAGATGCGATACGGCTCGCGAGATTCCCGCCACTCAATCACCTCCCGTGACAATTCCGCCTTCATCTGAAACCCAGAAGGCGGGAAGGCCAGCGGCACGGAAGCTTGACCTGCGGCGGCAAAAGCCCAACAGCGAAAAGTAGGTTCCTGTTTTCATTTCCCCTTCTTCGCCTTTGCCGCCTGAATGCGCGCCTTCGCAGCGGCTCTAGAGGCTTTCTTGGCGATCGATATCCGGCGCTCAGGTGTCAACCGTCTCGCCCGTGTTTCTCCACCGATTCGGCCAAGCTCGGCTGCAACTTTTTTCTGCTCTTCAGTCAGTTTCAGGGTTGGACGATTCCGCATAAAAGTCACATTACCATAGGGGGTAAGACGTAGCAATTAAGCATTTTGGGCAGTTTTCATTTTACACTTGACACCTTAGTGGCTTGACACCTTAGGGGGTAAGGTGAGATTATTCGGACATTGAAAAGGCACACCATGGCTAGACAGGAAAGTAACAACAATTCCATTTTCTCTCAAGGACCCGATCACCCGATTATCCGGGTAGCCCTCTACGCTCGGGTCAGCACCCTAAACAACCAAGATCCAGAAATGCAACTCGCCGAACTTAGGGAGTATGCAGGGCGCCGCGGCTGGCACATCGTTGAGGAGTTCACAGACCAGGGAGTGTCGGGTTGTCGGGAATCCCGGCCGGCGCTCAATCGGCTGATGTCAGATGCTTGCCGCCGGAAGTTCGACGCGATCCTGGTCTGGAAGATCGACCGGTTTGGCCGATCCCTTAAGCATCTGGTCAATGCCTTGGCCGAACTCGCGGCGCTTGGAGTGGCGTTCATCAGCCTGCGAGACAACCTCGATCTTAGTACTCCGTCGGGCCGGCTGATGTTCCAGATTATTGGGGCGATGGCAGAGTTTGAACGGGCTTTGATCCAGGAGCGGGTCCGTGCTGGTCTGCGGAATGCACGCGCCAAAGGGAGGCGACTGGGAAGGCCGCGGGTGATTGTGGACGCTTCACGGATTGCCTCTTTGCGCGCTCAGGGTCGCTCTTGGAGCGAGATCAGCACCGAGTTGAGGATTGGCAAGGGAACGGCACAGAGGGCCCTTGTAGGGTTGCCCAAAATTGTGGGAGCAGGTTCTTGAGCTCGGGCCGTTTTCCTGTGGGAGATGATTCGGCAGGGCATCACAGGCCCTTGAGCAGGTTGGCCATCGTAGTGTCCAGACCTCGGGCAATCACCTGCAAGGTGATGATCCCCGCTTCGCGCTTACCCTGCTCAATGTCCGAGATGTGTCCCCTATTCATATCCAAATGGACCGCGAGGTCAGTCTGCGTCCATCCCTTGTTTTTCCGCAACGATTGGATGCGTTTCCCCAACTGAACTAAGAGAACATGAGTGCCTCTGGACATGCACTCATCGTGGCGTTACTATTTGCGGCGTGTGTCTGGCATGCCAGACAATATGCGCGGAGGGCCTATCGTTCCGAGCCTTCTCTTGCGGACGTTCATTAAGGGGCCTAAACTAAAAGATGAATACTGCACAATGTTCGGACGCGCCATCCTCAGAGGTTCCTTCTGGCGTCTTCTCCTCCTCACCTAATCCGATGCCATCCAGCGGTCCGGCCTCATCGCCACGTCCCCGCTCCGCGGACACTGTCTCCAAGTGGCCGGCCCACCTAGTAATTGTGCGGCACGCCGAATCTCAGCGGAATATCTGGAAAGAGATCGCCACTTCCAAAGGAGAACTGGTCTATGGCGGCGAGTTGCGAGATATGGATGTCTCACTTACTGCCAACGGCAAAGAGCAGGCTGTAACAACTGGACGACGGCTCGGGGTTGAGTTCAAGTTTGACCGCGCATTCGTTTCTCCCTTCCAGAGAACGATGGAGACCGCACAGTTGATGATCGGGCAGTTTCCGTATGCGGTCGAGGTCATCGAGGATGAAAGGCTACGCGAGATCGACTTCGGTGTCCTGGATGGTTTGACCAAGCACGGCATCGCTCATTTACATATGGAGGAAAAGGAACGCCGTTCGAAGCTCGGAAAATACCATCACCGTCCGCCGGCTGGCGAAAACTACCCCGATGTTGCGCTCCGCTTGCACAGTTTTCTTGGGACGCTCACGAGAGAAGCTGGCGGAGAATCCGTGCTCGTTGTTTGTCACTCGGTAGTTGTGCTGGTCTTTCGCAAACTGCTGGAGCGGCTTTCCGAGCAGCAGATATTAGCAATCGACGCGGACCAAGAACAAGAGGTACGAAACTGCTCAGTCACGCATTATGCGTTCGACTCTCACGCTGGCAGGAACGGCAAGCTCATCCTAAGCGACTTCAATCGCGTTTACTATTCTTTGGCGACTTTGGCGCGGTCTACGCCGATCAAGGCTAAGGGGCAGCAGGCCGAGTCTTAAAGGCACTCATGGCATACGGAGAGTACGGGTGGGCGTTCGAGCTGCTGGTGAAGGGATTTGAGCAGCGGATCCAGGCTTATCTAACTGAAGACAGGATCAAATCCAAGATCCGTGAGCAGGCGACGTACAGCGATGAATTCTACGAAGCAATGCTCAGCACCGCCGCTGGCCGTAAGCATTTCGTTTCCATGATGACCTACTGGTCGGTTGGCCAAGGTATCGCTGTGTCGCTTCGCAATTGGGTAGAGGAGCTTATTGCCGAGCTGGTGGTCCACCCCAACCGCAAGGGCGCTTTTGGGAAAGCCATCGCGCAGGCCTATACACTCAAGGAATTGAAGCGATATGAATATATGGCTGCCCCGGACGCGATCGCCACGGCGGGCGAAACCGAGACAGAGCATTCACAGAACCGCACTTGGGACGTCCAAGTTCGTTCGGAATTGCTAGAGCGAGCGAATACCATCACGAAGAATCTGGTTCAGCGCCATCAGAATCGCCAGTTAGCGGTCTGGGAAATGGCCCGATGGCATCGAGCCGATGTTCAGCACCAGGAGTTATTCACAGCAGCCGTGGATATCCATGGCGAGGGCTATGTGAAGCAGAGACTGATCTGCAATCTTCTGGTCTTAGAACAACCCCCGGAAGGAAAAGTCTACGGTTTCCGATTCGCCAGTCCACGGATGAGCGCCGAGCGCGACCTCGCCGACGAGAAACGCAATTTGCTTTTGCTCTACGGCTGGTTGAGGCAGGAAAAGCCATTTCGATTGAGCAGCGACGCGGTCGAGGTGAGATGGGCCCATCTCTTCTCACGGCCCGTTTCGCCATCCCAGGAGTGGTTCTTCCACGAAAAAGAAGTCATGCAAACGAACGAGTTTTGGGAGTTTGTCGGAGTGCCCTACGAGGTAGTGGGCTGTGCACTGAAGGCTGCTGGTCAAAGCCTGGGCAAACGCACCGTCAAGCTGCTGAGAAAAATGGCATTCACACGAGTTGTGCGCGAACTTGGAGAATACCGAGGGTTAAACTTTACAGGTATTCGGCCGTATGCAGAGAGACCCTAGCGCAGAGTCGGGTCGTCGGTTAGAGTCACTGCGCGGCGAAGCTGCCCAAAATCCCCTTCACCGCTAGCTTTGCCAAATACCTGAATCCACGAGGTCGCAGGGTCCACGTCTCGGCTGCCCGAAAACAGGTGTTTTCAGACTATGCGACCAGACAAACTCTCGCGGCAGGTTCTTGGAGCGGCTTCTCGCCCGTCCGTGTACTCCCTAGGCGGCGTTCGGTCTCGGGACCGGAGCCCCAGTCCGATCTTTAGATTCCTACCTATCAACGTGTATGTGGCCGACTGACTCGCATACACAAACTCGGCAGGGCTTAGCTATAATGCTCGTGCTTGTTCCCCCAGGGCTGACCATTTTCCCACAGTCGAAGTTCCCGATGACAGGACTTGAGACCGTCCTAAATTCGTAGGCGATTCAATGCTTCATTTGTCCGAAATCGGAAGAAAGATCTGGAGTCTCGTTGCTCCGGATCCGGTCGGTGTGCGTCTCGTTTCTCGGTATCTTCCTACGGGACAGCTTGAAATAACTCCGGAATTCTTTCATCGAGGCCAACCCGTTGATTTCGGGATGATTCCTGGCCGAAAGAACACATTCATAAACGGTTATCGTGTTCGAATTCCAGATCACGTTCTAGGCGTGTCTCAGGAATACCAAGGGAGAACCCTTCGGCTTCGGCCCAGAGCTGTGCAGGAGTGGTTAAAGAAGTACGCCGACAGCGGCGTGCCTGTAGTCAGCTCGGAAAGCGGCAAGCCGATCAGAGCTGTGAGCGCTCAAGTTGAACTGGATCTCGATCTCAAATCGGACGATGTCCTCGTCGCAAAGGCGACTCTCTCAACGCCGGAGGGGGTTGAGCTTGATCAACAGCGGATCAAGGCATTTCCCAACGAGCCTAGTTGGTTCCGGCTCGATGAAACTATTTTTCAAAGACCAGAACTGCCGCCCGATCTCGAAGGCGCTATTGAAGCGGGTGAGGCCGGAAAGATTCTGACTGGCGACTCCGTTCCTGAATTCCTTGGGTCGCTCCAAAACCAACCTCCCGAGAAAATCCGTGGAGTTCGAAAGAGCGACAATCTCAAAGGAATGGTCGTAAGCCAACATCCTCCTCAGAACCAACTCCGTATCGACGGTAATGCCGACCAAATACAAGTTCGACAGAATCTCGCCTACTTAGATGATTCAGGCGTCCTGCTCGAAGAGAGCGTGCCGCAGGTCGAGGGGTGGCTGAAAAACCGTGAGAAGGAAGAGTCCTACAAACGAGTACCCAAAGGTTGGGTCAGGGTAAGCAGAAAAGACACCGAAAAAGCTCGTAAAGCGCGCCTCCAGATTTCGGCTCGTGCAGCCCGACTTGACGAGGCACAGGGCCGTCTAATACCCGAAGTTCTAGCTGCTCTAGCCGAAGAGGTAAGGCTAAACTCACCTTGGAACGTTTATGTTTCCGAGCGCGTAAAGGATAGCCACAGGCTCATCGACAAACAGGCGCTTGTGGATTTTCGGCTCAGCGTGACGGATGGCGAAGAGGGCGAAAGCTTCCTGCAGGTTGATCCTCTCTATCGCCATGACCGGCAGACCCTCAGCCACGCAGAAGTAGGATCGGCGATTAAAGGCGACGAAACCTGGCTCCGTCGACCGTCGTCGTGGGTAAAAATCGACAGGCAGAAATTCGGAGCAGTCGAGGAGATTGTCAAAGCAGCTGCCCGCGACAATGTACAAATTCATCCCCACGCGAACGGTTTCGCGTTTCCTGCTTCCCAGCGCGAAGAAGTGATCGAGAGACTGGCGCGTGTCGGGCGGGTTGAACAATCGGACTCGTACTCAAATTTTATTCGTAAGCTTGCGGAATTTAATTGTATCGAGCACGCAGAACTGCCCCGCGGGCTGAATAAGGGGATCAGCTTCTACCCATACCAACAGCATGGTTACAATTGGCTCGTCTTCTTGAGACGTTTTGGTTTGAACGGCATTCTGGCAGACGACATGGGTCTAGGTAAGACTCTTCAGGCCCTTGCCGTCATCAAGCAAGGTAAGGAGCTGAGCGTCCGGGGTTCTGAGCATCCAACGCTCATCATCTGCCCCGTCTCCCTGATGGCGAACTGGCGAGCGGAAGCTATTCGATTTTTCCCAGGGACTTGGGCGTTGCAATATCGTGGATCGAATCGGGAAAAGCTTCGCGATCAGGTTTATGGAGCTGATTTCGTTATAGCTAGCTATTCGGTAGCGGCCAACGATTTCGACGAACTGGCCTCGATTCCGTGGAACTATATAGTTATTGACGAAGCCCACGCAATAAAGAATCCGGACATCCAGAGAACAAAGAAAATCAAACGCCTGCCAAGCCTGCACAAACTAGCCCTCACCGGCACGCCTGTTCAAAACGCGGCCACCGATTTGTGGTCACTATTTGATTTTCTAATGCCGGGATATTTGGGTTCGCACCCCGAGTTCCGGAGTCGTTATCCCAGCCTTTTTGATCGGAGAACAGCTACCTTCGGCCAACATGCCACTGACCTTAAGAAGCGAGTGGGGCCGTTCGTTATGCGACGGTTGAAGAAAGATGTCGCCGCAGAGCTTCCCGAGAAGATTGTGTCCGATAGGATCGTTGAGTTGAGCGAGCAACAGGTCAGGCGCTACAAAGAACTTCTGGCCGGAACAGACGCCACAAGGCTTCGCCACAGCATAGAACAGGATAACTATAAGACAGAGGGCATTAATATCTTGACGCTCATGTCCAAGTTGAGGGCTATCTGCAACCATCCTGTGTTGGAGAGCGGCGCCTCCACCTGGCTAATCGAGGAATCTGCCAAACTAGACGCTTTCCAGCAATTGCTCGAAGAAGTGGTTGAGGGCAATCACCGGGCCTTGGTGTTCTCGCAGTTCGTAAAGATGTTAGACATCATCGAGCATTGTCTTCGCGAGTGGAAGATTCCGAACCTGCGTATCGATGGGAAAACGGTCGCGAATCTTCGGCAGACCATCGTCGATAGATTCAATCAAGACCAGACCTACCGCTGCCTCCTGTTATCAACGAGGGCGGGTGGTGTGGGACTAAATCTCACTGGCGCTGACACCGTCATTTTCTACGACCACGATTGGAACCCTACCAACGATTTGCAAGCGCAGGATCGCGCTCATCGTATCGGCCAAAAACAGACCGTCACGGTGTATCGGTTGATCACGAAAGGAACAATCGAAGAAAAGATCCTGAAGTATCAAGAGCGCAAGATCGCGCTGGCGCAAGCCCTCATCGAGGAAGACAAAGGCGGCATTAAGAACCTTACTCGCGAAGAGTTGCTGAGTCTGTTTAGTTTTGAGGAATAGTCACCCATGCTTACTGGTGGAATCGGCAGTCAGATTGACCAAATTTTGCGCGACGCATTTCCGTGCGATAATTCGCCTGCCCGCCGGCCAAACTGCTGGACAACGAAATGAACGTGGAGACCCACTCGCAGCTCGCCAACTTTATCTGGAGCATTTGCAACCTGCTCCGGGGTCCGTACAAGCGGAACGAGTACCGCAAGGTCATCCTTCCGCTGACTGTGTTGCGGCGTTTTGATTGTCTGCTCGCGCCCACCAAACCCCAAGTACTGAAGGAGCATGCGGCGATTAAGGCCAAACCTGAGAGTGTGGTTCGCAGCCTACTAGAAAAGATCACCGGTCGCCCGTTTTACAACTTGGCCAAGCTCGACTTCACTAAGTTGCTCGACGATACCAACCAGCTTGCCCCGAACCTCAATGCGTACATCAACGGGTTTTCCAAGAACGTTCGCGACATTATGGATCGGTTCGCCTTCGATCAGCAGATCACGCGCATGGGTGAGAAGAACCTCCTCTACGAGGTCATCAAGGCGTTCTCCAGGGTAGATCTCTCGCCCGACCGTGTGGACAACGTGCAGATGGGGTACGTTTTCGAGGAACTAATCCGCATCGGAGCTGAGCAGGCAAACGAAGAGGCCGGGGAGCACTTCACTCCGCGCGAGGTTATTCGGTTGATGGTGAACCTGCTGCTGTCGCCGGAAGAGGACCTTCGCCGCAGTCACGTGGTGAAGACGATCTACGATCCCGCGTGCGGCACAGGCGGAATGCTCTCGGTCTCCGAAGCCTACATTCGCAAGCTGAACAAAAATGCCAAACCTCTTCTGTTTGGCCAGGACTGGAACGACGAGGCTTGGGCCGTCTGCAAGTCCGACATGCTTATCAAGGGCGAGGATGCCGACAACATCCGGCGCGACGATACCTTCACCAAGGACGGCTTTGACCGGGACGCCAAAGGCAAGAAAATCCAGTTCGACTACATGCTGGCCAATCCGCCCTTTGGTGTGGAGTGGAAACAACAGGCCCGTTTCGTCGAGACGGAAGCCAATTCGCTTGGCTACGACGGGCGCTTCGGTGCAGGGCTACCGCGCATCAACGACGGCTCACTGCTGTTTCTGCAGCACATGCTGTCAAAGATGCGCGCGCCCAAGGAAGGCGGCAGCCGGATTGGCATCGTCTTCAATGGTTCGCCGCTATTCACCGGCGACGCCGGCAGTGGCGAGAGCAACATTCGCCAGTGGATCATCGAGAACGATTGGCTGGAGGCTGTCGTCGCGCTGCCGGACCAGCTTTTCTACAACACCGGCATCTCCACCTACATCTGGGTGCTCACCAATCGCAAGGAGCAGCGGCGCAAAGGCAAGGTGCACCTGATTGACGGGCGGCAATTCTACGTGAAGATGAAGAAGAGTCTGGGCAACAAGCGCAACAAGATCGGCGACCCGGCAGATGAACTGCGCGAGCCCGACCAGATTGCCGACATCTCCCGCATCCACGGCAACTTCGGATTTTTACCAGCTATGAGCGGGACGCAGAAAGCGGGGATGATTACGCGTTGGCCCGATCCTACGCGAGCACCAACGGCCGCTTCTTGTCCCCTGACCCATTGGAAGGCATTGTCGGCGACCCGCAGTCGTGGAACCGCTACGCCTACGTCGAAAATGATCCAATCAATCTGACTGATCCCAGCGGGCAAGGCTTCTGGGAAGACTTGGGCTTTGCGATTGCTGACATATTCCTGATTCTTACTCCCGGTGGTCAAGCCGCGCTGCCGTACGCGCTTGGGGCGGAAGCCGGGGCAGAAGCGGGGCAAGAGGCTGCAAACGTCTGGGTCACGATAGGCGACGGCACGCGGGTTAATGGTCCATGGGGCGGAAGTACACCGAGCCATGAGGGCCAGCCGGTCTGGGCGATATCTCGCGACGGTCCATGGTATCCATACGGTTCGGGCGTGGACCCCGTCTACGGTGGCGATGACGGCGGAAATGGTCCCCCGGGGATCGGTGGCGACGATCCTGGAAGCCAAGGTCCTGGTAGTGGGGGAGGGATGAGTGGCGGGGGAGGAGTGGGCGGCGGCGCGTGGACAGAAGACTCGCCGATCCCCGGTTCCACGCTTCCCAATGGAGACAGAGCGGTCGGAATAGACGTCTTTCGAAATTCGAAGCAGTGTCCGAACTGCGGGACCATAATGCGCAGCGCGAACGATTGGGGGACCGGAATCTCAATTGCTCTTGGCGCTGAGCTCGCGGTCGCAACTGGTTTTATTGCAATAGAAGAAGCCCCGGCGCTGGCCCAGGCCCTCTTCGGGCGTGCCGGACCTAGGCCAAGTCAGATCAATTCAGGACTGTTCAATAGCAGCAGGTGGCTTCGTGTTGGCTCAGGGTGGAACGGCGTTCAGAACGTGTTTCGCATTTCGGGAGCCGTGCTAGGCGGGGCGCATCTGCTCGACATTCCATGGCAGGGCGGCCTTCCGCCGGTTTGGCCGCTGTCGATCTTGTTCTAGAATGGGTAGATTACATGACGAATACATTCGAGAATGAGGTCAGCGAGATGTATCGCGGGTTGTTGTGCGGCCTGCCGGAGGGAGTCGCAAAGTTAGCCGTGGGCCCCTCCAGAGACCCAGCTGGTGGGGAGGACATTGAACTTACTCCTACGAATCTGAGCAGTGCAAGGATTAGTGTCCATGTGGCAGGCGACATGATTTCCCTGTTTATGGGTCGCGGTACCTCTACCGAGGTTCTAGTTGACTCGCGAAGACGGGAAGAACAGGCATTGGAGCATCTCAAGGAAATGTCGAAAGCCGTAATAGACGGAAGGTTCACGGAGGATGTCTGGGTTTCACACGGCAAAGTGGTCAGGGCGATAGGAAGACTTCAGCTCGGAAAGGGAGCGAAGACGCTGCGATTCTTAGGCCTCTACAATCCGCTCGGAAGAAGTGAGAGATATCATTACGAATACGCCCCGTATACCAATCAGTCTTTTTGATTTTCGGAAGGAATATGTGAAGACAGGATTTGGCGCTAGGTTGGCTTCGTTGCTGCTGGTGTTGCTGATGCTGTCGAGCGGAGCCACAGCCCAGCAAAAGACGGGTTCAACGGGAGCCTCCTATTCGAATCCTAGTCTCGGTTTTTTCTATAAGCCACCAGACGAAATGCAGGATGAAACCGAGAGTGGACGGGCGGAGATCCGTGATCGCGCGGCGGCCCGCGGTACGAGTAAAACGCTAGATTTGCTACTCGCGATGTCTTCTGGCCCAGATGCTACGGCTCCAGATTGGCACTTGTTGAGCATCGAGACCTACCCACGCCGGGCATTCTCTGACCTTGATGACATCGGCGCTGAGACGAAGATGAGCGCGTGGGTGGCCGGCTTCAGCAGTTCGCCCGGAAAGCCTCGCTCGGTAGTTCTAGCGGGTCAAAGCTTTGCGGTCTCAGTATTTTCGGACGAAGACGGTACGATAAAGAAAGGTGCCGTAATCTGGACCACTATACGCAAGGGCAAGTTGTTGTCGTTCGCCTTTGTGGCCAACTCACCCGAGCAACTGAGAGCCCTGGCGGAAACGATGAAGACCGTTCAATTTTTCTGAGGACCCGCCTTGCCGACTCGTTACTCGCTTGACAGGCTGATTCCGTGAAAAGGAAGTCCATCTGGGCGTTGATCCTGATCTCTTGCGCAGCGAGTCCTGCACCTGCGCAGGATTTGTCTGCCCGTAGCAGCCCTAAGAGGCACTCTACTCCTGCGACCTCTCGTTCGAGTCTGGTCAACCAACCGGTGCTGACTGCACCGGGCCGGTTCCGTGGATGGCGGCATGCTCCGCTAGGCACGCTGGCGCACCAGGTAAACAGATCGCGCCCCGATGCTCCAACCGGACCGGTCGCGATGAACCGGCGAACGAGTGCATCCTCCAAAGAGACCGCGCTCCCGTTGAACGGCTTCGGATTTCGCCCTGAGTTGCCCGCGGGGCAGATACCGACGGCCGTTGCAGCGGCTGACTTCAACGGGGATGGAAAACTCGATTGGGCCGTCTCAAACGGGGAAGACAACACAATTTGGGTCTACCTCGGCAACGGCGACGGCACGTCCGCACTGCCGACGATTCTGCCCGTTACCGGAGTGAGCCCGACCTGGCTGATCGAAACTGACTTGAACGGCGACGGCAAGCCGGACCTGATCGTTGCTGAAGCCGACACCTTTACCGTTGGCGTATTCCTTGGGAACGGCGATGGAACGTTTCAGCCAGAAGTTGAATACAGCGTGCCCGCTCCTCCTCTGTTTCTTCTTGCCGCGGACTTCACGGGAGACGGCAAGGTGGACATAGCGGTCGGAATGATTGGCTCTACTGCGACCGGATCAGTGGCCGTGCTGCCCGGCGACGGCCAAGGCCATCTGGGCGCAGCCCTGTACACGCCCGATCCTTATTCCTCGACGGGATATTGGTTGGCGGCGGCGAATTTGAGGGGCAACGGGGAACTGGACTTGATCGTGGTCGATCCCGACGATTTCGGACCTCACGGCGGGGCGCAAGTCTATTTGAACAACGGCAACGGAACTTTCACTCCAGGCCAATTCGTTCGAGGAAACGAAGCCGTTATTGATTCTCCTCCCGAGCTTTTTGAAAGTGCCGCGGTAGGCGACCTGAATAGAGATGGTTGCAGCGACCTTGTGCTGACCGACACGTACGGACTGGTATACATTTTCACCGGCAACTGCAACGGCACGTTCAACTATCCACCAGTGCAATACGCGATCGGCGACCTGGGAGTAACACTTCAGCTTGTCGACGTAAACGGCGACGGCATTCTGGACATCGTGACATCGGGCGCGTACCTGCCTGGAACTGGCGGCGAAGGGTACGGCAACGTGGCTGGGGACGAAGTCTCAATCCTTTTGGGCGACGGTACCGGACACTTCGGTCAAAGCCGGACGTATCGTGGCGATATGTCAATGTACAGTCTCGCGATTGGCGACGTGAACGGAGACGGATTCCCCGATCTGATTACGGCCAATCAGGGAAGTAACACCGCGACAGTCTTCTTGAACGACGACAAGGGAGGATTCGGCGATCCGCAGGGTGAAGCCTTCGGAAACAACTTCGGTGATCTGAATTCACCGGGCACTGGGTTTGCATTCGCTGATGTCGACGGCAATGGAACCATCGACATGGTGATTCTCAACAACGGCCCTTACCCAGGCAATCCTGACCAGATCACCACATTTCTGAACGATGGCACGGGGAAGTTCTCCGCGCCAATTTCGACGCCGGCGTGGCCAGCGAACAGTACTTATTATCCAGGCAGTGTGACGCTGGCGGATTTCCGCAACACCGGACGTCCCGATCTGCTGATCGTCGCCAATCCCTATGATCCGCCTGTCATGTATTTCGCGCCCAACATCGGAGGAGGACAATTCGGCGCCTACACGATGACCACACCGACTGGCGCATCTGGGCCGGTAGTTGTCGGAGATTTTAATGGGGATGGCAAACTGGATTTCGTGACGGCCTCCATGACATTCGCTGCTGGCAACCCCTCCCAGCAGCTCAACATCTTCCTAGCAGGCTGCTGAAAAACTACTCCCGTTCCACAGGCGAGTCGTGTTAAGAGTGAGGGATGAGGGGCATAGATCATCAGCAGAGTCAGATGTTCAGTTATTTGTCGCCGGAAACGCGGGTGC
>Ga0302320_10011571_pt1 | contig 18637 bp, 15 predicted proteins | sample Bog_T0_3_FD_202130 | JGI IMG/M metagenome (GOLD analysis project Ga0302320, IMG submission 202130) | Peat permafrost microbial communities from Stordalen Mire near Abisko, Sweden - Bog_T0_3 | ecosystem: Environmental > Terrestrial > Soil > Wetlands > Peat | place: Sweden: Abisko, Stordalen Mire...
CGCGCCGCATGTGCGACCGGCTGCCATGCCTGCGCGGACGTTTGCAAGTACGGCGCCATCGACCTTGCCCAGGGAGTCGAGCGCAAGACTTTTCAAGTCGGCTCAGTGATCGTGGCGACCGGTTGGAAGCCCTACGATGCGGCCACGCTCGATAATCTTGGCTTCGGCAAGTGCGCCAACGTAGTCACCAACGTGATCCTGGAGCGGTTGGCAGCGATGGATGGCCCGACCGGCGGAAAGCTGGTGCGCCCCTCCGACGGCAACGCGCCCAAGTCTATAGCTTTTGTGCAGTGCGCGGGTTCGCGCGATCAGAACCACCTGCCCTATTGTTCGACGGTGTGTTGCTCCGCTTCGCTGAAGCAGACCACCTATCTTCGCAAACTCTATCCAGAAGCAAAAATCACAATCTTCTATATCGACCTCAGGACACCCGGACAATTGCAGGAGTTTGCTTCCAAGGTGTGCTCCGACGGAGCGATAGAACTGGTTAAGGGTAAGGTGTCAAAGGTCGAAGAAGACCCGCAGACGAAGGATCTGCGAGTCACGGTGGAGGATGTCCTCGGCGGCAAGAAGATGACGCGAAATTTCGAGATGGTAGTACTGGCCACCGGCCTCGTGCCCCAGACCGATGGGTTACCCACGGATTGCAAGCTGGATGAGTTTGGCTTTGTGATGAATGGTTCATCCGGATTCATTGGGGCTGGCTGCGCTAAGCGGCCAGCGGAAGTTTCCGCTACCGTGCGCGATGCGACCGGAGCGGCGCTGAAGGCACTTCATATCGCACTAGGGGCCCCGCACAATGGATAAGAAACTAGGACTCTATATTTGCAGCGGATGTTCGATCGGCAATTCGGTGGACGTAGCCGAGCTGGCGAAAGTGGCGCAGGCGGAGTATAAGCCAGCGGTGTGCCAAACCCACGCATTTCTCTGTGGCGATGAAGGCGCGGCTATGATTCGCGGTGACATCGAACGTGGCGCAGTCGACGCAGTGGTCATTGCCGCGTGCTCGCCGCGCGTGAAATCCGAGGTCTTCTCATTCGATCCGCAGATGGTGCTCGACCGCGTGAATTTGCGAGAACACGTTGCCTGGTCTCACGAAGCGAAGAACGAGGATACACAGGCGCTGGCCGAAGACAGCGTTCGAATGGGAATGGTGAAGGCTGGGAAGATGGAGCGGTTAGAGCCATTACCGGAAGAAACCATCTCCCGGACCGTGCTGGTTGTCGGAGGCGGCATTGCCGGCATCAGTGCCGCGCTGGATGCAGCCGATGCTGGATTCGAAGTTGTTCTCGTCGAAAAACAGCCCGAACTCGGCGGATTCATGAAAGGCCTCAAGAAGGCATACCCGACGCGCGCTCCTTATACGGAAGCATCTGCCGACGGAATCACCGGTAAGCTTCAGGCGGTGACTTCGAACCCGAACATAAAAGTGTTCTGTTCGAGCAAGATATTGAAGACGGAAGGCCAGCCCGGAATGTTCGATGTCACCATCGAGGGGCCGTCTGAAACGTCGGTTCACCGCGCGGGCGCAATCGTCATGGCTACCGGCTGGCAGCCGTACGATGCATCCAAGTTGGGATCGCTCGGGTACGGACTGCCGAATGTGGTCACGAATGTCGAGTTGGAGCAGATGGCTGCACGCGGCCAAATAACGCGGCCCTCGGATGGCAAGCCAGCCAAGCGCGTTTTGTTCTTGCAATGCGCCGGCTCTCGCGAGCAGGAGCATCTGGCCTACTGCTCTTCGGTCTGCTGCATGACTACCCTGAAGCAAACCGAGTACATCCGCGAGCAGGATTCGGAAGCCGAGGTTTTTGTTATTTACCGCGATATCGTTACCCCGGGACCTTATGAGAAGTATTACCGCAAGGTTCAGGACCATCCGCTGAACTATTTCATGAAGGGCAAAGTAACCCAGGTTGAGGCTGCGGCAGATGACCGCGTGCAGGTAAGTCTCGACGGGGAATTGCTCGGCGCGCCGATGCAGGTGACCGTTGACCTGGTAGTTCTGGCAACCGGCATGGTGCCGAATTCCGCCGATGGTCCGGCGATTCGCGCCCTGCGTGACGCCACTGCAAAGCTCGCCCGCAATGAGAGTGCGACCCAGTGCAAGGATGCGGAAGTTGTTATCGCCCAAATGAAGCGCCACGAGGGGACGGAGATACTGAACCTCAATTACCGGCAGGGCCCCGATCTGCCTGTGTTGCAGGATGGGTTCCCGGATTCCAAGTTTGTTTGTTTCCCTTATGAGAGTATGCGCACCGGCATCTATGCGGCGGGCGCGGTTCGAGCGCCGATGGACGCGGCGTTAACGGAAGAGGACGCGGGCGGCGCGGTGATGAAAGCGATTCAGTGCATCGAACTGGCAACCCATGGCCAGGCGGTGCAGCCGCGTACGGGCGATCTCTCTTACCCCAGCTTCTTCCTGCAACGTTGCACGCAATGCAAACGTTGCACCGAGGAATGCCCCTTCGGCGCGCTCGACGAAGACGCGAAGGGCACGCCCAAATTCAATCCATACCGATGCCGCCGTTGCGGAATCTGCATGGGTGCATGTCCGGAACGGATTGTCTCCTTCAAGAATTACTCGGTAGACATGATCGCCAACATGGTGAGGGCAATCCAAGTCCCCGACGAGTTCGAAGAGAAGCAGCGCATCCTGGTGCTGGCTTGCGAGAACGACGCTTATCCCGCTCTCGACATGGCAGGCCAAGGCCGTCAACTCTACGATCCATCCGTGCGCATTATCCCGCTTCGCTGCCTGGGCTCGATGAATATTGTGTGGATCGCCGACGCCCTGTCGCGTGGCATTGACGGAGTGCTGCTGCTGGGATGCAGGTTTGGCGACGACTATGAGTGTCACTTCATGCGCGGCAGCGAACTGGCCAACCGCCGCCTGGAAAATGTGAAGGAAACCTTGCAACGGCTGCAATTGGAGTCCGAGCGCATTCATCTGCAGCAACTTGGCATGGATGATTACGGCCGGCTGCCTGACATCATCAACGATTTTGCGGCCCGTATTCGTGAGATTGGGCCGAACCCTTATAAGGGCTTTTAGCATGGGAAACCCAATTCGCAACCCGATCGTAGTGGAACCCGATAAGGAATTTATCCGCGAAGTGATGGAGGCGGGCGGAGGCGACCTGAAGAAGTGTTTTCAGTGCGCAACGTGCGCTTCCACCTGTTCGCTCTCGGAAGAAGAGGCCACCTTTCCACGAAAACAGATGCTGTTGGCGCAATGGGGTCTGAAAAATGAATTACTAAAAGACCCGGCGCCCTGGCTCTGCTGTTATTGCGGCGAGTGCTCAAAGACGTGTCCCCGGCAGGCCAACCCGGGCGAGACCATGATGGCGCTGCGCAGGTATCTTACGACGCAGTACGACTGGACGGGACTGTCGCGCCTGATGTATAGCTCGGCGGCTTGGGAGCTTGGAATACTTGCCTTGGTGGCGGCGATCGTGGTGGCCCTGTTCACCTTGCCACAGAGTTTTGGCTTTGGGCTCCTGAGCCATTCCGGTCCTCTGCCTTTGGCTAACGTGATGCTCGACAAGTTCGCCCCGAAGCAGATCGTGCATGTTGCCGACGCGATCATGGCGGCAATGCTGAGTTTACTGCTGCTGATCAACGCCGCTCGCATGTTCATAGGACTTACTCGTGACGAGCATATCCCGGCGAGTCTCTATTTCACGCAGCTCGGCACCTTGATTCTTCAGGGCGTTACGCAACTACAGTGGAAGAACTGCAACGACAGCGACGCCAGCAGAAACTGGATACGCCATCTCTTTCTAGTCAGCGGCTACGCCACGATCTTTACTCTCGTGGTGGTGTTCCTGCCCTGGTTCCAAGTCGAGGACAGCAGCTTCCACTGGACCAGCATTCTGGGCTACTACTCGACCGTGGTACTGCTGGTTACCACGGCATGGATGGTGCTTGACAGGATCAACCTTCGAACTGAGATGCACCGCTTCAGCCATCTCTCCGACTGGTTGTTTCCCATACTGCTTTTTCTAACGGCGATGACCGGAATTCTGGTCAACGTTTTTCGGCTCCTGAATTTGCCCATGCCTACCTACGTCATGTACGTCGTACACATGGCAATTGCGGTGCCGATGCTAGTGGTGGAAGTTCCGTTCGGCAAGTGGTCGCACCTGTTGTATAGGCCGCTCGGAATCTTTGTTGCCTCGGTTAAAAGGAAGGCGCTGGAATCCGCGAGCGCGGAGAGAACAGCCGCCGGCCAGGCCCTGGCTAGCAATGATTGAGGATCGATTCGAGAAGGAGGACATGGTTTTTTTGTTCCAGGCACTTTGAGCCGCTGATGCGTGATTCAGGTTTTGCATTTATTTTGCCACCGTGCGTGCCGTCTTCTTAACTGCGTAAAGGCAATGGCGGTGGTGTAGAAAACAAGCTGTCGAGTGTATGCCGCTCCTGACGAGATTCCTAGGCCATCGCGGCATTAACGGGATTTCATATTCTTATTCTTAGGAGAACTTATGAGCAAGCTAGTTTCGCCACATGGAAGCGCCGAACTGAAATGTCTCCTCCTTGAGGGAGAAGCAAGAGCCGCTGAAATCAAGCGTGCGCAAACAATGAAAAAGGTGCCGATTACCAGCCGTGAGAGCGGCGACCTCATCATGATGGGCATCGGTGCATTCACCCCACTGGATGGCTTCATGGGCAAGGCGGACTGGCAGGGTGTCTGCGACACCTTCCAGATGCCGACCAAGAATAATTTGTTCTGGCCCATTCCGATCACTCTGTCTACTACTGAAGAAATCGCGAAATCAATCGGCCCGAACGAAGAAATTGCGCTCATTGACACGGAGAGCCAGGAACTGGTGGCCACGATGAAGGTCACCGAGAAATACAGCATCGACAAGGCTCACGAGTGCAAGACGATCTTCGCGACCAACGATCCGGCACACCCGGGCGTGCAGAAGGTTATGGAGCAGGGCGCGATCAACCTGGCCGGTCCCGTCAAAGTCGTGTCTGAACTTGATTTCCCTGAGACTTTCAAGGGAATTTATGAGCGTCCGGCAGAAGCGCGAAAGCAGTTCGAAGAGCGCGGCTGGACCACGGTGGCTGCCCTGCAGCTCCGCAACCCGATGCACAACTCGCATGCCTACCTGGCTTGGATTGCGGTCGAGATCTGTGACGGCGTGTATATCCACCAGTTGCTGGGTAAGTTGAAGCCCGGCGATATTCCAGCCGACGTGCGCGTACGCGCCATCGACGCGCTGGTCAGCAAGTATTTCCGCAAGGAGCGCGTGATTCAGGGCGGCTACCCCATGGAAATGCGCTATGCCGGTCCGCGCGAAGCATTGCTGCATGCGTTGTTCCGCCAGAACTTTGGCTGCTCGCACCTGATCGTCGGCCGTGACCATGCAGGAGTTGGCGACTATTACGGTCCGTTCGATGCGCAGAAGATATTCCATGACATTCCAGCCGGCTCGCTGAAAATCCAGCCGATGCCTTTGGATTGGACATTCTACTGCTACGAGTGCGGCTCCATGGCTTCGATGAAGACCTGTCCGCACACCACCAAGGCCGTAATCGACGATAACGGGAAGTATCAGGGCGGAGCCCGCCTGATGCTATCCGGAACGCTGCTGCGGAAACTGATGAGCGAAGGCAAGACGGTTCCGCCAGAGTTCTCGAAGCCGGAAGTGATTGCCGTCCTCAATGAGTATTACGACCATCTGGAAAACAAAGTGGAAGTGAAGCTGCACAAGGCCGCAACCGGAGCGTAGCTGGCACGGTTTCAAAGCAGGCGTGTCTCAAGGGTTGTCAATGCCACACTCATCGCCAACCGGCAAATCGCCATAAGCGGTTTGCCGCGGCGCTGAAGGCGGGCTGCTTCCGGAACATGCCTTCCGCGAAACCTTCAGACCTTATAGCCTGCGGAGCGATTCGCAGGTCTAGGCCACTTCAGTCGGGCGGCCTCGTTTTCATCTGCATGAGAGGAGGAACCATGCCTAAGTACTGGTCAAAGTTATTGGGTCTTATCGCTGCACTGCTGCTTTTTCCGGCGCAAATGTTTGCGGCTGGCGGAGGGGCAGACTTACCGGATCTTATCGTCTTAGTAGCCGACACGCGAAGGCTTTCAGGCTTGGAAGCGTGGTGGGGAAACTTATATAACACGGGGCATCTTGAGTTCGCCCTTGTCACTGTTACCGTAATTCCACTGTCTGGCGTAATTCTTGGCCTGCTGGCAGATGTGGTGATGTCTCGATTGGGAATCGATCTGAGGAACAGGGCGTTGGCCGAACATTAATCTTGGCGTTTCGGCAAGGAGACGAATATGGATTGGCTACATACACTCATGCCTATTGCCGGCGTCCCGATATTTTGGCCAGGTTTGGTTATCCTGGGCTTCGGCGTCGGCATCATCGGCGGATTCTTTGGGATGGGCGGAGCTTGGATGGTAACGCCTGGCCTGAACATTCTCGGCTTTCCAATGGCCTTTGCGATTGGTACGGATGTAGCGCACATGGCCGGCAAATCTCTCATATCCACAATGCGGCATTCGAAGTTTGGCAATGTCGATTACAAGTTGGGCTGCATCATGGTCTTCGGAACCATCGGCGGATTTGAAGCCGGTGCACAGATGATCATGTGGCTGGAGCGCATTGGGGAGATCAATGTTGTTGTCCGTTGGCTGTACGTTGCACTGTTGACCCTGATCGCTTGGATGGTGTTTGCCGATGTTGCCAAGAGAAAGAGAAAAGAGCGCGAAGCGCTGGCAACCGGCAAAACGCTGGATCCCTTGGCTACCGGACTCGAATGGCACAAGAAACTTCATAAAATCAACATTCCCCCAATGATCACCTTCAAGGTTTCGGGAATTCGCTGCTCGGCTTGGCTACCTATCGGGATCAGCTTCCTAACGGGTTGGTTAGCGGGCATCCTAGGGATCGGTGGCGGATTGGTTCGTATGCCGGCATTGATTTACCTGCTTGGAATTCCTACCCACATCGCGGTCGGCACAGACCTGTTCGAAGTTGCCATCTCCGGACTCTACGGTGCGGCGACCTACAGCTACAAAGGCCGAGTTGAGTTGCTCGCGGCTCTCATTATGTTATGTGGTGCGGCAGTTGGCGCGCAGATCGGTACTGTGGCCACCAAGTACGTCAAAGGCTACGGCATTCGAATTTTCTTTGGTTTGGCTGTTATTGGTTGTGAACTGTCGATCATCATGAAACTGCTCTCTGGCATTTTTCCTAACATCAAGACGATTACGGATCAGGCGGCAACAGTCATAGTCCTAGGCGCGGTATCGGCGATTTCGCTCTATATTCTGATCGCATTCCTTAAAGGCGTCCATGAAGAACGGGCGCAGCGGCGATCCCCAAAAGTGTCCTCAGCTCACGCTGACTAGAAAGGAGCAAACCATGGCAATAAGCAAAAGAGTGTTGACGATGCTGCTGGCAATTGCCCCTGTGCTGTTCACTTTCGGATGCGGCAATTACGGGAAGGTCGATCAGGGACGGGTCATCGCATTCGATAAGCATAATGGGTTAGTTACTGTGATTCGAGACTCGTCAGCGAGTACAGACAAGCCGAAATATGACGCGCTGCCACCAGTCACCGTGAAGATTCCGGTCAATCCCGACGAGATGGGACCGGCGCCGGCGGTGGGCAAACGGTTGCTGTTTGACACGGACAAAAGGAAGATCGTCGTGTTCGACGCAGTCGCGGGTAGCATCAAGACAATTACATATACGCCTCTGGTGGAGGTCTCAAACGTAGGCAAAGACGATTCCCGAGTCAAGGGTGTTCACTTTCCTATCGTTGATCGGCAGAACAAGGCAATCACGATCTATTCAAGCCGCGACAGAAGGTTGGTGAAGTTCACGCTGGCTGACGAGTATCTCTCGCTTCCCGATGACACTTGGCAGGCGGGGGATGATATCCGTTACTACTACAAGCAGCCAGGCCAGGCACTGCGCATGATGAATGTCACCAGAACGGACGTAATGAAAGGGTGATTCAGGTATAGTCGTGGACATAAGCCGCGGCAGAAGTTGATATGTCGCCTGCGGCGGGAGCCCCGCGAGATCCCAAACCCTCGCGGGGTGCGGCTTGTCGCCCAGGAGTAATGATCGATGCCGTGGTGGTGGAAGAAGAAGAAGGCGGCAGAATCAGCAGGCGCTCTGCAGGACAGGGTTCGAGGCCGTTACGTCAATTTTCGCGAGTTGCTTTCCCTCAATAACGATTGCCTGGAGTTGCTGGCCAGCATTCAGGAGGATCTGCAATACGCTCCACCCACGCGGGAACTGCTGAGCGATCGCGTCAGTTGCGTCTTCGACAAGACCGCCGAGGTAGTGCGAACCCTGGAGGAGTTGACCGGCTACGGCCAACAGGCGCTTCTGAACGCGGTGCAGGCGCAGCGCCAGGAGGTTGAACGGTACATCGCAGCCGATGACCCGAGACAAACGAACTTCTCGGCCTCCCTGTCTGACATTAATGCAGACTCCGCTGCCGAAGCCGGAGCCAAAGCTGCCCCGCTAGGCGAGATCAAGAACAAGTTACGACTGCCCGTGCCTGACGGTTTTGTCATCACCGCGCACGCGTACAGGCAGTTTTGCGGGATACCGCTGTGGCGACAAGTCCGTGATGCCACGCGAAATCTCGATCTCAACGACCTGAGCCTCGTGCGCAAGGTTTCCACTGAACTTACTGAACTGATCATGGCCACTCCGGTGCCCAGGGCAATTGAAGTCGCTCTCACCGAGCGCGCGCTTGCCATGCAGCGGGCAGGAATGGCAATTGCGGTCCGATCCAGTGCGGTGGGCGAGGGCGGTGAGAGGACGTTTGCCGGCCAGTTCACCAGCTTCCTCAACGTTCCCGTCGACCAGGTAGTGGATGCCTATAAACGAGTGGTCGCTGGACGATTCAGTGAACGAGCGCTGTTCTACCGCTTGTCGGCCGGACTGCCGGAAGTGGAAAGCCCGATGGCGGTGCTTTGCCTTGGGGTAGTGCGCGCGCAAACGTCGGGGATTCTCTATACCAGGGATCCCAAAGACCGCAAACTCGATACCCTATGGATTACCTCTACGTTAGGGTTGGGCTTGGACATTGCTAGCGGCCAAGTGCCTGCTGACCTATTTGTAGTGGATCGCAAGTGGCCCCATCGCGTGCTGGAACAAAATATCGTCAACAAGACTGAAGAGATTGTGCTGGCGGCGACAGGTGGGGTGCTTCGCCGGCCCACATCGCCAGAAAAGGCTTCCGCTCCCAGTCTGAACCCGCGAGAGCTGGCGCTTCTAGCCGATTGGGCGCTGCGCATTGAAAAGCACTTCGGCGTTCCGCAGGATATCGAGTGGGCGCGGGATGAACGCGGGCAGGTGTGGATTGTGCAAGCGCGCCCGTTGGCGTTGGCGGACTCGCCGCAGCCACGAAGCAGGGCAAAGGTAAAAGGAGAGCCGCTTCTCGTCGGTGGCCGCACGGTTTATCCAGGCCGGGTCTCCGGTCCCGCGTGCCTGGTCAACGATTTGAATAACCTCGGCGATACGCCGTCGGGCGCGATTTTGTTTTTGCGCAAGTCATCCCCTGAGATCGTTACGGTTTTCCCACGCATTTCCGGCGTGGTAGCTGAGACGGGAAGCGTGGCGGGCCATGCCGCTTCGTTATTGCGCGAAGCCAAGATCCCGTCGATCTTCGACTTGAGTGGTGCCTTCGACTGTATCAAGGACGGCGACCCGATCAGTTTGGACGCAGTGCAGCCGAGAATTTATCGCGGAATGTTATGGTCGCCCCGGATTGTGGAGACGAAGATTCCCGAGCGGTACCGGGATTCCGGAGGCAAAGTCGACCCGATCAACCGGCGCTTGCTGGTGCTTCATCTACTGGATTCCGCGTCTGCCGATTTTCGCCCGGCAGGCTGCAAGTCAGCGCACGACGTGCTGCGGTTCTGTCACGAGAAGGCGGTTGAGGCGATGTTCGCCGTCAATGACAACGCTTTGGAAGGCGATTTGACGTGCTCAAAGAAGCTGATGACGCCGGTGCCGGTCAATATTTTTGTGCTTGACCTCGGCGGCGGTTTAGCGCTGGAGAACCCCTTGGCGCACGAGGTTCGGCCATCGGAAATCGTCTCAGCTCCTTTCCAGGCGCTATGGCGCGGATTGACCAACCCCAACGTTTCCTGGAAGCGCGACATGTCTGCCAACCTCAGCGACCTGGCCTCGGTCATGGCGAATTCACTCACCGCAACAGCGGGAGCGATGCGGGCGCTGGGCGATCGCAGTTACCTGTTGGTGGCCGACGAGTATATCAATTTCAACACGCGATTGGCCTATCACTTTACGCTCGTTGACGCTTGCCTATCGCAGAACGCGAGCCACAACTACATATCTTTCCGCTTCGCCGGGGGCGGTGCCACGCCGTATCGCCGGAATCTCAGGGCGTGCTTCGTTGAGGCTTGCCTTGCACATTACGGATTCCTGGTGGACCGCCGCAGCGATCTGGTGAACGCGTGGTTTAAGAAGGGCCCCGCGGACGAGACCGAATTTCGACTGGATATTATTGGACGTCTTATGGCTTGCACCAGCCAGTTGGATATGTACATGACGAGCAGTGCCGTGATGCGGCGTTACGTACAGCTATTTCTGGCAGGCAACTATTCCTTTGCGGAAGCCGATGATGCAAGCGAGAATCCGGCGTCGGTTGAACGCTAAACAAGCTTCGCGTAAGCTACAAAGATGGTCTGATTTTACGATGTTAACCTTGCGATTGCGCAGGACCATCCAAGCAGGGGGCTTATGTCGATCATAACGATTTCAAGAAGCGCATTCAGCGGCGGCAGAGCGCTGGCAGAGTGTCTGGCCCGGACGCTCGGATACCGTTGCGTTGATCGCGAGGTCATCATTGAACGAGCGGCGGCATCGGGCATTTCGCAGGATGACCTCAGGGACGCACTCCAAAAACCTCCGAGCCTGATCGAGCGCTTCAGCCACAGAAGGTATCGGTGCCTGGCGATGATTCAGGCCGCTCTCACCGAAGAAATCAGGACTGGAAAAGTAATCTACCATGGCCTGGCGGGTCATCTGCTGCTTTCGAGCGAGCCCTATATCCTGCGTACCCGGATTATCGCGCCGATGGAATATCGAATCGGCTCGGCACAGAAACGGATGATGCTGGGCCGCGAGCAAGCCCTCGCGCATCTCGAGAAAGTGGACCAGGAGAGGCAGAAGTGGACGCAGTACCTGTACGGCGTGGATGGAGGAGATCCCGCTCTTTATGACATCGTGCTCAATCTGGAGCATACGAGTATGGAACAGGCCTGCAGCACCATTGCGACGCTTGCGAACGTACGATGCTTCGGGATGACTCCCAAGATCCAGAAGCAGTTGGACGACATGGCGTTAGCCAGCCGGGTCAAGACGACACTGGCTTTCCATGCCTCTACTTCGGAGCTCGAAATGGAAATTACCGCAGACGGCGGGGTTATCTCTATCGGCGGGAACATCCCAGCTTACCGGTTCGACGAGGTCAAGGACATCGTCCGTGCAGTGCCGGGGGTAACAGATGTCCACTAAGTGGGTATAACTCAAGGACTAGTTGGAGTAACTTATATCGGTTTCATGGTAGACGTATCCACTTGGTGCTGAGAGTGTCATCCTGAACGAAGTGAAGGATCCCAGCACCGTCTAAGTCTCCCGTGCGGCCTCAAGCTCTTCGGCCAGTGATCGATTCTCTTTTGCCTTCGATCTCGTGGATACACCTAGCGTGGAACCGCTCTGATATCCTGGTTCTTTACTTATTGTTTGCTGCCTAATAGCCCGCCGAAAGCGAAACCTTCCCTCTCCAGAGCTACCTGAACGGAGTTCGTGATCTGATCGTCATTCTCCACGAAAAGGATCTGGAATTGGCTGTCCGACAGCGGACGCCGTGGGAGTGGCAACTGCAAGATGCCGCCATGCCACCTTCCGCACTTTCGCCACAGGATGAACCTCCGGACTGGATCGCGCGTATGGTAGCGGCGCTGCCGTGAGTTCCCCATTTACTTGCAAGGCTCCCGCTCAGGGCGATGGAAATGAATAACCTGGCGTGCGCCAGCGCCATCCGGCACGTGTGTCTCGGGAAACAGGCGATGTTGCTCGAGGGTATCAATCAACATATCGATCAGCGACATCACGATCTCTGGACGATGCCGAGCCTCCTCAACCAAGTGTTTGGAGCAAATTGCCCGGCCCTCCCAGTCCGGTAATCCGGCTTCGTCAATGTCGCTGAAAAGCTGGTAACGGCCATCGTTCGGGCATTTCGGTTTGGAGCAAGGCGCGGAATATTTCCTATGTGCATCGGGAAGATTGATTGCAACCAGATTAAACATTTTGTTCCATCCTTATTTTGCTCAAGTTCCATAAAGGCATTGTTATGCGCAGTCAACTTCGCTCAACTTGTTTGCCGTCGCGCAGCGTGTAATCGGCCATTCGCACGATTGGCTCTCTCCTGCGGATTTCCTGAGTTCACGCATCAGTTCAGCAGCAAGTCCGTTGCTTCCTTGCCTTCTTGCAGTGCATCCAAAATCTGGTCGATCTTCTCTTCGGTCATCGTGCCATACCACGAACCTTCGGGATAGACGACCATTAGAGGGCCATTCTCGCAGCGGTTCATGCAGCCCGTGCTGGAAACCATTACGTCTTCCATTCCACGGTCGCTGAGTTCCGTCTCGATGTAAGGCAATAGCGCGGCGGACTCTTTCTTATGACACATGCCTTTGCTCTCTCCCTTGAGGCGGAAGCTGGCACAAACTAAAATGTGGTGAGTCGGTTTCTGCATCGGTCATCTCCTTGTTTTAGCAACGCAAACTGAAATAAAGCGAACGGTTATGCGCAGCCCATTCCCGTTCCCTGGCACCCCGAGGTTCCGCATGATTTGAATTGTCTCTTCATGGTCACGGGGACGTCTCCGCTGTGGTGCAGGTTTTCAATGGCCTGTGCAATGAACCCAGATGCCTCAATCACCCGCAGGCCGCTCTGTTCCATCACCCATCGAGGCGCGCGTCCCACTCCGCTGACGAGGATCGTGTGGCAATCTTCAATCGACTTCGACAAGTCGCGCCAGCGCTGATTTCCCGCTCCCGGCTCAGGAGCGTCACGCATTGCCACCAGCTTCGGCTCAATCTCGTCGTACTCAAATATCCATAGCTTCTCTGCTTCGCCCAGATGTTGATTGATCAGAATGCCCTCCATGCTCGCAACCGCAACATAGGGACGGCCCGCGCGATCGTCGAACAATCCACTCGCGGAATCGCGCATCAGGCTCACCAGTTCCTGCGACTGGTCCGCGCCAAGCAGGCCAACCGCATCGGCACGGCATCGCGTACAATGCTCCATCTGCGGGATGATCGCGGAGACCTTGGCGCGTATCTTTTTCACCTCAGGCAGCGGCAGTTCAAGCTTGTCGGCGAACGGCGTCCCCGTAACCGGGTACAGCGGAATGCAGTTCATCACGTCCGCGCCCAGCGCGTGCATTTCCTCGGCCACCACTTCCACATGCTCGTCATTGATTCCGGGAACCAGGATTGTGTTTATCTTCAGCGTGATTCCCGCGGCTTTGATTGCTTTGACTGATGCGAGCTGGCGCTCCAGCAGAATTCGCGCACCATTCTCGCCGCGGTAGATCGTCTTATGATCGCGAACCCACGAATAAATTTTCGCGCCGATGCCGGGATCGACCGTGTTTACCGTGAGCGTCACGTGGCTCACTTGGAGACGCGCCAGATCGTCGGCATAGGGCGCTAAGTTCAAGCCATTGCTGGCAACGCAGAGCAGCATCTCGGGATACTTCTCGCGAACCAGACGCAGAGTTTCCAGCGACTCCTCCGGCGTGGCGAACGGATCTCCCGGCCCGGCAATGCCCACCACTTTCAGTTGCGGAACGCGCTCCAGCACCCTATCCAAATAGGCCAGTGCCTGCCTGGGCTCGAGCACCGCGCTGGTAACTCCAGGGCGGCTTTCATTCATGCAGTCGAACTTACGATCGCAGTAGTTGCACTGGATGTTGCACTTGGGCGCAACCGGTAGATGGATGCGCCCGGTGTGGTGACGAACGTCCGAGTTGAAACAAGGGTGTTGAGTCAAATCCAGTGGCATTATTCACCTCTACAGATAGCTGTAACCGATTGAAGATGAATCCTGCTTCACTTCCAGCAGGGTGTTGACGACAAGGTCGAATAGTCTCTGCGCGCCGCGATAGCCAAGATGCAGAATGCGCTGTCCTCCAATGCGATCATGGATAGGAAAGCCAACCCGTATCAGTGGCACGCCGAGCGCGCGCGCCAATTTTGCTCCTTTGCTGCTGCCAATCAGAAAGTCCGGCTTGAACTCGTTCAGCGCCGTCTCTTCTGCAATGGTCATAAAGTCGATACCCTCGCGCACCATGATCTTGCCGTTACAGTGGCTGGCGTGGCTGGTGACTTCCGCGATGCTGCGCGTTAGCGCGCCGCTCTTGCCGCCAGAGGCACATAGCACGGGGACCACTCCGATCTCCGCCAGAAACGATGCCAGTCCTACGACCAGGTCTTCATCTCCGAAGACAATTGCGCGCTTTCCAAACAGGTACTTATGACCATCCACGTAGGCATCCACCAACCGCCCGCGTTCCTGGTTATATTTCCCGGGCGTTGGTTTTCCCGTGAGCTCTTCCATCGTGGTGAAGAACGCGTCGCTTTCGTGAACTCCGATGGGCAGCCCAATCCTTTTCGCCGGGACCGCGAACTTTTCCTGTAGAAATGATGCCGCGGTGTTCTTCGTCCTGAGGGTGCGCCCGAACTCTATGCTGGCGTCTGCCGACGGTGTCGCACGCAATGCGGCAATCGGCGTACCGCCTCCGGGAATCTTTTCGTACTTGAGCATCGACGGCCCATCGAGGGTTTCCGAGTAGTCAGGAAAAAGCGTCATCGGCACTCCAAAATCTGCCGTCACTTCCTTCAAGAATCGCAAATCCTCGGTCGATACCATCCCTGGGAAAAGGTTCACAAAGTTGCCGGCGTATGCGCCAGTGCCCGCTCCGGCCTCTGCCAACTGCTCGACCACGGAGCGCACCGCGTTATTGAATCCATCGATGTGCGTGCCGCTGTAACTCGGAGTGGAAACATGTACCAGCACGGGGTTTTCGGCACCCGGGTTCTTTTCGCGGTAGTCGTGCAGCATCCCATGAACGTCTTCGCCAATCGTTTCGGTCAGGCAGGTGGTGGCAATTCCAATCAACCCGGGATGGTACTGCGAAGTTACGTTTCCCAATCCTTGGTGTAGATTTGCGCCTCCGCCAAAAATAGTGCTGGCCTCGCTGAAGCCCGATGAAGCGATGTCCATGGGCTCGCGAAAATGGCTGATAAGATATCGCCGCATATACGTAGCGCATCCCTGCGAGCCATGCAGAAAGGGAATTGCGCCTTCAATCCCGCGCATCACCAGGGCCGCACCCAGGGGAGCGCAAGCCTTGCACGGGTTGCGGGTGGAAACCCAGTTGGGCTTCGGAGCGCTGTTTGTTATGCGGACCGGTGAACTCATCTCACCACCTCCAGCGTGCCCGCGCGTTTACGCGGCGTCAGTTGCCACACTGGACTCATCACGCTGCCGTAAACTTCCCGCGCGAAATTCACCATGCCTTCGAATCCCGCGAGAGCTTCCTTGCGTTCGTGGTTGTGGTCGCAAAAGCCGATGCCCAACTTGTACGCAATCGGGCGCTCCTTCACCCCGCCGATGAATACGTCCACCTCTTTTTCCTCCAGAAAAGTGGAAAGTTCCAAAGGGTTCGAGTCATCCGCGATAATCGTCCCCTCATCGCAGAGTTCCCGCAGTTGTTCGTAGTCTTCCTTATTGCCGGTCTGCGATCCCACCATCACGGTCTTCATTCCCAGCAGGCGAAGCGCGCTCACCAGCGAAAACGCCTTAAAGGCCCCACCTACATAGATGGCGGCACGTTTGCCGGAAAGTGCGCGGCGGTATTCGGCAAGCAGCGGCATGGCCCGGTCCAGTTCTTCGCGAACGATGCTTTGGGTGCGTTGCATCACTTCCTTATTTCCGAAGTGGCGAGCCACGTCATAGAGCGATTTCGACATGTCTTCCAGGCCAAAGTACGAAACCCGGATGAATGGAATTCCGTATTTGTCTTTCAGGTTTTTCGCCAAGTGCGTCATCGAACCGGAGCATTGCACTACGTTGAGCGCCGCTCCGTGAGCCCGGCGAATTTCGTCGATCCGTCCATCACCTGTAATACACGAGACCACCTGCACTCCCATGCGCGCGTAGTAGTCACGAATGATCCAGGTCTCGCCCGCCAGGTTGAAATCACCGAGAATGTTGATGCTCAGCGGGCTGATGTCGTCGATGGGACCCGTGCCTACCAGTTGCAATAGCGCATCGCAGGCCGCGCGATATCCATCCTTCTTCGTTCCCTTGAATCCCTCCGAGTGAACGGGAAGGACCGGGATACCTTTCTCCATGCTCACGCGTTTGCATACCGCTCCCACATCGTCGCCAATTACGCCGACAATGCAGGTGGCATACACAAACGCGGCCTTCGGATGGTGTTCGTCGATCAGCTCGCAGAGGGCGGCGTAAAGTTTCTTTTCGCCTCCGCGCACGATGTCCATCTCCTGCATGTCAGTAGAGAAGCTAAGCCGGTGGAGCTCCGGTCCCGATGACAGTGCGCCTCGAATATCCCACGTATAAGAGGCGCAGCCGATGGGCCCATGCACAATGTGCAGGGCGTCGGCGATGGGATACAGCACAACGCGCGATCCGCAGAAGACGCAGGCGCGCTGGCTCACCGAGCCGGCCACGCTCTGTTTTTCGCAGTCGAGCTGGAAGGACGTTTCCTGACCCTTCCGATACACTTGCCGCTCGCGTTCCCGTAAGATATCCACCATCGCGCCCTTTCCTTATGGTTGGTTCTCCAACTACATGGTCAGTTCAAAGCTCTCCTCGGGAGCGTCGCGATCCTGGCGATCCATGAACACGCCCAGGATCTTTTCCAGCAGTCGCATCGCCCCGTCGTATCCAACGGTTGGGAAGTAAGAGTGGCCCACGCGGTCGAGGATCGGGAAGCCGTGACGCACGAAGGGAATATTTTCATCGCGTGCAATGTACTTTCCGTAGGTGTTTCCGATCAGCAGATCCACGGACTCTTGTTTGATCCACTGATGCATCAGGTACATGTCCGCCTGTGCTCCAGCGCGAATCTTCGCCTCCGGCGTGTTCCCGCCTGTCGCATCCATGAAACGCTGCTCGAACTGTGGAGTTGGCGTGCCTGTGACCACGTAGACCGGCTTCATATCCAGCAGGGTCAGGAATTCCGAGAGCGAAATTAATTGGTCGGGATCTCCAAACAGAGCGACCCGCTTACCGTGTACGTACTGGTGCATATCTGAGATCATGTCGAGCAGTCGGCCGCGTTCATCGGTGATTGCATCCGGAACACTCACTCCTGCGGTGGTGCGCAGCGTGTCGATAAAGCGGTCGGTCGCTTGCAGGCCAATCGGCAGTTCAAGCATGGTGCCCGCGACGCCGCACTTCGCGGTCAGCGCGTCGACGGCGGCTGTGGAGGCCGAGAGTCCGAGCCCCAGGGTTGCGGCGCTTCCACCGGAAGAGCGAATCTGCTCCACCGTGGTGCCGCCTTTGGGATAGAACTCGTGCTTACCCGTCTGCGGAGCATCCAGCACGTCCGATGTGTCTGGATACATTACGATGTCAATTCCCATCTTGTGCGCCAGGCATTTCAACTCGCGCATGTCCGAGGGTTCAACCCATCCGGGAATCACGTTAATTTGCTTGCTCTTCTCCGCATTCGGGTCGGCGAAGTAAGTGACGAACGCCTTGGTCATGCTGGAAAATCCGGTGACATGGGAGCCAACGTAGCTCGGCGTGTTGCAGTGAATTACGTGCTTGCCTTCCGGCACCTTGCTGTCGCCCACGGCCTTGGCAATGATCTGCACGAGGTCGTCGCCAATCGTCTCTGAAAGGCACGTAGTGTGAACTGCGATTACGTCGGGGTTATAGACGGTGAAGATTGTCTCAATCGCCTGCAGCAGATTTGCCTGTCCGCCGAAGACTGAAGTCCCTTCGGTAAACGAACTGGTTGCGGCCATCACCGGTTCCTTGTAATGACGCGTCAGCGTGCTGCGATGGTACGAACAGCAACCCTGCGATCCGTGGCTGTGCGGAAGGCAGCCGTGCAGTCCCAGTGCGGCGTACATCGCGCCGATCGGCTGGCAAGTCTTGGCAGGATTCACCGTGAGTGCGGTGCGTTCCAAAACCTCGTCTGTAGTGTGGCGTAAAAGCATATGGAATTCCCTTTCTGCTCGGCGAGCAGGTTGTGTACTCGATCATTGGCTGGCGGTGTTTGCCGGCTGACTAATCCGCGGCCACTTCTTCCGGTAGCTCCGTCTTGGACTGCCATGGCGGAGTCACATACGACCAGATCTTCATGTTCACCATGCGGTCGATGTCGTTGAAGAAGTTAATAGCTCCGCGGAATCCCGCATACGGCCCGCCGTAGTCGTAGCTGTGCAGTTGCTTGCAGGGAATTCCCATCTTCTGCACCGCGTACTTCTCCTTGATTCCGGCGCAGAAAATGTCCGGCTTGTAGATCTCCAGCAGCCGTTCCGTTTCGTGATGGCTCAGGTCGTCGATGACGA
>Ga0302320_10011572_pt1 | contig 18637 bp, 13 predicted proteins | sample Bog_T0_3_FD_202130 | JGI IMG/M metagenome (GOLD analysis project Ga0302320, IMG submission 202130) | Peat permafrost microbial communities from Stordalen Mire near Abisko, Sweden - Bog_T0_3 | ecosystem: Environmental > Terrestrial > Soil > Wetlands > Peat | place: Sweden: Abisko, Stordalen Mire...
GGGCAGCGCGACATGGGTCGCCTGAACCGCGGCGTAGGGAGAGAAGACGGCGAGCCCAGTGGCGATCTTGCCGCCGATCTCGACTCGGCCGGCGATGTTGTTGGCCTCGAAACTGCCCTGAACCAAAGCGCCCGTCGGGTCGGCGCGCGAGGTATTGACCGTGCCCGAACCGGCGGAGACCGCGCCGGCGACATAGAACGCCTTGAAATCGTGAACCGCGTAGCCGCCGATTTCGCCGAAGTCGTAATGGCCCGAGCCGAGCCCGTTGGCGACGCTGAAACTCTCCGAGCCGCCGCCGAAGCCGAAGCCGAACGCAGTGTCGCGCGCCACGCGATACTCGGCGCCGACCGTTTCTGCGAAGGCCTGCTGGGTCGTCGAGTTGGAGCCGACGCTCGCCGCGCCGTCGATCTGCCGGGAGGCGCCCGAGGTCTGCGACCACACCGTCCAATAGGGGGCGAACGGCGTCGGCAGCGCGTCGACCGCGCCGCCCTTGCGGGTCGGCAATTGCGGATCGGCGTAGAACATCGCGATATCGGCGCCGCCGCGCGTCGGGGCGCCGGAGTCGCCGAGCCCGCCGTTGAAGAACGCGTTCATGAAGCCGCCGACGCTGGCGTTGACCGCGCCGTGCGAAGCGGCGCCGACCTCGCCCGTCGCCAGCTCGAGCGATTGTCCGGAGAGCGACGCGAAGGTCGTCGGCAGCGAGCCGTTGGCGGCGAGCGCGGCGTTCAGCCCGCCGATCACCGCGGACTCGTTGGCGTTGGCTGCGCCGGCGAGCGAGGGGCTCAGCGACAGCGTCAAATAGGCGTCGCTGGCGTCGTAAGTCAGTTGATCGGTGAGGCCGCCGGGCAGTCCGCTGTTGGTCAGGCCGGCAAACGTCCCGCTGACCGAGCCGGCGGACAGGATCTTGTATTTCTGCGCGATCGTTGCGCCGCCGACGAAATCGGCGGCGACGGAAGCGCCGCTCACCGTCGCAGTCCCCGAGACGTTGGCGAGCGAAGCGGTCGAGCCGACCTGGACCGCGTAGGTCGATCCGGAGTTCAGCGTCAGTGCGCCGGTAATCGTCAACGTCCCCGGCGTCGCCGGCTGGTTGAAGGCGTTGAAGCCGCAGGGCGCCAGTTCGCCGCCGCTCTGCACATTGGTCGCGCCGACGATCGTTCCCGCGCCGCCGAGCACGCCGCCGCTCGCCACGGTGACGGGTTCGTTGACCGTATCCGTCGATTGCAGCGCCAGCGACCCGGTCATGCCGGAGAAATAGCCGATCGCGCCGTAGAGACTGAGGCGCGACCAGTAGCTCAGCGACGTACCGTAGTAAGCGGCGAGCGCGTTGGTTTCGGTGTTCTCGATGATCTGGTTGATAGTGCCGGTCGAGAGATTGCCGTACATGCCGCCGGTGGGCGCCAGCGCCGGCGCGGCGCTGGTGCTGCCGCCATAGACCGTCGCCAGCAGGATCGACGCATCGGGTCCGCCCGCGGGCGCGGCCTCAGCCGGGGCCTGTGTGAAGCTCAGGGTCGGCAGGCCGTAAGTCAGCCGCGCCGCGTAGACCGCCGCGTTCTCGGCGGAGGGCGCGTAGGGGTTGACGTTCACGCTGCTGGTCGCGCAGGTGGCGACGGAAGTCCCGCAGCCAGCGGCGGCGGCGGCCGGGGCGAGCTGCTTCTGTATCTCGCCTTCCGCCGAAGTGAACAGGCCGGGCAGGTTGACCGCCGTTCCCGTCACCGAGGCGTTGTTGACATAAGTCGGATTCGACAAATATTGCGCGAGGTCGTAGCTGACGAAGGCGCGGCTGGCGATGATGTCGGTGGGGTAATGAACCCCGACGACGATGCGGCTGTTGCCGATCTCGGACGCACGCAGCAGCGTGGCCTGATAGAGCTGCGGCGTGAGCATGCCGAGCAGGATCCCATCCGTCATCGAATAAGCCATATGACTGCTGGGAAACGACGGGTTCGAAGACGGCTTGTCCGGGTTCACCGCGCCTTTGACCGTGCTGGCGGTTTGCACTGTCGGATCGTAGAGCGTGTAACTCGCTCCCGGATCGCCAGACGTGTGGGTCTGGTAGGGATGCGAATCGCCAAAACCGTTCTGGCCGTTTTGTGTGTTGCTCACGCCGTAGGCGGTGTCGTAGACGCTGTTGGTCGTATTCGGCAGGCCGTTGACGGTCGGCAGCGTATAGCCCGCAGGCGCGACCGCCGCGGTTGTGCCGTTGATGGTTCCATTGGCGAAATAGAATTTCGCGACCTGCGAATCACCTGTGGCCAGCGAATTGCCGGTGAAGCTGAAGGCGGTGGTCAGCAGCGCGACGGTGTTGGTAAGGGTGGGGCCCGACGGGCTGACGGCGGCTACGTACGCGGGGCCGAGGACGGAACCGAACGCGCCGACCGAGGTCGGCGTCCCGTTGACGCTGACCTGTGGCTGTTGCCCATTATATAAGGCGTAAGTTCCCGTAGCCTGAGTGGGCAGCGCCCCGGCAATATTCGCCGCGACGCCGACCGTGACGGCGCTTCCGTACAGTTGGGTCGAGGCCGTGCCGAGCGAATTCTCGTCGTTGATCGCCAGCGCCCCGAGGACGGAGGTCGAGTAATTGTTGTTGATGAGCGCCGCCGAGGGCGCGTTCTGGTTGATCGCGACGGCCTGGGTGAGGTTCGTTTGCAGCGTCTGCTGGCCGGTCGCCGTCGAATTGAGAGTGAGGAAGGGCGACAGCAGGTTGATCACGTTGACGGTGGCGGGGGAAACGTTCGCCGTCGGGACAGGCGCAGTGGCGGACTGCGCATAGGCCGGGGAAGCCAGCGCGGCGGCGATCGCGGTCATCGCCGCGGGCCAAAGCGTGCGTCCGTTTCTCGTAGACAACTCCGACATCGCCAACCCCCTTCGTGCCCACGCGCGTGCCGCCGGCCGCCGCTCTGCGGTGTTTGGCCGGTCTTTACGCTTCGTTAAGCAAGGGTTGTTGCGATCGTGTGACCAATCGATGAAGCCGCTGGGCGGGCGAAACCTTCCCCGGTCGCCTCGCTGCGGCCTATCATCGCACCGGCCGCTCCCGCGTCGCGCGGGAGCGGGTCGATCTGGATTTATTCGCAGGCGCTGGCGGCGATGCATCCGCCGCGCGACGAAAAGGCCGGAGGCCGGGGGCGCAACAGCAGCCCCAAATCGACACGGTCCCGGTAAACTCCGGTTTACTCCCGGCTGCGAAACTGTCCTACGACGAAATGCCTCGTCGCCGGACGTGCGCGCCGGTAGCCCTTGCCAAGGGTCGGCCGCCATCAAGGCGGCGTTGCGCTGCGAAATGGGGCGTAAGTGTCGGCGTTCTCGAAGGTCAAGGCGGCGTTGGGGAAGACCCGGGCCGATGCGGGAAAGGCGCCTGAAGCGATGCGGTGGTTGCGTTGGCGGGTGGCGCTGATCGTCGTTGGGCTCAATTTGCTCATCGCGTTGCTGATTGCTTCGTTCCTCGGCGACTACGCGGCCACGCAACGGCAGCACGCTTGGACGAACGCCGAAAACCTCAATCGCGCGCTCGACGAAGGCCTGGAAGGTCGGTTCTCGCAGATCGACATCGTTCTTCAGAGTGTCGCCGACGAACATCGGCGAGAACTGGCGGCTGGGGGGATCGATGCCGCCGCGTTGCAGGATATTCTCGACCGACAGGCCCGACGCTTGCCCGACACGATAGGGTTGCGGGTCACCGACGCGCAAGGCGATATGCTCTGGGCTTCGAACCAGCCCCGGCCCAACGGCGTCAACGTGCTCGACCGCGAGTATTTTCAGGCTGTGCGCGACGATCCCAACGGCGGCATGGTTGTTTCCAAGCCGGAATTCGGTCGCTTGGCGAACATGTGGATTTCCATTTTCGCGCGGCGGCTATCCGCCCCCGACGGTTCTTTCGCTGGCGAAGTGCACGCCTCGATCCCCACCCAGAGGCTTGAGCAAATATTTGCGACGCTCGACGTCGGTCGCCACGGCGTCGTCAGCCTTTGGAACGACGCGCCGGCGACCGTGGCGCGGTTTCCTCAAGTGGCCAAGCCCGGCGGGGTCATCGCGCTGGCGCCGTCGCCCTCGCCGGAATTGCGCGAACTCTTCAGGTCCGGTCAAACCAAGGCGGCTTACCGGGCGACTTCGGGCACGGATCAAGTCGCCCGCACCTATTTCTTTCGCCGCATGAAGAGTTACCCGCTGTCGCTGATCGTCGGCCTCGCCGATGTCGATTATGGCGCCGACTGGAAGGCGATCGCGGTGCGCTTCGCCACTTTGTATGGTCTGCTGTTTGCCGCCAGCGTGGTCGGCGGCGTTATGATCTATCTGCGCGCCGCCGCGCAGGCCCATGCCAAAGGGCAGGAGCGGCTCGCGGCTTCGGTCTACGACAACAGTTCCGAGGGCATGGCGATTCTCGACGCCGACCGGCGCGTGGTCGACGTCAACGCGTCGTTTGTCGCGCTGACCGGCTTCGACGCCGACGAGGTGCGCGGGCGCCGGGTCAGCCGGCTGTTTCCCTCGACCCGCGACGTCGGCGTCGTCGCCGGCGTCGCGAGAGCGCTGATCGAAGCCCGGCACTGGTCCGGCGAGATGTGGCTCTCGCGAAAGGACAGCGGCTCGTTCCTCGCCCGGGTCAGCGTCAGCGCGATCGACGGATCGGGTGCGGAACGCGCCAAATATGTGGTGCTGTTCTCCGATGCGACCGAACAGAAGCGCGCGCAGGAGACGATCTGGCGCCACGCCAATTTCGACATCGTCACCCAACTCCCCAACCGCCGCCAGTTCTGCGAGCGGCTACGGTCGGAAATTCGCAAGGCCGAGAGCGTCGGAGCCGAGATCGCCGTCATCTTCATCGATCTCGATCGCTTTAAAGACGTCAACGACCGCTTCGGTCATGCGGTCGGCGATCTGCTTCTGCTCCAGGCGGCCGAACGGATTCGCAGCTGCGTGCGCGTCGACGACGTGGTTGCGCGTCTGGGCGGCGACGAATTCACGATCATGCTGCCCAATTTCGGCGAGAACAACGCCCTCGAACGCGTCACGGCCGATGTCGTATCCGCGCTGGCGCGGCCCTATGCGCTGTCGGGCGGGCAATGCTTCAGTTCGGCCAGCCTCGGCGTGACGCTGTATCCGCGCGACGGCGCCGACGTCGAAACGCTGCTGCGCAACGCCGATCAGGCGATGTACTCGGCCAAGCAGGGCGGGCGCAACCGATTCGCCTATTTCGCCCCGAGCCTGCAGATTCTCACTTCCGCGCGGGCGCGGCTCGCCAGCGATCTGCATTGTGCGCTCGCCAATGGCGAATTGGAGCTGTACTATCAGCCCATCGTCGAGACGAGTTCGGGGCGCGTCGTCAAGGCCGAGGCCCTGGCGCGCTGGCGCCATCCGCGGCTCGGCATGGTGTCGCCGGTCGAATTCATTCCGATCGCCGAGGAAACCGGGCTCATCATCGACATCGGCGACTGGGCGTTTCGCACCGCCGCCGCCCAGGCCAAAGCGTGGCGGCGCGCCTACGATCCCGCGTTCCAGATCAGCGTCAACGTCTCCGCGGTGCAGTTGCTGGCGCCCGACGGCGCGGCGGCGAATTTCGGTCGCATCCTGCAACAGCCCGGGCTCGGTCCGGGCTCGATGATCATCGAGATTACCGAAAGCGTGCTGATCGACGCGTCCGAGACGGTGCGCCGGCTGTTCACCCGCTATCGCGCCGCCGGCATCGAGATCGCGCTCGACGATTTCGGCACCGGCTATTCCTCGCTCGCCTATCTCAAGGATTTTGAGATCAACTATCTCAAGGTCGATCGCGCCTTTGTCTCCACGCTCGCCGCGCGCTCGCGCGATTACGCGATCTGCGAAGCTATCGTGGCGATGGCGCACAAGCTCGGCGTCCGCGTGGTCGCCGAAGGGGTCGAGACCGCGGCGCAACGCGACCTGCTCGCCGGCGCCCAATGCGACTTCGCGCAGGGCTATCTGTTCGCGCGGCCGCTGCCGGTCGACGAATTCGAGGCCAAAGTATTCGCCGAGCGGCTGCGAGCGGCGTCCTGATGGATCAGGCGTTGCCGATGTTCTCGATGTCGTAGGGCGTCGTCAGATACATCTCGTTGATCCAGTTCGACATCAACAAATGCGCGTGGGCGCGCCAGCGGTTGGGCGCCTTCTGCGCCGGGTCATCGTCGGGAAAATAGCCGACCGGAGGCTTGATCGGCACGTTGGCCTTGATGTCGCGGAAATATTCGTCGCCCAGCGATTCCGCGTCATATTCGAGGTGGTCGAGCACGTAGAGCCGCTTGCCGCCGCCTTCCTCGATGATGGAGGCGCCCTTGTCGGAGTAGCACAGCAGCGACAATTCGCGGTGGGCCTGCACGTCCTCGACACGAATCTTCGCCCAGCGCGACACGGGGATCGTGACGTCGTCGGAAAAACCCGACAGGAACGGCGAGGTCGAGCGCAGCACGGTCTGTTTGTAGACGCCGAACGCCTTCTCCGGCAGGCTGAACTTGGGTACGCCGTGGAAATGATAGAGCGCGGCCATCGCGCCCCAGCAGACGTTCATCGTCGAGTGGACGTTGGTGCGCGTCCAATCGAAGATCGCCTGCATCTCGTCCCAATAGGTGACGTCCTCGTAAGGGATCGTCTCCAGCGGCGTGCCGGTGACCATGAAGCCGTCGAACTTGCGGTGTTTGGCCTCTTCCCAGGGCTCATAGAAGGTCATCATGTGATCTTCCGACGTGTGCTTGGTCTTGTGGCCGCCGAGCCGGATGAGCTTCAATTCTACCTGCAGCGGCGAGGCGCCGAGCAGTCGCGCCATCTGCAACTCGGTCCGGATCTTGTTCGGCATCAGATTGAGCAGACCGATCTGCAGCGGGCGGATGTCCTGGCGGATGGCCACGGCTTCCGTTACCAAATGCACGCCTTCGCGCAGCAGCGCGTCGAAGGCGGGCAGTCCGTCGGGGATCTTGATTGGCATCGCGGTCACCAGATACGAAACAACGTAGCTTCGGGGTCCGCGAACGGCCCTTTAGCAATTTATTTAACGTGGCTGCAAGCCGGCCGGCCAAATCACCACGCGGCCATTATATGGGAAAGCTGATGGGCTTGTCATCCCCCTGCAAAGCCGCAGCAGACGTCCTGCCCGACGTGCTCGCGCCGGGTCTGCGCGTCGTGTTCTGCGGCACGGCGGCGGGGTCGGTGTCGGCGGCGCGCGGCGCCTATTACGCCCATCCGCAAAACCGTTTCTGGCGCACCTTGGGCGAGTGCGGCTTCACCCCGCGCCGGCTCGCGCCGGAGGAATTTCCGCTGCTGCCGAGCTTCGGCCTCGGCCTCACCGACATCGCCAAGCGGGTCAGCGGCATGGACAAGCAGCTGCCGCCGGGCGCGCTGGGGCGCGAGCCTTGCGCCGACCTGCGCGCCCGGATTTTGGCGGCGCAGCCCAATTTCCTCGCCTTTACCAGCCTGACGGCGGGACGGAAATTCCTCGGCGGCGGCGCCGGGTTCGGCGAGGCGCCCGAGCGTATCGGCGCGACGCGGATTTGGCTGCTGCCCTCGCCCTCGCCGGCGGCGGCGTGGAATTTCGACGCGCGCTGGTGGCGGGCGCTGGCGGAGGCGGCGGAACCGACAGTCCCAACCGCCTCCGACAGGGCTTGATCGTGCGCTTCAGGCCGGCGCAACGGTCAGGCTGAGCGCCTGGATGATCGCCTGCGTCTCCACGTCGGGCGACTCGCCGGCGTCGACTGTCAGCACCGGTTCGTCCACCGTCGGCTCTTCCAGGGTGTCGAATTGACTGTGGAGCAGGGTGGCGGGCATGTATTCGTGATGGCGCGCCTGGACGCGCGAGCGGATGAGCGCTTCCGAGCCCTTGAGATAGACGAAGACGAGGTCGGAGCGGGCGGCGAGCATGCGCGCGCGATAGGAGTGCTTGAGGGCCGAGCAGGTGATGACGCCCGAGCGTCCTTCGGCCGCCCATGCCTTCAACTGCGCGCCGATCAGATCGAGCCAGGGCTCGCGGTCGGCGTCGTCGAGCGCGACGCCACGCCGCATCTTGTCGACATTCGCCTGGGGATGCAGGCGGTCGCCTTCGACCATCTCCCATCTCAGCCGCTGAGCCAGAAGCTCGGCGACTGTCGACTTGCCGCAGCCAGAGACGCCCATGACGATCAGCGCCTTCGAGCGCGGTGACTCCGTGGTTTCCTTCATGGTCGTTCCTCCGATTGGGCTCGCTCGCTCAGGCCGACGGTTTGTCCGCGGGCTCGGGGATGGTTTCGATTTTGCCGAGCACGAAGACATAGGAGACGATGCCGATGAGCAGCACAACCCCGGCGACCATGAAGGCGGACGAGAACGAGTTGGTCGCGCCGACGATGAAGCCGGTGACGGCAGGCGCCACGAAGCCCATCATGTTGTTGAGAAAGTTCATGATGCCGCCGATCGTTCCAGCGCCGCCGCGCGGCGCGATGAGCGAGGGGATCGACCATCCCACCGGCGCCGCCGCGGCCAGTCCGCTGAGTGCGATGGAAATCCACACGATCGCCCAAAACGGGTCGGTAGTCTGCGTTGCGCCGAACACCGCGAGGCCCATCGCCATTCCGGCCACCAGCACGGTCTTGCGCACCTTGGTCTCGTCGTAGCCGCGCGCGATCAAGGCGTCGATCAACCAGCCGCCGACGACGAGATCGGAGATGGTCGCGAAGATCCAGGGAATCGCCGTAAAGCTCGCGGACTTGAGGATGCCCATATGCATCGTGCTGACGAGATATCCGGGCAGCCAGGTGAGGAACAGGTAGAACGAATAGCCGTAGGCGGCGAAGCCGATGCTGAGCCCCCAGACTTTTCTGTTGGCCAGCAGATAGCCGAGCATCGCGAATGGGCTGACGCCTGACGGCCCTTCGGGCGCGGCGCCGCCGGCGCGAATGTACTCGAGTTCGCTCGCGCTGGCCTTCTTGTCCGCGCTCGGGTCGCGATAGATGAAATAGAACGCCAGGAAATAGCCGAAGCTGAGCGCAGCCGTGACGCCAAAACCCCAGCGCCAGCCATAGGTGACGACAACGAGCGCGATCAGCGGCACGCCGATGACGTTGGAGAACTTCGCCGCCGCATCGAAGATCGCCGTCGCCATTGCGCGTTCGCGACGCGGGAACCAGTAGCCGGTCGCCTTGGCGTTGGCCGGGAACCCGGGAGCTTCGGCGACGCCCAGCAGCGCGCGGACGGCGAAAAGGGCGCCGAAGCCGCTCATGAAGGGCACGATGGCCGACGTCAGGCCCCAGAGGAAAGCCCCGATCCGGCTGACCATGGTCACGCCGAAGCGATCGAGCACCATGCCGACCGGGATTTGCAGAATCGCGTAGGGCCAGAAGAAGGCGCCGAACAGCAGCCCCATATCGCCGGGCGTGAGACCGAATTCGGTCTGGAGTTGCGGCGCCGCGACGGAGAGGTTCACGCGGTCGAAATAGTTGATGAGAATGCCGGCGCCCAGCAGGACGCCTATCGTCCACCGGCGACCGCCCTTTTGTGTGCTCGCTGTCATGATGTTCCCTCCTGGTCGTCTGCGCGGCGGGGAGGCCCCGGTCGCGGCGCGATCACTTTGCCCGATAGCGGTCGGGCGGCCCGATGGCGGCTATGAGAGGATCTTTTTGCGGCGCGGCGCTGGTGAAGCGGGCGACATCGAGCGCGGGGGCTCTGGGAAGCGGAAGTGTCGATCATGGTCTCGCTCCCTGGATCGGCGGCTGTCGCGAAGGACCGCCCGTTGTTCAGTCGCACGACGCTAACCAGCTATGACAGCGCTGTCAAGGAAATATGATAGCGCTGTCATCGACGGCCGGCGCTGGCGGCGATTGACACTGCGCACGCGCTTGGCGACACTGCGCGCGATAGAGGATCGGGGAATGCGAAGGGTTACGCTCGACGACGTGGCGCGACTGGCGGACGTCAGTCCGATCACGGTCTCCCGCGCGCTGCGTCAGCCTGATATGGTAACGCAGGAACTGCGCGCGCGCATTCAGGCGGCGGTCAAGAGGCTCGGCTATGTGCCGAATCTCGCCGCGAGTCGATTGGCGTCGGGGCGCACGCGTCTGGTCGGCGTCATCGTTCCGACGTTGTACAACGTGATTTTCGCCGAATACCTGCTCGCGCTGCACGAAGTGCTGAATGCGGAGGGCTTCCAGATCGCGGTGGTCAACAGTCATTATTCCGCGGACGAGGAGGAAAACGCCGTCAAGTCGCTGATCGGCCAGCGCGTCGAGGCGATCGTCGTCGCCGGCGTATCCCACACGCCGCTCTCGCGTCGTCTGCTGGCCAAATCGCGGATTCCCGTGATCGAGACGTTCGAACTGGCCAAGGACCCACTCGGCCTGAACATCGGCCTGTCGCAAGAGGAGGCCGCCGCCGCCGCCACGCGCCATCTCATCGAAACCGGGCGAAGGCGTTTCGCCTTCTTCGCCGGCCAATTGGACGAGCGCGCCGTCGCGCGACTCGACGGCTATCGCCGCGCCCTCGCCGAGGCCGGGCGCGAGGCCGCCTCGACGGTCACCCAGATCTCACAAAGCAGCACGATCCATCTGGGGTCGACGCTGCTCGCCCGGCATGTCGAAGCCGGAGGACGCGCCGAGGCCATCTTCTGCATCGACGACAATCTGGCGCTGGGCGCGATGCAGGAGTGTCGCAAGCGCGGCCTGCGGATACCGCAGGACGTCGCCATCGTCGGCTTTCACGATCTCGAATTCGCCGCTTGCGTGTCGCCGTCGCTGAGTTCCGTCGCCACGCGCCGCTACGAGACGGGGCGACTCGCCGCCCAGCGACTGCTGGCGGCGCTCGCGAGCGGGAAGGCGCTGCCCCGCGAGAGGATCGATCTCGGCTTCGCCTTGATGCCGCGGGAGAGTACGGCGGCCGGTTGATCCGCTCGCCAACTCCGAGTCCAGCCCTCAGCCTCCCATCGATTCGCCGTGCAGCGCGAGGTCGAGGCCTTCGCGCTCCTGATCGGGACTGACGCGCAGGCCGGTCGCGACTGCGACAATCCTGAGGCTGATCCAGGTCCCGATCACGCACCAGACGATCGTCACCGCGACGCCCTCGACCTGGGCGACGAACTGGCCGAAATTGCCTTGCAGCAGGCCGGAGATTCCCGGATCGGAACCCGACGCGCTCACCGCCGCGGTCGCGAACACCCCCGCGAGCAGCGTGCCGAGAATGCCGCCGACGCCGTGGACGCCGAACACGTCGAGCGAATCGTCATAGCCCAAGCGCTGCTTCAACGAGGTGCTGGCGTAGAAGCAGACAACGCCCGCGACGGCGCCGATCAGCGCGCCCTGCCAGGGCAGCACGTAGCCCGACGCCGGGGTGATCGTGCCCAGGCCCGCCACGGCGCCGGAAATGATTCCGAGCACCGACGGCTTGCCGCGCGATTTCCATTCGAGGAGGCACCACACCAACGCGCCGGAACATGCCGACAGATGGGTGGCGACGATCGCGTAGACCGCGCGCGATCCGGAGCCGAGCGCCGAGCCGCCGTTGAAGCCGAACCAGCCGACCCACAGCAACCCGCAGCCGATGACCGCCAGCGACAGATCCGCAGGAGCGAGATTCTCGCGGCCAAAGCCCTGGCGATTGCCGAGCATGAGGGCGGCGACCAGACCGGCGACGCCGGCGTTGATGTGGACGACCGTGCCACCGGCGAAATCGATTAGGCCCCAGCGCTGGAGAAAACCGCCGCCCCACACCCAGTGGGCGCTGGGGATATAGACGACGAACAGCCAGATCCCGCAGAACAGCAGGAACGACGAGAACTTCAGCCGATCCGCGACCGCGCCGCCGACCAGCGCGGCGGTGATGACGGCGAACGTCATCTGATAGGCCATGAACAGCATTTCCGGGATCGTCTTGGCGAGCGGGCTCACCGTCTCGACACCGATGCTGCTCAGGAACGTCGCGCTGAGGTCGCCGATCGCCGCGCCGTCGCCGCGGAAAGCGAGGCTGTAGCCGAACGCGAACCAGAGCAGCGACACGACGGCGGTGGCGCCAAAACTCTGCGCCATGGTGGCGAGGATGTTCTTGCGCCGGACCATGCCGGCGTAGAACAGCGCCAAGCCCGGAAGGGTCATCAACAGCACCAGCGCCGTCGATGCGATCATGAAGCCGGTGTCGGCGGCGTCGATGGGCGATCCGGCCGCAAAAGCTGGGGCGGGCGCCAGCAGGGCGAGCGCGAGCAGTCCGCCGCGAGCGAATTTGAACGTCATCGCGACCCCCCTCACAGCGCGTCGCGGTCGGTTTCGCCGGTGCGCACGCGAACGATGCGCTCGACGGGCGTGACGAAGATCTTGCCGTCGCCGATCTTGCCGGTGCGCGCGCTCTGCACGATCAACTCGACCACTTCGTCGGCGCGGTCCTCGGCGACCGCGATCTCGATGCGGGATTTGGGCTGGAAATTCACGACATATTCGGCGCCGCGATAGATTTCGGTGTGACCTTTCTGCCGGCCGTAGCCTTTGACATCAGTCACCGTCATGCCGTGGACGCCAATCTTCTCGAGCGCCTCGCGCACATCCTCGACCTTGAACGGCTTGATGACCGCCGTGACGAGCTTCATCGACTCCCCCTCCTCGACGCGGAGGGGCGCCTAGGGAGCGCGCATCTCCGCCACAATTTCGCGCATGATGGCGAATTGCGCGGCAATATGCATAAAAAACGGGCCTCAGGAAGCGAGAACTGCTTGGGAGCTCTGCAAATTGCGCCGCGGAATGTCGCGAGTCAGTTGAGGCGCGGCCGATGACCCCAACGGTTCGCGAGCGCCTCGTAGTGATAGGCGGACGAGAAGAGCGACAGCAGACACGCTTGCAAAACCCAGGTCGGGATCATGCGCCAAGCGGCGATGGTCCCCGATACTACAGCGGCGGCCTCCGTGAGAATCAGGCCGTAGACGACGACCACGGTGAGCGCGGCGACGAAACGGCGATCAAGCGGGCGGCGATAGGCCCATATCAGCAGCGCCGTCCAACCCGCCATCAGCGACGCGCCGTAGCCGAAAGCGAATCGATAGGCGCCGGACGGATCGTCGAAGCCCCACAACAGACGCGCGATCGGCGAGCACAACATCGGCAGCAGCGCCAACGCGTCGGTGACGGCGCCGACGGCGAACGCCAGTCTCAACAGCTGTTCCTGCTCGCGCATCTCGATCTCTCCTCTCCGCTCCCGCTCGACGCTTTGCAACTTCCGCCCGGGAGCTTCGCCAGCGAAGGAGCAAATTGTCGCAACGCCGGGCAGGCCCTCGGGACGGTCGCTTGCCTGACGGCGCCGGCGCCGCGGACCGGGTCGATCGTGCTTGACTTTCCTGCGCGTCGCTCTCCTTCTCGCAACTCCCGCAAGCCCAGAGGGCAGGGCAGTTCACGGGGTCCCATGCGTTTCACCTTTCTCCACGCCGCCGACCTGCATATCGACTCGCCGCTGGAAAGCCTCGGCGCCAAGGACCCCGCCGTAGCGGCGCTGTTCGCGCGCGCTGGTCGCGCGGCGGTCGAGGCGCTGGTCGCGGAGACGCTGGCCAGCGACGCCAAATTCCTGCTCATTGCCGGCGACATTTTCGACGGCGACTGGAAGGACGTCTCTACCGGTTTGTTCTTCGTGCGCCAACTCGGCGAACTCTCTCGTCGAGGGATTCCGGTGTTCATCGTGCGCGGCAATCACGACGCCGACAGCGTGATGTCGCGCGCGCTCGACTATCCGCAAAGCGTCCGCACCTTCGCCTCGGCGCGCGCGGAGACGAAGCTGCTGGAAGACTTGCGCGTGGCGTTGCATGGCCGCAGCTTCGCCCACAAAGGCGCCGCCGACGATTTCGCGCAGACCTATCCGGCGCGGCGCGAGGGTTGGCTCAACATTGGCGTGCTGCACACCAGTCTCGCCGGCGCCCGCGGCCACGAGCCCTATGCGCCCTGCACGTTGTCCGACCTCGCCCGCTACGGCTACGACTATTGGGCGCTCGGCCATATCCACGCCGCCGAGATCGTCGCTCGCGATCCCTGGGTCGTCTATCCCGGCAACCTGCAAGGCCGCAGCCCGCGCGAGACCGGCGCCAAAGGCGCCATGCGCGTCAGCGTCGAGGACGGCCGAATCGTCGCCGTCGAGCCGGTCGCGCTCGACGGCGCGCGCTGGGCGCATGAAGTGGTCGATGTTTCCGGGGTCGCCGACGAGCGCGAAGCGCTCGGCCGCATCGGCGACGCCTTGTCGCGCGCGCACGCAGCGGCGGACGGACGCCCGCTCGCCACGCGGGTGAGCCTCGTCGGCGAGACGAGACTGCATGGGCGGTTGCTCGCCCATCGCGAAACTCTCGAAGCCGACGCCCGCGCCCGCGGTTTCGAAATCGCCGGTGATTGCTGGGTCGAGCGGGTCAAGATCGCCACCCGCGCGCCGCCCGAGCCGGCGCACGCCGCCGAGCCCGACGCGCTCGACGTCGGCGCGCTCATCGACGAGGCCGCCGCCGATCCCGAGTTCGCCGCCGCGCTCGCGACGATGCAACGCACGCTCGCCGAGAAACTGCCCGGCGCTTTACGCGGCGAATGGCGCATCGACCACGCGGCGGCGTTGGCGCGCGATTTCCTCAAGGGCGAACGCGAATGAGGCTGGAAAAGCTCACCCTCTCGCCCTACGGGCGCTTCGCCGATCTGGCGCTGTCGTTCCGCCGCGACGCGCCGCTGCACGTGGTGTTCGGCGCCAACGAGGCGGGCAAGACGACGGCGCTCAGCGCGCTCGGCGATCTGCTGTTCGGGTTTCCCGTTCAGACCACCTACGGCTTCCGCCACGATCAAAAACTGCTGCGCATCGGCGGCGCGATTCGCCTCGCCGACGGCTCGTTGCTGGAGTTGCGCCGACGCAAGGGCAACCTCAACACGCTGCTCGACGCCGACGACAAGCCGGTTTCCGACGTCGCGCTGCTGACGGCGCTGGGCGCCGTCGACCGCAGGATTTTCGAGAGCGAATTCGGCCTCACCGCGCGGGCGCTGCGCGAGGGCGGCTCGGCGCTGCTGAGGGCCGGCGGCGGGCTCGCCGAGACGATCGCGGCGAGTTCGGCGAGCCTGTCCGCGCTCTCGAAGCTGCGCGAGACGCTGCAAAGCGATGCGGACAAGCTGTTCACCTCGCGCAAAGTGGCCGGCAAGGATTTTTATGTCGCGCTCGACGCTTACGAGGCGGCGGACCGCAAGCTGCGCGAGGCGACGGTCACGGCGGACGCATTGAAGGCGACCAACGAGAAATGGCGCGCGTTGTCGCTGAAGGAGGCCGAGCTCAAGTCCGATTACGAAGTCGCGACCCGCCATCTGGCCAAGCTGCAACGCGCCGAGCGCACGCATCGCAAGTTGAAGCGCCTCGCGGTGTTGAGCGACGAACTGGCGGCTTTCGTCGATCTGCCGTGCGTCGATGCGGCCTCGCTCGAAGCTTGGGCCGCCGCGCAGCGCGAAGACCGGGAGATTGCCGCACGCCTTTCCCAACTCGCCGCCGAGACGGCGACGGCGGACGCCGAAATCGTCGCGCTGCAAGTCGACGAAGCGCTGCTCGAGGAGGGCGCGGCGATCGATGGATTGAGCCAGGGCTTGAGCGCCGTGCGCAAGGCGCGCGAAGACCTGCCGCGCCGCCTCGAGGCCCGCCATCAGGCCGTGGCTCAGCTCGATGAGATCGGTCGCCGCCTGGGGCTGCCCGGGCACGCGGCGCTGCTCGACAGACAGCCCAGCGACGCGGAACTCGCGCGCGCCCGCACGGCTATCGATGCGCGCAAACGCGCCGACGAACGGCTGGAGTTGGCGCGCGGCGAGGCCGAACGCCGGCGGGTCGATAGCGAGCGATTGCTGGCGGCGTCGTTCGCGGCCGCGCGCGATCCCGAGCCGCTGAGCCGCCGCCTGGCGCCGCTCGCCGATCACCTCGCGGACGCCGACCGTCTGCGGCGCGAACGGACGGCCGTGGAAGCCGAAGCCAGGACGCTCGCCGAAGGCGCCGTGCGGCTCGACCCGCCCGTCGCCGATCTCGACGCGCTGGCCCGCGCGCCGTTACCCGATGCGGTCACCCTGGCGCGCGCGGCCCGTCGCGAAGCGGAACTCGCAGAGGCCTTGCGCGCCGCGCAGCGCGACGTGACGGAAGCTCGGCGCGACGCCGAGACCGCCGAGCGCGCGCTGAGAACCTACGAGCGTGACGCCGTCGGCGCCACCCGCGCTGACTGGCTTTACGCGCGCGAGCGGCGCGACCGCGCCTTCGATCAACTCGGCCTCTTGCTCGACGGCGAGGCGGCGGAGCGGCGCGAGCGTTTCGAAGATGCCCGCGCGCTCGTCGCCGCGGCGGACGCGCTGGGCGACTCGGTGGTCGCCGACACCGAGCGGGCGGCGCGTCTGCAAACCGCGCGCGAGGATTGTTCCGCACGACGCGAAAATCTGGCGAGGGCCGAAGCCAACAGCGCGCGACTCGAAGCCGAGCGGGCCACCGCGGCCGACGAGGCCCGCGCGTTGTGGGCGCCCGCCGACGTCGCGCCGCGCTCGGCGGAAGCGATGGCGCGTTGGGCCGAGCGCGCCGGCGCACTGCTGCAACGGCGCGACGCGCTGACGACGCGGCGCGCCGAAGCGGCGGCGCTGGCGGAAAAGCTCGCGGCGGCGCGGGAGGTGGTGGCGCGCGCGCTCGCCGATCTCGGCCGATCGTCGCCGGAGAGTTTCGAGGCCGCCTATCGCGAGGCGCAAGCCGAGCGGGAGGCGATGACCCAAGCCTGGATCGCTGCGCGCGAAGCGACGGGCGCACGGGAAAGCGCCGCGCGCGCCGCCGAAGACGCGGCCGGCGAGGCCGCGCGTTGGCTCGATGCGAGCCGCGTCCTGCTCGCCGACTGGCCGGCGGCGGTGGCGCCGCTCGCGCTCGGCGCCGAGGCGACGGTGGAAGCCGCGGAGGCCGCGCTGGAAGCCTGGCGCGCCGTCGCTTCGCCGCGGCAGGCCATGGGGCGCGAGGGGCGCAGCATCGAGGGCATCGAGGGCGATTTGCAGAGCTTCGCTGCGAGCGTCGCGGCGATGGCGGCCAAGGTCGCACCCGAATTGAGCGCCGCCCGCCCCGAGGAGGCGCTGAAACAGCTCGGCGAGCGGCTGGCGCGGGCGCGGGCCGCCCAGCAATCGCGCGCGCAATTGCTCAAGACCGCCGCCCAGCGCGCCGCCCGGCAGCGCGCGGAGAATTTGCGCCGCGAGAGCGTCGTGGCGACGCTGGCCGCCGCCGCCGCGCGATTGTCCGCGAGCGATCCCGGCGCGCTGGCGCTGGCTTTGGAACGGCTGCAAAACCGTCGGACCCTCGAAGACGAGCGGGCGCAACTCGCCCGCGACATCGCCGAGATCGGCGACGGGCTCGACGAGGCCGCGCTCGGGGCCGAACAGGGCGAACTCGACCCCTCGCTGCTGCCGGGAGAGATCGAACTCGCGCGTGCGCGTCAGGCCGAGCTCTGGCAGGCGATCCCCGAGGCGGCGCGCGTGGTGCGCGACGCCCAGGCCGCGCACGACGGGTTGGCGCAAGGCCGCGACGCCGCGGGGGCGGCGCGCGAGCGCAACGAGGCGCGGGGCGCGATCCTCGACGTCGCCGAGCGCTGGTTTCTGCGTCAGGCCGCAGCCCGACTCGCCGGCCGCGCCATCGAGCGCCACCGCGCCGCGGCGCAGGACCCGCTCATTGCCCGCGCCGGCGAACTGTTCCGCGTGGCGACGGCTGAGTCGTTCCAGCGCCTCGGGACCGATTACGACGACGCCGACCGGCCGACGCTGGTCGCGCTGCGCGCCGACGGCGAGAAGGTCAAAGTGGAAGGTCTCAGCGAGGGCGCGCGCGACCAGTTGTTCCTGGCGCTCCGTCTGGCGCTGCTGGAGCGCCGCGCCGGAGAGGCGCTGCCGTTCGTCGGCGACGACATTTTGGCGAGCTTCGACGATTCGCGCACCAGGATGACGCTGGCCCTGCTCGCCGATTTCGGCCGCGCCCGGCAGGCGATCCTGTTCACCCACCACCGGCATGTCGCGAATCTGGCGGCCGCGGCGGGGGCGGATGTGCTGGAGTTGTGAAGATCCCTTCTCCCGCTTGCGGGACTCCGCGAACGCTTCGCGTTCGCTCGGAGTGGCGCGAAGCGCCGGATCAGGGCGCGCCGATCAGGTGGTTTATCGAGGCGGCCCCCTCACCCTAACCCTCTCCCGCAAGCGGGAGAGGGGACTCCACCCCCTCCAGCACCGCCACCCTTATCGCCGACGACAGGTTCGCTTCTCCCCGCGCCACATCGACCTCGGCGACGAAGGCGCTCAGCGATTGGCCGCGGCGGGAGGCGAGGGCTTTCAGGCGGGTCCAGAACGCGCCCTCCAGCGAGACGCTGGTGCGGTGGCCGCGGATCGACAGCGAGCGTTTGCCGAGGTCGAGACGGTCGTCGTCGCTCATTCGCGCGGGGGATTATCGAGGCGATGCGCCTCCAGGCGGCGCTCGTCGAGGTCGCGGCGGGTAGCCTCGGTTGCGCGCTCGGCTTTGGAGCGGCCGTGCAGGACCCGGTTCTCGGCCGCCTTCGCCGCGTCCTGCTGGCGCGCGGCGCGCTTGCGTTCTCGGCGCAGATTGACGATCTCGCCCATCGCGCGCGCTCGCCTATTTCTTGCGGAAAGAGTCGATCGACACGACTTTCGTGCCGTCTTTCTTGGCCTCCCCCTCGCCGCCCTTCTCCACCGCCTTCAAT
>Ga0302320_10011573_pt1 | contig 18637 bp, 9 predicted proteins | sample Bog_T0_3_FD_202130 | JGI IMG/M metagenome (GOLD analysis project Ga0302320, IMG submission 202130) | Peat permafrost microbial communities from Stordalen Mire near Abisko, Sweden - Bog_T0_3 | ecosystem: Environmental > Terrestrial > Soil > Wetlands > Peat | place: Sweden: Abisko, Stordalen Mire...
ATCTGAAGCGATCCGACTTTCACGGTGAATGGAACTACACCCTCATGCCGTCTCTGAAATAACTAAGTCAGTTTATTGTGACGCGATGCCTAAGTGGAGAGTTGAAGGCCCGTATGGTGGTGGGTCTTGTTGGTTATGATAAGAAATAAAAACTCAAGTCCAACAAAACAAGGGGTCATTCATTCGGGCAATTTCGCGCCGTCCCTCGGGGACTCTGGTAATTTTAGGGATGCAAACCCAGGGCTGCGCTGCGCTTGCCCTGGGCTAACATCCTTAGCTCACTCCGGGAGTCGCGACTGGTGGGCACCCGGTTTCATCTCCCGTGGGTCGGCGAAGCGGGTGTAGGACGGCTTACTTACTTCGATTCGGTGGCGAAGATGTCGGCTTCGTGGTTGATCTGGTCGGGGGTGGTGGAGTGGGAGAAGAGGATCACCCGGTAACGGAATGTTACGGAGTTATCTTTCTCAAGGGTGTAACTGAAGGGCGGCTGCTTGGGATCGAAGATGCTGCGGCCGAGTGGGTTGGCGGCGAAGAGACCGTAGCCGCGGGCATGCCAGTAGGTTGGGTAGCCGGGATTGCCGGGGTGGTCAAGGATAGCGATGGAGGCGGTGTGGCTGCCATCGGTGCCGGAGAGGGTACACCAGCGGCCACGGGTTGCCCAGACGGCAGGGCCTTTGACACCTTCGCTGGTTAGATAGACGCCAGTGGCGGGGTTGGCGGCGCCGGCGGCCGGGGCATCGACTTTGGTGGGGTTTCCGTTTGCGTCACGGAAGATGCCGCCTTTTTCTTCGGGGGACTCGAGCCAGCGGGCGACCCTCATGCCGAGGACGCCTTCCTTGTCGTCATTGAAGACGACATGATCGAGGGCTTTGAGAGTTATAACCTGGTCGATAACTCGGGCATGATCGCGGCGGGTGAAGATGTAATGAGTGGTTTGCGAGAGAATCTGCTTGTCTAGACCAGTTATCCAGACTGACTCAACAACTAACTCCCCGGAGTTAGCGCCGCTCTTGGTGGACACGATTTTGGTGTGGAGGATGGTGCCCATCTTGGCGCGATTTTCCGGCTTGATGGCGTCGGAGTTATTCCAGAAATCGAAGCCGTTGGCGTTGCCGTAGTTGAACCAGAGGCCCGCATGGTGGGGATGGTCTACGCGTTCGCCGGGAAGTGGATTAAGTGGATAGCCGCGCGTGACGGTGACCCCCTCATCGTCAATGAGGGGATAAAGGACGGGCTTCTTGAGCGAGGCGGGCCAGATGTAAGAGGTGAGGGGCGCGCCGTCGATGATGATGTCGACGCGGCGATTGGCCTCATCGGCGACGACCTGGACGCCTTTGGATGGAGCGGCGAAGGCGCTGGCCGCAATCGAAAAAACGGCGGCCAGCGCGATCAGGTTACGCATAGACCTTGCCTCCTGCCATGACCTGCTGGGTCTTCTCGTCGAAGGTGACTTTGAGACCGGTCTGGATGGCGGCGACGTTCATGCAGAGGGCGATGGAATGGCTATAGCCCGCTTCGATGGAGGCATTGGGAGTTTTGCGCGAGCGGACACACTCCATCCAGTTGCGCATGTTGGCGGCGGTTTCAGGATCGCCGTGGGTGTTGGCGTCGGTGGAGACGGATTCTGACTTGTCAGAAAGCGCAAAGCCATTCAGCAGGTTTGGCTTCATGTCCATTTCAGCGGCGGAGTGAGCGCTGAGGCCGCCCGTGTTGGTGACGACGCCTTTATCCATGTCGATCATGCCGCCGTTGGAGTAGTAGAGCTCTTTGACGCCGCCGGCGGAGTTGGTGAAGCGAGAAGAATACTGAACCTGAAAGCCTTTGGTGAGGTCGTCGAGCGGGCCGTAATCGAAGACGGCGGTCATGGTGTCCCAGTTCTGGCGGCCGTCTTTCCACAGATAAATGCCACCGTTGGCGACGACGCTGCGAGGGTGGGGCAGGCCGGTGAACCAATGCACGGTGTCAATCTGGTGGACGAGCCATTGGTCTGGAATGCCGGATGAGTAAGGCCAGAAGAGGCGGAACTCAAGATACTTTCGGGCATCGAAGGCGACCATGGGGCGGTTGAGGAGATAGCGCTTCCAGTCAGTGTCTGCCTCTTTGAGGAGCGGGACAACGTCGGGGCGACGCCAGCGGCCGGGCTGATTGACGTTCCAGGTCATCTCGACCATGACGATGTCGCCAAATGCACCGGACTTGATGTACTCGGCGGCTTTCATGTACTTGGGCGTGGAGCGGCGCTGCGTGCCAACCTGGACGATCTTGCCGGATTTGTGGACGGCGGCGCGGAATTTGCGGGCATCGTCCATGGTGTGGGCGGTGGGCTTTTCGACGTAGGCGTCGCGTCCGGCGTTTACGGCTTCAATGCCGTGCAGGGCGTGCTGGAAGTCGGCGGTGGCAACGATGACGGCATCGACATCCTTGCGGGCATACAGCTCGTCGTTGTTGCGGACGGGGTCGACGGGATTGCCGCAGAGCTTCTCAATAAAGGCTGCGCCTTCTTCGCGGCGGCGGTTCCAGATGTCGGAAACGGCCACGATCTGGAAGTTCATGTCTTTAGCGCTCGATTGAAAAGCGGGAAGGTCGCCGCCTTTCATGCGGTCGCCGCATCCGACGATGCCGACACGGACGCGGTCATTGGCGCCAGGGATCTGGGCGTAGCTGCGGGCGGTCCATGAAACTGCCGATGTGAGGGCGGTTGCGGCCAGAGCGCCGCTGCCCACCTTCAAAAACTCTCTACGATCGTTATTCTCAAAAGCCATGTTTCTCCCCGGATTTGAATCTTTTGTTGCTTACGGTGCGCAAGTGGGGGATTTCAGAAATCTCCCAAGGGTGTTGAAGTGCCCGCGGAAGTTATAGGCGGGCGATGTGGACCTGGTCAAGAAGCGAGCGAACGCCCATGGGGGATGTGGCGTTTGGGTGCCTGTTTGGTGAGACGGATTAAGGAGTGCGGAGGACCCAAAATGAATGCGGCGAGGGCAAGTTTTTTGGGCGCATTTTCTGAAAGGTCGAAGGGCAAAAAGCGCCCCGTTTCAAGACTCGAAACGGGGCACTTGGGTGAGTGAAGATTTGGATCAAGTGGGTCGTCGGACCTCTAGTTCTGCGACCGTGTGAATTTGTGGTCTCCCCGGTCTCAAAATCGGGACCTGGGAAACCCAAACCTCCATCACATGGTCGGAGATCTAGAAGACGATCTTCAAGCTTCCCTGGAAGACCCTGGCGGCATTGCCAGAGGCGGTTGATGAGACTTGGCCGAAGGTGGACGATGTGAGGACTACGGGAGTGCTGAGGCCGAAGTTCGGGTGGTTCAACACGTTAAAGGCTTCGAGCCGGAGGTCAACAGCCAGGCTCTCATGAATGGGAAACAAGCGGGAGACCTGGGAGTCGAGTTGGAAGAAGGGAGGTGTCCGGAAGGCGTTTTTGCCGATATTTCCGTAGGTTCCCAAGATTGCGCATCCATTGGCAACATAGGCTCCTGCTGTGCCGGTGTTGCAGGACGGGGTTGTGATCTGGGCGAAGGCCGCTGGGTTGAGATATTCGCGGTTTGACTCTCCGGTGGCGCTGGAGAATTTTACCTTGGCGTAGGGACTGACTCCGGCCACCAAGTTAGGGCGATCGTTGTTGATGTTGGTGAGGGAGTTGTCCTGGCCCGAAGTGACGTTGATCGCGGTACCTGTCGTGATGTGCATCAGAGGCGCGATCTCCCAGTTGTTGAGGATGAGCTTGCCGACCTTGTTGAAACTGTTGAAGTTGCTTTTGGCGACGACCACCACGTTTTCAATGTGGCGATAATCGAATCCGCAAGGACCGTAATCGCCCTTGGGGTTGTTGGGGTTCTGCGTGAGAGTGGCTGCAATGTCGCCCTGCCCGTCGGCGATGTCTAGGCACTTGGACCAGGTCCAATTTGCCAGGAGGCTGAAGGTGGAGGAAAGGCGATGCTGCAAGGTTGCCACCATTCCGTTGTAGTTTGCGACGCCGCCGTCATTGACAATGTTGGAGCCTGCGCCGCTGCCCTGGATCTGGTTGCCCTGAGCAGGGTTGGCGATCGTGAGTGCGAATCGCGAGCTCTCGTTCGCGGTTGTAGAGCAATTGGTACCTGCCGCACCGGGCTTGACGGCGGCCGGGCCGGTGGTGACGATGCCGGTGCAGCCTGTGCCGTTGGCCCCCCAGACTCCGGGAATAAAGATTGCCGGGCTGAGCGGGGTGCCCATGGGATCATGGACGGTCTTGTTGCCGATGTAGTCCACCTGCGCCTGCCAACCGTGGCCAAACTGATGTTGAACGCTCAGAGTCCACTGCATGGTGTAGGCGGCATGGAACTGATCGGGCATGACGATGTACTGCGACTGGGCGAAGAATTGGGCCTGTGCCGGGGTGGGAACGGCGGGCTGCGGGAATGGGCTGGTTGTGATGGAGCCAACGGACCAGGGAGCGCTGAAGCTCAACGGGCCGGTGGACGAGGTTTGGAGGTTGCTGATGGCCGTGGCGAAGGGCGGGTTCTGCTGAGTGCGCTGGCCGGTGAAGAAATTGGGCTTGTCGTAGGCCAATTCCGCGCCAGCACGAATGACGGTCTTGCCATCGCCAAACGGATCGTACGAGCCGCCGATGTTGGGGGAGAACTGCCAGGGAGAGTTCTGCGTGAAGCCTCTGGGAACGCCCGTGTCGCCGTAGAACAAAATGCCAGCCGGGGCGTTGGGGTAAACCTTGCTTGCGGTATTGGACATGAAGTCGCCCATGTTGAAGACGGAACCGCGGTTAAAGTAATCCACGGGCATGAAGTTGGGTCCCCAGCGCAGGCCAGCGACCAGAGTGAGCCGCTTGGATAGGTGGAGTGTGTCCTGGCCATAGAGGCTGGGAATTGCTCCGCGCAGGGCGTTCTGCTGCTGTTTGCTCTGCTGGAAGGCGCTCAAGGTTCCTTCGAGAAAGTCGAGATCCTGGTCGCCAATGACGGTTCCACCAGCGGGACCGCTGCCGCTGTATTGGCCGTTGAAGGTGAAGACGCCGTTTGATTCGTACGCGTTGCCGATGTTGAGCTGGTTCTGGACCCATTCACCGCCGAATACGATCTGGTGCTTTCCGCGCACCCAGGTTACGTCATCGTCGAAGGCAAGCGTGTTGTCGTTGAAGTGGGAAACGGAGTTTGTGCCGCCGCCGATGGTGAATTTGCCTTGACTGATTTGCAAGCCGTTGGGTACGGCCTGATTGAGAGTGACGCCGAGTGTACCGGCGTTGATGTCGGCGGGGGCATATCCGCGGTTGTCAACGCGGCGCAACAGCGTTACATGAGCTGAATTGACGAGGTTCTGAGTGATTGTGTATGCCTCGCCAAGCGAGAAGGACTGGGTGCGCTCGATGTTTCCTGACTGGGTGGTGATGAGGATGTTGGTTGGAGAAAAGAAAGCCGGAGCCTGATAGCCGTCAAGAAGGTATCTGCCATAAAGATTGTTCTTGGGGTTGATGGTGTAATCGACCCTGGTAACAAACTGGTTGTCGGCAGTTTGCGACGGGATGGAATAAGAGACCGCGCCGCAGTTTTGTGTGTCGTAGGCAGGATTGATCGCGGGCAGGTACTTCTGCAGGGCGAGGGCCGGTGCGTTCCACGTGGGCACCGTGGTGTATTTATCGCCTGCGATGGTTGCGCCGGTCAGCGGGTCTTTGAGCTGGACCAATTTGCCAGAGGCTTCGCAGTTGGGGCCGTCGGTGACTGAAAAATCGCCAGCGAGATTGGCCGCGGTGGGAACAAAGGCCTTGGTGCTGGCCTGGGCCTGATCGGCGTGAAGGTGCTGATATCCGGCGAAGGCAAAAAGCTTGTCGCGGATGATTTTGCCGCCGAAGGTGCCGCCATATTGATTCTGGTGGAGGGTGTCTTTGGACGTGGAATAGAAGTTGGTGGCGTCAATGTAGTTGTTGCGGAGAAATTCAAATCCCGACCCATGATAGCTGTTGGTTCCCGAGCGGGTAACGACGTTGACCATGCCGCCGGTGTGCATACCATCCTGTGCGCCGAGCACGGAGGATTCTACGCTGAACTGGCTGACCGCATCCGGGAAAGGGAACGGGAGGTTGCCGTTGCCCATGTAGTCCTGGTTGTCGCCGCCATCGAGGCGCCAAAGGGTGGTGTTGCCATTGCCGCCGGCGACTGAGATTGAGATGGTCTGATATGAGTATTTGCTGCCGGTGAAATCGCCTCCAGGTGCGGTGTTCGAGCCGCCGGAAAGGGTAAGCAGGCCCGTCATTTGGCGACCATTGAGCGGCATCTCGGTAATATCCTGCTGATCGATGGTCTGCTTGAAGGATGCGTCTTCAGTCTGCAACGCCAGTCCCTCGGCATGGACCTCAACTTTGACGTCGGCTCTGCCGACTGCCAAGGCCAAGTTGACGGCGATGTTGCTGCCAACTTCAAGAACGATGCCGGTTTGGAGATAAGACTCAAACCCCGCAGCCGCGACACTGAGGTTATAAGTGCCAACAGGGAGACCGGGGAAGACATAAACGCCAGACTTGTCGGTTTTTGAAATGTGCTTGATTTGGGTTGACGAATCGATTGCGGTGACCGTTGCGTTTGCAACGAGAGCTCCAGAGGCATCTGAGACGGTTCCTTGAATGTTGCCGGCTCCTGCGACCTGGGAGTTGGCCTTTGTGGCAAACAGCAGTATGGCCACGAAGGTGAGAGCGATTGCATGGCGGCAGATAGCCGCAAATTGCAAGTGACACTTGTAACCCATTGAAGCCTCCAAGTGATGGTTCAGTGTGGGCTGCTAAAAGCCCATTCTCGGGGTGTGATTTCTCAACGGGGGTCCGTCGAGAGTCGTGGGATTTTTTGCGTATCGGAATTCATGGACCAAAAGTCCAATACAGGTCTATATAGTGGTCGGACCACGGTTGTCAAGATTATTCAAAAAGGTATGTCCAATGATGGATTGCACATCAAAATAATTGGCTTATGCAAGAAATTGGGCACAAATCGGGTCAAGTGGTTAGACCGTGGCTCGCAAATTTGCTGCGCCAGAATGGGATCAATATATTTGAGTCACAAATGAATTAATTCGTCGGGTGCCTGCGCGAGAAATCGATCGCCTCATGGGTAAAAGCGGTCGGCAAATTTGCTGCTATTCGGCAGGAAAGTTCGAAGGGATCGAGTCTGTGGCCAGCCGCGACCCGAATTCGGCTCGAGAATAATTTGCCAGTCATGCCCATTCAAAAAGGCGGAAGGCGAGCGGGTTATTGGACGGAGGGGGCGCGCATGGCTTCGAGGGCGGCGGTGAGGTCGGCATTGAGGGATTTCTGAGCTGGTTCGGAGAGCTTGGCGTGTTCGCTGGTGAGGTAGAAGACATCGATGGCGGTATCGCCTTCTGTGTCGATGAGGGCCACGGTGATGTTGCACTTATGAGAACTGAGCGTGAGGGCGATCTGGCGAAGGAGGCCGGGCACGTCTTGCGCGACGACCTGGAGCAACGTCGAGTGAGTGGAAGACTCGGAGTCGAACTGGAGTCGGGTGGTGACCTCAACCTTGAGGTTCCCTGGGTGGTTCATGTGGCTGCGGGCTTCAAGCAGTTGCTGGACGGAAGCTCTCTGGGCAACGACGTCGTGAATATTGGCGAGAAAGCGATCTTTCTCACTGGGATTCAGCTCCAGGGTGTGGAAGACGTCAGTGAAGTGAAAACTATCGACGATGACGCCGGCATCGTTGGAGAATGCGCCGGCTTTGACGATGTTCATGCCCCAGGCGGCGAGAGCTCCGGCGACATCGGCAAAGAGGCGGGTGCGGTCGCGGGTGATGACGGTGAGATCGAAGAGCTGGCGGTTGGGGCGCAGGTCAAGCTGGACGGGATCGTTGTCGAGGTTGAGGGCCATCTGGAAGTGATTGCGAATCTGCTCAGGCAGGCGGGTTTGAAGGTAGCGCTGGGGCAGACCTTCAAGGAAATGTTTGAGGGCGTCGAACTGCGTGGGGGGCACCATGGAGCGGATGCGGTTGAGCAGGGTGGGATCGATGGCAGCGTGGTAGCGGACCTCGTCGACGCTTCGGTCCATGAAGTTGGCGGTGGCCATGTAGAACTGCCAGAGGTTTTCAGCCTTCCAGGGCGTGAGGGCATCGGGGTTGACGGCCTTGATATCCGCATAGGTCATGATGGTGAGCATTTTGAGGAGCTGGGGGTTTCCGATCTTCTCAGCGAATGCGCGGACGTTTTCGAGGTCGAAGATGTCGCGGCGGAGAGCGTTGGACATTTCGAGATGGAGGCGGATGAGGTTGAGGATGGCCTCGCGTTCCTCTGAGTCGAAGTCGAGGCGCGCCAGGAAGGCGTCCGCCAACTCGACGCTCTGGCCGGCGTGCTCGCCGGTGCGGCGGGCCTTGCCGGTGTCATGGAGCAGCAAGGCGAGCAGGAAGAGGTCGAGGCGGTCAATCTCAGGGAGCAACTGGGCCAGGCGCTGTTCATAGTCGTGCGCGGGCTGGCGGAGGCTGTGGACGTTATGGATGGTAAGGAAGGTGTGCTCGTCGACTGTGTAGCGGTGATAGCTGTCGCGGATGACCAGGGCGTCGATGCCGTGGAACTCGGGGATGAGCATTTCGAGGACGCCAAGAGCGTGCATGGTGCGGAGTGCGTGGGCGGCGTGGGGCCCGAGCAACACTTCGCGGAGGGCGTTCCAGAGATAAGGCCCCTCGGGAATGTGGATGGCAAGGGCAGGCAAGGCGTCGGTGATGCGGTCTTCGGCCGCTTGGGAAAGTGTGTAGCCGTGGGTGGCCATGAGCGAGAAGATACGCAGGATGGCGCTGGTGTCGTTGAACTGGGCGCCGGGTGTGATGTCGATGCGGCCCTGGTCGAGCAGGAAGTCGGTTCCGGCGATGGGTGAGCGGCGACGGCGGAACTGGCGATAAAAGCTGACGGGAGCGGGGAGGTGTTCCATCAAGAGGGCCGCGCGCCGGTAAACGATGCGGGCGTGACGATAATAGGTCCGCATCCAGTAACTGGGATCGGCGGTGCCGCGGGTTTCAAGGCCGATGGAGTTGGCGGCGGCTTCGTCCTGGGATTGCCAATCGAGGGTGTTGTCGTCGCGGCCATGGCGGAAGTGGAGGAAACATCGGGCGGCGGCGAGGAAGTCGAATGCTGCCTCGGCATCTCCGCGAGCGCTTTGGAAGACGCCTCCGCGCTGGCGGGGCCACTCCTTGGTCTCCTTTAGATGGAAAAGGAGGGCAAACCAGACGGCGAGGTGGTAGTCGCGAAGACCGCCGGGACAGTCTTTGAGATTGGGCTCGAGATGAAAGATGGTGTTGCCGAATTTGTCGTGGCGGGCGCGGGCTATTTCGCCGAGCTTCTGGGTGATGGTGTTCCACTCGCTGAGGACGAGGCCGGGAAGGACGGTTTGGTGGAGCTGCTGGTAGAGCGGGAACTGGCCGGCGAGGAAACGGCGGTCGAGGGTGGCGAGGGTGAATTCGAGGTTGTCGGGATCGAAGCGGCCAATCTCTTTGACGGTGCGCGAGGTGGGGCTGGCGCGGAGGCCAATATCCCACATGCCTTTAATGATGGCCTGAACGGCATCTTTGTATTGGGCCTCGGTTTTTTCGTCGGCGAAGGCGAAGAGGACATCGATGTCGGAGTAGGGGAAGAGATCTTTGCGGCCATAGCCACCCAAAGCCAGAAGGGACATGTTTGGAGCGGGCTCACCAGCGAAAACGCGGTGCCACATTTCAATGAGGATGCGGTCGACGACGGCGGAGCGGCGGCGGATTGCGGCGGTGCCATCGCCGGTGCGCTCACACGTCTGGCGGACAAGCGCCATTTCGCGAAGATACTGGTCCCGAAGATCGTCAACCGCCAAAGCGACTGGATTCATAAGAGTTTTTTTTGCGTGGCTCGCCGAAGCAAGTGAGGAATCGTTTACAGGATAAGCGATGTTGGGGCGGAAGGTGAATTTTTGGAAAAATTGTCTGAGAAATGGGCGGGGCGCTGGTTTGGTTCGCTCAGAGAATTCTCTCTGCTTGAGCGAAACTTCGGCTGGATGTGCGTTGATTTGCGAGAAGGAAAGTCATCGCTTGGTTCCGATGCCGCTATGGTTTGCGGGCGAACCTTGGGCTGCGCATGATGAGGAACGCAGCCAATGACAGGGTGGAGACGGAAACGATTGTGATGGCGATGGGCCACGAGGTCCTGACAACGATTTGCGGGAAAGACCTGGGCCAAGCCTGGACAACGAAAAGATAGAGCGCAGCCAACGATGCCACCGCAAGGTGCATGCCACGTGCGTTCCGCTCCGCATTTGTCCTTGGGTCGAGGGGGGCGCGGGGCTGCTTCTGGCTGGCGGAATTCATGCCGCAAGTTTAGCACGCGGGCACTTCGGGACTGGCTTGGGGCGAACGGGAGTTCCTAAACCCTCAGCGGTCTAAGGGAAGGGAACGAACTTGTCCTCGCAGGAGGCAGGGGTTCCCGGCGTTGCGGTTCCGTCGAGGGTGGAGTCTTCTCCGGCGGGGAGTTGGAGGTTGGTGGGGCCGGGGCCGAGATGGATGTCGGCATGATGCAGGGAATAGGTATAGGCGGCGGCATCGGTCAGCAGGACGCCGTCGAGACGGGCTGCGACGCGGTGGTCCTGGTCGTAGCCATTGAATGAGATTTTGCCGGCGCCGGAGATGCGCACGTTGTGCAGATGGATGTCGAGCATGGTGGGCGGTGAGTTGCCCTTGGGGGTTCCGGCGGCGGTGTAGCCGGTGTCGAGAGTGATGGGGTTCGGCGAGTCGCGGATGCAGACATCGTCATAGACGACGTCATGAGTGAGGCCTCCACGGGAGCCATTGCTCTTGATGCGGATGGCGTTGTCGGGACCGTCGAGGGAGAGATCGAAGACGCGGATGGCGCTGACGCCGCCATCGGTTTCACTGCCGATGGACATGCCGTGTCCCCAATAAAAGTGGTTGTGGCTGAGGGTCATGTTGGTCACGCCGCCGGGTCCGCCTTTGATGGCTACGTTATCGTCGCCGGTGCGGATGAAGCTGTGGGTGATGGTGATGTTTTTCGAGCCCTGGCCGGGATCGACGCCGTCAGTGTTGCGGGCCAGGCGCTTGGGCGTGTCGATTTTGAGGCCCCAGACGGTGAAGCCATTGCCATGGTTGTAGACGACATGGAAGTTGGGGGAGTTTTTGAGGGTGATGCGGTAGAGGGTGAAATCGTCGGCGTAGTTGGTGACGAGGATGCGCGGTACCTGCTGACGACCGCCGGCGCGGGCCTGCTCGGCAAGATCCCACCATGTGGTCTTTGAGTCCAGCATTGATTCGCCGCCGCGGCCATCGATGACACCATCGCCCATGACGCCGGCTCCGGAGACGTGATCGGCGGAGATCAAGGGATTGCATCCACGGCTGGACTCATTGACAACGCCGCAACTGCCGGGAGCATTGGCGAAGACGGCTGGATCGCGCGAGGCAAAGAGGGTTGCACCCTTATCCACGATGAGAATGACACCCTGGCGCAATTGGAGCGGGCCGCTGAGGAAGGCGTTGGCTGCGGCATGGGCGCGCAGCAGGACGGCATGGCCCGGAGCGCATTTATCGAGAGCGCTTTGAATGCGGGCAGTGTCGAGCTTGCTTTCGTCGGCTTCAGCGAGGGTTGTGCCAGTGGACTGCAGCTGGGCGTAGAGGGTGGCGCAGACGGAGGGGAGAACGGGCTCGGTGACGGTGCGGGTGTCTTGTGCGGCGAGGAAAGAACCGAAAGAGAGTAGGAGGAGGCTGAGAAAGACGAGTGGGGATTTCATTGTGAAAACTCCATTTGCGGCGTCGCCAAGAGGATTTTGGGAAAGCGGCGATCGGGCTCATGGGATCCCAGGTCTCGGAATCGAGACCTGGGCCACCCGGTTCGCTTGGAGGAGTCTAGAGGGCGGTCTCGCCGCGTTCGTCGTTGCGGATGCGGATGGCTTCCTCGATGCGGCTGACGAAGATCTTTCCGTCGCCGATGCGGCCGGTGCGGGCGGCGCTTTGGATGGCCTGGACGGCCTTTTCTCTCAAATCGTCGGTGATGACGAGCTCGATCTTGACCTTGGGAAGAAGGTCGACGGTGTATTCACGGCCGCGGTAGAACTCGGTGTGGCCTTTTTGGCGGCCATGGCCGCGGGCCTCAAGAATGGTCATGCCTTCGATGCCTGCTTCAAGCAGGGCGTCTTTTACGGCATCCAGCTTGGAGGGCTGGAGAATTGCTTCAATTTTGAGCATATGCGAAAAGCCTCGTCTGACAGCGTAACAGGCGGGGTGGATAGTTTGGCTGATTCCCGCCGATGTTTCTGAGGAAGAATGGTCAAATAGCAAACAAAGGTCATGAGTTAAGGTCGTAGCCTTCCTCTCCGTGCTGGGAGAGGTCGAGTCCTGCGGCTTCCTGATCGGGAGAGACACGGAGACCGATGACTTTGTCGACGACGAAGAGAAGGATCAAGGTTCCGACGATCGAGATGGTCCAGGCGATGGCGACGCCGGCGAGTTGATTGAGGAGCTGGCCCCAGTGGCCGTCGATTGCGCCGGTGGGAACGTCTTTGCCAAAGGCCGCGTTGATGGTCTTGGTGGCAAAGAGGCCGGTGAGCAATGCGCCGAGGGTTCCGCCGGCTCCATGGACGCCAAAGGCATCGAGGGAGTCGTCGTAGCCGAGACGGCTTTTGACGGCAAAGACCATAAAGGAGCAGAAGATGCCGGCGATGAGGCCGATGGCCAGCGCGGAAAAGGGCTGAACGAAGCCGGATGCGGGGGTGATGGCGACGAGTCCGGCGACGGCGCCTGAGATTGCGCCGAGGGCGGTAGGCTTGCCGTTGTGAATCCACTCTGCGGCGACCCAACCAATTGCGGCAGCGGCGGCGGCGAAGTGAGTGTTGACGAAGGCGGAGGTGGCCAGCGGGCTGGCGGCGAGGGCGCTGCCGGCGTTGAAGCCGAACCAGCCGACCCAGAGGAGACAGGCGCCGATGAAGCTGAGGACCATGGAGTGGGGCGGCATGTTGGTCTGCGGGTAGCCGATGCGCTTGCCGAGATAGATGCAGGTGACCAGGGCGGAGACGCCAGAGGTGACATGGACAACGGTGCCGCCGGCAAAATCGAGGCTGGGAATGTGGCCGCCGGTGGAGTTGAGCAGGCCGCCGACACCCCAGACCATGTGGGCCATGGGACTGTAAACGAGCAGGGACCACAGTGAAAGAAAGACGGCCATCGCGCTGAACTTCATGCGTTCGGCAAAGGCGCCGGTAATGAGGGCCGGGGTGATGATGGCGAACATGAGTTGGTAGATCATGTAGGTCTGTTCGGGAATGGTCGGAGCGTAGTCGGGGTTGGGGGTGAGGCCGACGCCGCGGAGGAAGAGATGCTCGAAGCCGCCAATGAAGCTGTTGCCGTGGCCGAAGGCGAGCGAATAACCGGCGATGGCCCAGATTACGGTGACCAGGGCCATCATGGCGAAGCTCTGCATCATGGTGGCGAGGATGTTCTTTTTGCGAACGAGGCCACCGTAGAAGAGCGCCAGGCCGGGTCCGGTCATCAACAGGACCAAGGCGGCGGAGACCAACATCCAGGCGTTATCGCCAGCGGACTGGGCATTTTGAACAGCCTGCTGCAGGGCAGCAATTTGAGCTTGAGTGGACGGGGCTGAGGCGGCTGGGGCTGAGGCGGTCTGGGCGATTGCGCAGGCCGGAATTCCCAGAAAGACAGACAAGAGCAACAGCTTGCACGTACGACTACGCATTTTCTTTCTGCTCCGAACAGGCGTCCACAATTGGATTGCTTGGACGAGGAGGAGGTGTCAGATGTTGTTGGCCGATTGCCGAGATTGTGAGACTCGGCGCCAGGCCACAACTGAAACGCGATCGGCAAACGCCGACCTCAGGTTGAAAGCCAAAAGGAAGTCAATTGAGTGTAAACATGATTTTCGTAAAGCCAGGCGGATAACGCAAGTGAATTTGGAGAATATCCATGGATTCGTGATGGCTTTTATGATAAGTGCAGATGAGCAAAACAAGGAAAGCAGTGTGGCCCTTGGGGTAAAGCGGAACTTGGCCGTGGTGGAAATGATGGGGCAGAGATCAAGCTCAAGTTGGGCGGGCGGCAATTGGCATGTTCGCGTCTTCTTCTTTCTGTTCGTGGTTGCGTCGCCAAGCGAGGCTCGATGCGATTGCAGATGGCGTTGTTGCTTTGGGAGCGCGAGTGTCTGAAATGAAGACAAAAGGGCAGGCTTGAGGGATTAGACTGTTTCAGATTGCGACACTCATCAGAGCGTGCCAACGGTTCAGGAGCAATTGATGAAGACGTTCAAATGTGACCATGCAATCTTGACGAGAGTGGAGGTATAGTAAAAGTATGGCGGCCACGGCAGAGCGGGACCATTATCTTTTCGGAGCACTTGAAAGCAGTGCGAAGAATCGCACCAAACTCACGGAAGTGAGTTACGGCTACGAAGAGCCGGAGGGTGTGTTTCTGACGTCGATGGATTTTGCCGTGAACTGGATACGGAAGAATTCAGTATGGCCGATGACGTTTGGCCTTGCTTGCTGCGCGATCGAGATGATGTCGATGGGTGCGTCGCGATTCGATCTGGCGCGATTTGGCGCCGAGGTGTTTCGTCCGTCCCCACGGCAGTCTGACCTGATGGTGGTTGCTGGGCGGGTTTCGCAGAAGATGGCGCCTGTAATTCGCCGGCTTTACGACCAGATGCCAGAGCCCAAATGGGTGATTTCGATGGGCGCCTGTGCGACCTCAGGCGGGGTATTCAACAACTACGCGTTGTTGCAGGGCGTTAACCAAGTGATCCCTGTCGACGTGTATGTGCCGGGATGTCCGCCACGCCCGGAGCAACTTTTGTATGCAATTACGCTTCTACAAGAAAAGATACAGCGAGAGCCACGCAGCCTTCTGAAGACACTGAACGTTGGTTGAGAGGCTTGATCGGGGATAGAATTCCAGGCGAAGAGTTACCGAAGTAACCGCTCGAACCTGTAACACATGATGTACTGAAAGTTTGCACCCCATTGAAAAAAACCTGCTCAGCCGGAACGGTCCTATGGTACGTTTAGTTGTACTTAATGGACGCTTTACGGTCCGTTTGTTTTGCGGAGTCGAATCAGTCCGAGCAGAAATCTGCGCTCGCACACAGCAATACCTTTCTGTTCATTCAGCTTGATTGCGGAGGAGAAACGCATGTACGCTCGATTTTTTAAGTCTGTCAGCCTGGTTCTAGTGTTGGCAATTGCGGGTTTGGTGCCCGTTGCCGTTGCTGCCCAGGTGAACCCGGCTGCAAAGGGGGCCCCGGCGGGTGATCCAGCTTCACGTTGGGACATCTTTGTGGGTTACAGCTACTTTTCGCCCCATGACACGGTCTACCCCATTCAACTTTATGGTGGCACCGCGCCCTTCAACTTCAAGGCTGAATCAAGGGGTCTAACGGAAAGCGTTACCTACTGGTTCAACCACAATGTCGGCGTGCAGGTGGAATCAGGCCAGCACGATCTCTTTACGGATACGGGATCGGCGCTCACAGGATCCAGCAATAGCGGTATTTTCACGTTGGAGCCAGGTTTGGTCTATCGCTTCCCACACGGACACATCACGCCATTCGTTCATGGATTGATCGGCGTAGCGGATGTGGACGGCCCGGATCACGAACCGTACACGTGGGGCCTCGGCGTCACAGCTGGCGGCGGCCTGGACTACTGCACAGCGGCTTTCAATCATCGTTTGTCGATTCGCCTGGTTCAGGCGGACTATGAGTATCTTCATGCCGACTCCGGTGTATCTCACTTCAGTTCGACCGGGGCATGGATCTGGGGCGACGACGAGTCTGTCAACGCGGTCAAGCTGAGCACAGGCGTGGTACTCGGCGGCTGCCAGGGTGGGCCTCCTCCTCCTCCAGTTGCTCTAGCTTGCACGGCGAGCCCGGTATCGATCTATCCTGGCGACCCGGTGACAGTGACAGCGACCACTGCTGAGCTTGATCCGAAGCTGAATACGATTTACACATGGTCTGGCCCCGGCGTGACCGGGACGGGGACTACGGCGTCGGTCGCAAATACAGGTTCGCTTGCGCCAGGCACTTATACGGTGAAGGGTGAAGTGAAGGAAGGCAAGCCCGGCAAGGAAGGCCTTAAGGTCGGCCAGGTTGCCGACTGCTCGGCTCTCTTCACGGTGAAGGCATTTGAGCCGCCAACCGTAAGCTGCACGGCGAACCCAATGAGCATTCACCCCGGCGACATGAGCACAGTCACCGCGATCGGCGTCAGCCCGCAGAATCGTCCGCTCACCTACAGCTACGCTGCGGTGGCGGGCACGATCAGCGGCACTGGCACCACGGCGTCCTTCAACTCAGCAGGCGCTCCAACCGGCGCTGTCGGCATAACTTGTAACGTGGCCGATGACAAGGGTGGCACCGCAAGCAGCGGCACCTCCGTGACGATCGTGCCCATCCCGGTTCCGCCGCTACCGCACGCAAGTTCACTCTGCTCGATCTCGTTCGACAAGGACACAAAGCGTCCGACTCGTGTGGACAACGAAGCGAAGGCTTGCCTGGATCAGGTGACCGCCGCTCTCAAGAACGATCCAACGGCAACTCTTGTGATTGTTGGCAATTCAACTGCTGCGGAGAAGACACCGAAGAAGGGTAAGCACGCGAAGACCCCTGAGGACTTTGCCGCAGAGCGCGCCGTCAACACGAAGGATTACCTCGTGAACGAAGAGCAGAGCGGCATCGACGCCTCTCGGATCATCATTCGCACAGGCACCGGGGATAGCAAGTCTGTGGAAGACTACCTGGTACCCGCGGGAGCAACCTTCGACAACGACGTACCTGGAACCACTACGGTGGATGTGAGCTCAGTGAAGACGCTGACTCGCAAACCCATCGGAGAGGTTGATACACCCAAGAAGATGCACAAGAAGGCTGCTGCAAAGCCTGCAGCCGGCAAGTAAGTCTTGTTGGCCTTGCAGGGACAGTGAACCAATTCGTCAAGCCTTTCAACAAGTTGAAAGGCTTGGCGGACGAACAGCAAAATGACTCCTCCTGTAATCCTTAGAGGCTGACCGGGAATCTGGTTGGCCTCTGTACTTTTATGAGCATGTTTTCTTTTATCGTTATTTTTCTCAAGCAATGGAGCTTCATTTACCCGATGAGCCGCACGCGGATTTGTCTCGGATTCCCAGCACGGCGCGGGGGGCTGGCGCTTGCTATCGCGGCCATTCTCATTTGTTTTTTCACACAGAGTTCGTTGTCGCAGGCGTCCTGGAGCGCGGTGGGGCCAGCCGGTGGTGACGCGCGTGCGCTGGCACAGGTTCCCGGGCAGCCCGACCACCTCTATCTGGGCACGACCAACAGTTGGGTCTACGAATCCATCGATAAGGGAAACTCCTGGCACCGACTGGCAAAGCTGGGTATGACGGAAGACCTTGTTTTGGACAGCGTGCTTGTAGATTCGGCAAATGCCTCTGTCATTTACGCAGGTGGCTGGAAGGCTAACCAGCGTCCAGGCGGGTTGTTCGTGAGCCGAGACGGCGGCAAGCACTGGACCGGGGTAGAAGGTTTCCAGAGTCAGTCCATTTATTCGCTGGCACAATCTCCCTCGCAGGCAAACTTCATTTTTGCGGGTACGCTCGATGGGGTATACAGGAGTGCAGATTCAGGCGCGTCGTGGACGTTGATCAGCCCGCCGGGCAGCCATGAGATTCATGAAGTGGAGTCGCTGGCCGTTGACCCTGTGAATCCGGAGATTGTTTATGCGGGCACATGGCACTTGCCGTGGAAGACAATTGATGGTGGTAAACACTGGCACAACATCAAGAATGGCGTGATCGAAGATTCCGATGTGTTTTCAATGATCATCGATCCGGAGAAGCCGCGCATTGTGTATTTGAGCGCCTGCAGCGGGATCTATAAGAGCGAAAATGGCGGCGAGCTGTTCCACAAGATTCAGGGAATTCCGTCTTCGGCTCGACGCACGCGCGTGCTGATGCAGGACCCGGCCAATCACGAGGTTGTGTATGCCGGGACAACCGAGGGCCTCTACAAGACGGTGGACGCCGGCAAGACATTTCAACGGATGACCGGGCCGGACGTGGTGGTGAACGACGTATTCGTTGATCCTGGAGATTCGAACCACGTGCTGATGGCGATCGATCGCGGAGGCGTGCTCGCGAGCAAAGATGGCGGCGTGAGTTTTGCCGAGTCGAACGAGGGTTTCTCTGGGCGTCGGGTTGAGGCGCTGCTGGTGGACCGCAGCGATCCGCAACGACTGTATGCGGGAGTTGTGAATGACAAGACCTACGGCGGCGCGTTTGTATCCAACAATGGCGGCGTGAGCTGGGAACATATCGGCGAGGGGCTGGAGGGGCGCGATGTGTTTGCCCTGGCGCAGGCTAAGGACGGTTCCATAGTTGCCGGAACCAGTCATGGGATCTTTGTGTTGGATCAAGGCCATCACGCAGACGGACAGGAATCTTCAATGGCTCCTCAAGGAGGCAATCCAGAATCTCGGGGACCGCAGCCGCCTGAGACCGAGGGTGGCACAAGCGATAGCCCGGTTTGGCAGGCCCGGAACTCGATAGCGAATACGAGCATGAAGGCGGCAATCGAGACGCACCGCGGTGAACACGTTGACGTGGAAAAGCGGGTGGAAGACCCTGCGATTGATTTGGAGAGCCGCG
>Ga0302320_10011575_pt1 | contig 18635 bp, 11 predicted proteins | sample Bog_T0_3_FD_202130 | JGI IMG/M metagenome (GOLD analysis project Ga0302320, IMG submission 202130) | Peat permafrost microbial communities from Stordalen Mire near Abisko, Sweden - Bog_T0_3 | ecosystem: Environmental > Terrestrial > Soil > Wetlands > Peat | place: Sweden: Abisko, Stordalen Mire...
AATTCGTAATTCTTAATTGTCCCGAGTCCCGTGTCCCGAATCCTTGAAATTCGCAGGACCATTTGACTTGCGCAAAAGGGGTTTTTCCCCCCCGGGCGCACGGGCATTTTGTCTCCGGTTACCGCAGCAGACGCGGCGATTCAGCACCATTCTGCACCTTCCCCAAACCGCCCCCAGCCCTAAGCGCGGATGTGTTCCAAAAAAAAGTCAACCTAAAGGCCTATATTTTCGCGGAAAAAAATCTCGGGGAATGGAGAAGAAATCCGGATTCTGAAAAGCGGGGGCTAGTGGTTGGGGAAAAAGTAGAGACAGGGTTCCGAAGCGTAAACCGCAAAGGAACCCGGGGAACCCTTGACGTTCTGGGTTCCCGGATTCCACGGTTTTTTCGCTATTGAATTCGCGTGATGACGAGATGGGCGGACACGGGCCGTGTTCCACCCGCGAGTGGCGTGATAGTTAACGCCGGGGAATTTCCGGCGGGATTGCGAACTGTGAGGATTGAATCGATGACAGTGGTTTGCACCAGAGCCGTTCCGGTGATCTGGCTGGTGCCCGTTGCCCGCCCAACCACGGTATAGGCCAGATCCGCCCCATTGAGGGTCAGGATAAGCTGGCCCGGTTCGGTTACGCTCACTTGAAACGAGACCTGATACGTACCGATGTTGCTCAGGTTAAACGAGGACGGGCCCGTACGAGTGATGCTGCTACTTGCCATCGCTGGTCCGTCCTGTGGGAAGGATACGTCCGTGCCAGCCGCAACCATGGCGGCGTTGTCAGGAGGCATTAAGGCAAAGAAGTCGGCGAAGTCCAGGACGCCGCCAGCAGGGCCGGCGGGGCCTTGAGTACCGGGAGTTCCCTGAGCCCCTGGGGAGCCCTGAGCTCCGGGCGGACCCTGGGCGCCGGTAATACCGGTGGCACCCTGGGGCCCAACGGCGCCAAGCGTGATATTGAACAACGCACTGCCGCAGCGATCCGCCTGGCGCGTCAGCAGCAGGCTGTAGCTTCCCGGTGTCGCGGATATGGCCGCCGGAATTTGCACAACCACCTGGGTGTTCGTATAGGTCAGCACCACCGCCGGTGAGCCGGAAATCGCCACGAAAGGTTTCGCGCTTCCGAAGTTGCTTCCCAGAATCGTCAATTGATTTGGCGTGTTGGCATAGTTCGGCTGAGCCGAATTGATAACGGGCAGTTGGATGTTGCCTGCTTGGACCATGGTGCAGCAGACCAGCAGAATAATGCTGGCAGTAAGCATCAGAGTTCCTGCTTTCCCGATGCGTAGGTGTACGAATTGGCGTTTCATTTTTCCCTCCGTCAAAAGCTCGTTTCGGGCCGCGCCCATTCAGAATTTGGTCCGCGGCATGGAGCAATTCCGAGCCGGAGCACTGCGGTCAGATTTTCGTTGGCGATGCAAGTATATACCACTTTTCCGACCGCAATTCCCAAAAGCGGGACAGGAACAGGGGTAAGGGGGTTAGGCCGAAGTTCGGCGTCCGAAGCCCAGGGTCTCAAGAGCAGGGACTGGGGGTCTGGGGATTGGGGGTTAGGGGTTAGGGAAAAGCAAAGACCGGATTCCGAATCCCGAATTCCGAGCCCCAAGTCCCGAGCCTCGAACTGGTCCAGACAATTCCACTAGATGATGACAAGATGACCTTGGATTCGGTCGAGGCCGGTGCAGGAGCTCTGGCGAATCTCTGGAAAGCGTGGAATAGCCACAATGTTGTGGCGGGGTGCGGTTGGCGTTTTATGGAATAGCAGAAAAAATGGCAGGAATCCCCAATCAGGGATATCCGGTAGCTTCGGTTTATGGCCCATAAGTGACAAAATCGGAGAGGGGGCTTGCGGAAGGAGTTCAACCTGCGGTTTAATAACTATCAGGTATACTGTCTTGTAAGGGTTCTGAGCGCAGGTGAGAGGCAACGGTAAGATGGAATCAGCCCCGCAGTTTCGGGTTCTTGTGGTTGATGACGACCTTGCAATCCGTCAACTTCTGGCCACCAAACTCAAGTTCACCGGCTTTATCGCCATTGCCTGCGGGAGCGGCGAAGAAGCGCTAAAAATCCTCTCAAATGAAACCTTTGACGCAATAATCTCCGACCTGAACATGCCGGGAATCTCCGGTTTGGAGCTCCTTGCGGAAGCTCACCAGCGGTTCCCGCGCACGGCCTTCCTGATGGCGACCGGCGTGGGAGACGTTTCCGTTGGTGTGGCCGCGATGAAACAGGGTGCGGCGGATTACATTCTCAAGCCCTTCCAGATGGAAGCTGTGGTGGCCAGCCTGCGACGGGCGCTTGAAACCAAGCGCATGGAAGCGGAGCTGGAAAACTACCGCCATCATCTTGAGGAGATGGTCGAACAGAGAACCAAACAGCTCAAAGCGGCGATGCGCCGGATTGAGTTTACCTACGACGAGACCCTGGAAGCGCTGGCCGCCGCGCTCGACCTGCGTGACAATGACACAGCCGGGCACTCGCGGCGAGTCACTCTTTATGCCTTGGAATTGGCACGGCGGCTGAATTTCTCCTCCGACCAGCTGAAGCAACTGGAACGCGGCGCCTATCTGCATGACATCGGGAAAATTGGCATTCCGGATTCAATTCTGCTAAAGCCCGGGAAGCTGACGCCGGAAGAGACTGCCGTGATGCAGACCCACGTGCGGATTGGATATGAACTGATGAGCCGGGTGGCGTTTCTGGCATCGGCCTCGCAGATCGTTCTGACCCATCAGGAATGCTACGACGGCACCGGGTATCCGCAGGGCCTGGCGGGAGAGGAAATTCCCCTGGGGGCCAGAATTTTCGCCATTGCCGATACGCTTGATGCCATGCTTTCAGACCGGCCTTACCGCCGCGGCCGCCCCTACTCGGTTGCTCGCGCGGAAATCCAACGTGAGTCGGGGAAGCAGTTTGATCCCCAGGTGGTGGCCGCGTTTCTGGAAGTGCCGGAAGAGAGCTGGATAAGAATACGGGGCGAAGTTGATCGTAAACCCGCAGACCGGGCCCCCAAGGCGCCAGATGAACCGTCCCTGGAGGATCTTAGCCAGGCAGAGGGTGGCGCTTCCTAGTTGGTTTCTGAAGATCCCGCCGTTAGGGCAGAGTTCGCGCAGTCCCTAAAGCTGCCATAATGTCATTCTGATCGTAAGTTCCTACCGCGTGACTCTCCATTAAAATGACTTAATATTGCCACTGCCGATGACTGTATTCCGGCAATTGACGATATTTCGGCATGGCGCTTGGCTTCCCCTCCTGCGGTGTTCCCGTTTCCAGCTTCCATACTGCTGAAAAACAACCCTTTATGGGCTACTGTTAAGCGAATTGTCTTTGGCCCCTGCATTGCGATTGATGGAGCGTAAGCCCAGAGGAGATTCGTCATTATGCTTCGGATTACGACAACTGAGATCGGTGAAAAGGTCACACTCAAACTTGAGGGCAAACTCTCCGGGCCCTGGGTGCAAGAGTTTGAGCGTTGCTGGCGCATGTCGGCTGACATTTATAAAAGCAGAGGGGTGGTTGTGGATTTGACCGGGATGACTTATGTCGATTGCGCTGGGAAGGAGCTGCTCTGCTCGCTCTCAAAATCGGGTGTTCAGCTGATTGGTTCGGGTCTGGTGCCGAAATCCTTGATTGACGAAATCTGTCCAGAACAGCCAGTTGAAAAAACCGTTAAAACTCAGGGCAGAATTAAGCAGGAAGCTGTACGGCTGTTGCTGGTAGTTCTAGTTCCGATTCTTTTGGCCAGTATTACTCGGGCGCAGGATGCCTCACCCTTGCGGCTCTCATTACACGATGCCGTGGCCACCGCACTGAAAGAGAATCCCCAGGTCCAGATCGGCGCATTGAACTTTGCCGAGAGCCAGCAGGATAAGTCGGTCGCGCGTTCGGCGCTGCTTCCCCAGGCCGGAATTGAGGTCTTTGATCGGGCGGAGCGCTTCAACATCGACGCGCAGTTTGGCAGCAAGTTCCCGGGCATTCCGGAGCACGCCGGCCCGTTCCAATTCTTTCAGGCTGACGCCGCTGTTACCATGCCTTTGCTTGATCTCACGCTTTGGCGGCGTTTGCAGGCCGCTCACCAGGGGATGAATGCGAGCCAGGCGCAGGAGACCACGGTGCGGGAACAAATCGTGCTGTTGGTTGTTTCGCAGTACCTTGCCGGGATTCGCGCCGATGCCGCGGTAAGAGCGGCCCAGTCCCGTGTGGATCTGGCGCAGGCCCTCTATGACCAGGCCGATGATTTACAGAAGCACGGCGTGGGCACGGGCATTGACACTCTGCGCGCAAATGTTGAGCTGCAAAACGAGAAGCAGGGACTTTTGCAAGCACAGACACAGCAAAAGGTGGCGCTCTATGGATTGTCGCGGCTGCTCAATCTGAACCCGGACCGGGAAGTGGAGTTGACGGATGCGCCGAGCTTCTTCGAAACGCCACAGATTGACGCCAGCCGCAGTCTGGACCTGGCTTATGAGACTCGTCCGGAGATGAAGGCACTCAACGCTCAAGCCCACATCGCAGAGCTCACCCGGCGTGGGGCAAGTGAGTCGCGCCTTCCCACCGTGAATTTCCTTGGGACGTTTGGCCAGCAGGGATTGTCTGAGCCCAGCGCCATTCCCGAGTATATCTATCAGGTCACCGTGGATGTGCCGCTCTTCACGGGAGGGAAAATTCGCGCCGAGATTGCCAAGGCCAACCTGGAACTCAAGAAAGTGGAGCAGGAACGGAATGATCTTAAGAGCCAGATTGCGCTGGAAGTGAAAACCGCGCAGGCGCAGTTGGAGGCGGCGCAGCATGAAGTTGATGTTGCCAACCTGGGAGTGAAACTGGCGCAAGAGGAAGTTTCGCAGGCGCGCGACCGCTTTCAGGCCGGCGTTGCCAACAATATTGAAGTTGTCAGCGCGCAAGATGCTTTGGCCCGTGCCAATGATAACCAGATCGCCGCGCTTTACGGATACAACCAGGCGCGGGCCGACTTATCGCATGCCATCGGGCAAATTGAAGGGCTTTATTCGAAGTAGAGGTGACAGGTGATAGGGAACCGGTTACAGGTTAGAGGATCCTGCCCCAGCAAGCGGATCAAATGTTCCCGATCACTTTTAACATGTTCCCTGTAACCAGTAACCTATAACCTGCTTTTCAAAGGTGTTTAACTATGCCGACAACAGATCCCAAGGTATTTGAGCTGGAAAAAGAATTAGGGCGGGCTGAGACCGTTACGCCGGAAGCAGAGGACAAGAATCCGTCGCGCTGGGCAGACCCCTGGGTCAGGCGCTTAGCCGCCGCTGCCGGGTTGATCCTGGTGATTGCTGTGGTGGCCCTCCTGGCCTATTACCACAATCGCATCTCCACGGATGACGCGGAGGTGGATGGCCACATCGTCCCCATCGCCAGCAAAATTTCCGGCACCGTTGCCGAAGTGCTGATCCATGACAATGAGACGGTGAAGGCTGGCCAGGTGCTGGTGCGTATTGACCCGCGCGACTTCCAGGCTCGTGTCGACCAGGCCAAGGCCGCTCTTGCGCTTGCCCAGGCTCGGGCGCGGGGGGCGGGCGTGGGTGTGCCCATGACGAAGGAAACCACCGATAGCTCCACCTCAGGCGCTGATGCGCAATTGGCCGGGGCCCAGGCGAATTACGACAAGTCGCGATTTTCCTATGAAAAAGACTCCACGGCTGAACTGGCCTATGCACGCGACAACGTGGCGGCGCAGCAGGCCAACAATGAGCGTGCCCAGGCGGATCTGGCGCGCATGAAACCATTGGTGGATAAAGGCGAGATCTCCCAGCAACAGTACGATTCCTATCTGGCCGCCGCGCGAGTTGCCGACAGCGAACTGAGCGCTGCAAAGGAAAAGCTCTCATCCGCCGAAAAGGGAGCCGAGATTGCTCATGAATCCATGCTGGCTGCCAAAGCGCAGGTGGATATGGCGCGCGCCATGGTTGATCAATCTGTGGCAAACCACAAGCAGGTTTCCATTCATGAGGCGGACCAGGATTCAGCGGATGCCGGCGTGGCAGCGGCCCAGGCGGATCTGGAAGCGGCACAGTTGCAATTGAGCTACGCCACCATCGTTGCCCCATCGGACGGAGTGGTAACAAGGAAATCGGTTGAAGCCGGCCAGATTATCCAGCCTGGACAGGGCCTGTTTACGCTCATTCCCCTGAATGACGTTTGGGTGACGGCGGACTTTAAAGAGACCCAGCTTGCCAACGTTCATCCCGGCCAGAAAGCGGAGATTGACGTAGATATGTACGGCAAGACGGTGACCGGCTACGTGGATTCCATTGCCAGTGCCACGGGCTCACGCTTGAGCCTGCTGCCGCCGGAAAATGCCACGGGAAACTATGTGAAGGTGGTGCAACGGATTCCAGTGAAGATCCTGCTGGACCCGAACTCCGCGGACAAGGCCATTTTGCGCCCCGGAATGAACGTGGAGGCGACGATTATCACGAAATAGGTTCCAGGTGCTGGGGTCTGGGGACTGGGAAGTTCCCCCCAGTTCCAAGAACCCAGCACCCAGCCCCCAAAAGAGGAAAAACATGTTTCGCGTTGTAACGGTAGCACGCGAGTATGGAAGTGGAGGCGCCCGCATCGCCCAATTGCTGGCTGGCCGTCTGGGATGGAAGTTGCTGGATCGCTGCCTGGTGGAAAAGATCGCGGAGACCGCGCGAATCGAGCCCAAGGTGGCGGAAAAATTTGACGAGCGCCCTGACCCCTGGTTCGACCGGCTGGCGGATCTCTTCTGGCAGGCCCCGGGCGGAAGGGGCTACATTGCGGGTCCTGTGCCGGGGAGGTTTGACGCTGATGTTGCGGCCGATCTGACCCACCGCATCATTGATGAGGCGGCGGAGATTGGTGACTGCGTGATCGTGGGGCGGGGAAGCCAGTGTATTTTGCAGCAGCGCAAAGATACCTTTCATGTTTTTGTATATGCGCCCCGGGTAGAACGCTTGAATCGCTTGCTCAAGCGTGACACGGGGCTTTCAAAGGCCGAGGCGGAAAAGAAGCTCGACGCGGAGGACGCAACCCGCGCCGCCTACGTCCGAGCACACTTCGACGAAGATTGGCAAAATCGCCACCTGTACCATTTGATGTTGTCATCGTGCCTGGGTGAAAAGGAAGCCGTTTCCATTATCCTGTCCGCCCTGCACTGCACCAGTGTGAATGCGGCGCCTGCCGGGCGCTAGAGTGATTGCAAGGTTGGGGCTTGCCGGACCCTCATAGCTTACTGCTACGACGAACTTGATGAGGGCATGGCAAGACGTCCCCCCGCGATCAGCCTAGGCAGGATGTCGCGAGCGAATCCGATTCAGTCATGAAGCATCTGTTTGCGAAAGCCCGACAAGACGGCGAGACCCATCCCTGGCTGATCACCTTCACCGTGATGCTGGCAGTGTTTATGGAGGTGTTGGACACCAGCGTGGCCAATGTCTCCCTTCCACACATCGCCGGCAACCTTTCCGCCGGGGTGGATGAGAGCACGTGGGTTCTGACCTCTTACCTGGTTTCCAACGCCATTGTGCTTCCGCTTACGGGCTGGTTTTCATCCCTGTTTGGCCGCAAGCGGTTCTATATGACCTGCGTTGCCATCTTCACCATCAGTTCCATGCTCTGCGGCCTTGCCCCCAGTCTGCCCCTGCTGGTCTTTTTCCGCATTCTCCAGGGGGCAGGCGGCGGAGCTTTGCAACCCATTTCCCAGGCAATCCTGCTAGAGAGTTTTCCCAAGAGTAAGCAGGGAATGGCGATGGCGATGTTCGGCGTGGGTGTGGTCATGGCGCCCATCATCGGTCCAACCCTGGGCGGCTGGCTGACGGACAGCTACAGCTGGCGGTGGATTTTCCTCATCAACATTCCGGTGGGAGTGTTTTCCCTGATCCTGACTTACTTCCTGATATTTGACCCGCCCTTCCTGGTTCGCAAAGGAAGCAAGGCGGGGATTCATATCGATTTTGTTGGGTTGGGACTGCTCAGCGTGGGTTTGGGATTCCTGCAAGTGGTTCTGGACAAGGGCCAGCGCGAAGACTGGTTTGAATCGCACTTCATGGTTGTGTGCGCGGTCCTGGCTGTGGCGGGAACGGTGGGGGCGCTGATCTGGGAGCTGAACCGCAAAGATCCCATCGTTGATTTCCGGTTGTTGAAAGACCGGAATTTCTTTCTCGCCACCCTGACGATGTTTATGTTGGGATTCGTCCTTTACGCCAGCACAGCGCTGCTGCCGATCTTCTTGCAGACTCTGCTGGGTTATACCGCGCTGTTGAGCGGGCTGGTGCTTTCTCCGGGAGGCATCATCGTGGTGCTGATGTTGCCGTTGGTGGGGAAAATGCTGACCCATTTTGATGCGCGTTGGCTCGTGGTCTGCGGAGTCGTGATTGTCGCCGCTTCGCTCTTCCACATGGCAACGTTCAACCTGGATATCGATTTTCACACCGCGATGATGGCCCGCATCTATCAATCGGCGGGGTTGGCATTCCTGTTTGTGCCTATTAACGTCATGGCGTTCTACTTTATCCCCAAAGAGAAGATCAATAACGCCACGGGCATCATCAATCTGGCGAGAAACGTCGGGGGCAGCTTCGGAATTGCCACCGTGATCACTGTGCTGGCGCGCCGCTCGCAATTTCATCAAGGCATGCTGGTGAGCCATATGACTCCCTTTGATCCTGCGTATAAGGCCATGCTGAGTGGCTCGGCGGGGGCTTTGTACGCGGCCGGCTCCAGCTTTTCCGACGCACAGACCCAGGCCACCGGCTTGGCCTATGGCCTGTTGCAGCGGCACGCCGCAATGCTGGCTTTCGTTGACGATTTCTGGCTGATGGGACTGATGTTCCTGGGTTTGATCCCGCTGATGTTCTTGATGAAGAAGAGCCGCCCGCATGCGGGAGCGCCCCCGATGGCGCATTAGGCGCGGCGGTTTGCCTCTCGTTCTGTGATGCACCATGGAAAGTGGTTGGTCAGAGTCGTTCAGCAAGTTCAGGGCATCTGATATTACATTGATAATTTAACAGGCAGGGCTGAGCCTGCGAAGCGAGTTACTGTTTTTATGGACAGCACGTCGCCACAACAGAGACATATCAATCCCTGGCTGATTGCCGTGACGGTGATGCTTGCCACCTTCCTTGAGGTGCTTGACACCAGCGTTGCCAACGTCGCGTTGCCCCACATCGCCGGCGATCTTTCCGCCGGCGTTGATGAGAGCACCTGGGTCCTGACCTCCTACCTGGTATCCAACGCCATTGTATTGCCACTCACTGGGTGGTTGTCATCACTCTTCGGCCGCAAGCGTTTCTTCATGGTCTGCGTTGGCCTCTTTACCATCTGTTCCTTTCTTTGTGGCATCGCTCCCAGCCTTGGGTGGCTGGTTGTTTTCCGCATCATGCAGGGAGCCGGAGGCGGCGCGCTGCAGCCGATTTCACAGGCGATTCTGGTGGAGAGCTTTCCCAAGGAAAAGCAGGGCATGGCGATGGCGTTTTATGGGATGGGCGTGGTGGTTGCGCCCATCATCGGCCCCACTCTGGGCGGCTATATCACGGACAACTTCTCCTGGCGCTGGATCTTTTTCATCAACATTCCGGTGGGCATCCTTTCCCTCGCTCTGTGCGCATTTCTGATTTTCGACCCGCCCTACCTGGTTCGCCGCAGCCTGCGCGGCCTGCAGATTGACTATATTGGCCTCGGTTTACTGAGCGTGGGACTGGGCTTTCTTCAGGTGGTTCTGGACAAAGGCGAGCGGGAAGATTGGTTCGGTTCAAACTTCATCGTTTTTTGCACGATTCTTGCAGTTGTGGGGCTGGTCGGGGCCGTCATCTGGGAACTCACGCGCGAGGACCCTATCGTGGACTTCCGCATGTTGAAGGACCGCAACTTTGCGCTCGCAACCTTCACCATGTTTATGCTCGGATTTGTACTCTACGGAACCACCGTGCTGCTTCCCCTGATGCTGCAAACATTGATGGGGTACACGGCTTTCCTGAGCGGATTGGTGCTTTCTCCAGGAAGCCTGTTTACCTTGCTGGCGCTGCCCCTTGTGGGCCGGCTTATGCAGAAAGTGGAAGCACGCTGGCTGGTGGCGCTCGGGTTGGGGATTACGGGCTTCGCCCTCCTGCGCATGTCACACTTCGACTTGCAGATTGATTTTTGGACGGCCGTTCGCGCCTGGACATTCTCCCGCATCGGCATGGCATTCCTGTTTATTCCCATCAATGTCACGGCGTTCTATTTTATTCCCAAGGAGAAGATGAACAACGCCACGGGCATCATCAACCTGGCGCGGAATATCGGCGGCAGCGTGGGCATTGCCAACGTCGCCACACTTCTCACTCGACGCGCCCAGGTGCATCAGTCCATTCTGGTGGCACACCTAACCCCCTACGATGCCGCCTATCGAAACGCCGCGCAGGGCGCGCAGCAAATGCTGATGACACAAGGTTCCAGCCCCGCGCTTGCTCACCTCCAGGCGCAAGGCTTGCTTTACGGGAACCTCGTTCGCCAGGCCAACATGCTGGCTTATGTTGATGCCTACTCGTTGCTCGGCTGGACGTTCATCCTCATGATGCCACTGGTGTTCTTTATGAAGGCGGCCAAGCCTCGCACCGGGGCTTCTGTTGCTGCACATTAAGCAGCTGCTGTCTGTCATTCGAATTCGAACTCAACAAGACGAAAGCGATCCCTTTCGTCCGGTCCGTAATTCTTTGTCAGAACCACACCCCGCTCATCCCCCATATCGCGTATACTTTCTGCGGAAATTCATGGACTGCACCAGACGAGATTCTATTCTGTAACGTTTTGGGGGTATCTTTGAAACGTCGCGATTTTATTAAGAATTCCGCTTTGGCGGGTGGGACACTTCTTTCCCCGGCTGGAAATCAAGTGCTTGCTTCTCCCGGTGGTTCCGGTCTGGAAGCTCCCATTCAGCCGATGCAAAATCCCAAGACCACCGTGCTTGATTTAAGCCCGGCGCGCTGGATCTGGTATCCCTCGGAGCGCACTTTGCAAAACACTTTTGTGCTTTTCCGCCGGCAACTTGATTTGAAGGAAAAGCCCGTCAGCGCCAGAGGTTGGGTTACCGCGGAGAGCCGCTACCGCCTGGAAGTGAATGGCAAGCGCGTGCAATGGGGACCATCGCCGTGCGACCCTCGCTGGCTGGACGTTGATCCCGTGGATCTGACCGGGCTTTTGCAGGCAGGTTTGAACACCCTGGGCGCCCAGGTGCTCTTCTTCGGTCAGGGCGACGGCACCGTGCCCATCGGAAAGTGCGGGTTCATTTTCCGCCTGGAAATTGAGTTCGCGGGCGGCGAAAAGCAGACAATTTTGTCGGATCAAGGCTGGCAGGCGTTTCTGGCCCGCGCCTGGAAGCCCGGCCATTACAAGCGCTGGTGGGTACGTTGTCTCCAAGAGGAGTTTGACGCCCGCCTTTATCCCTACGGCTGGTCGAGTTCGGACTTTATTACCACCCGGGATTGGCTTGCCGCCATGCCGCTCGATTGCCCGGCTGACAAACCTGCCTCGTGCGGGTCATATACGGAATACGAGTACGATTTTCGCGGCAATGCCAAGGTTTCGCAATTGCGGGCGAGAGCTGTCCCGTTTCTGAACGAGACGCCAGTCCCCATCGCAGGCCTCGCCGAATCATTTTGGATTGATTGGGACCGCACTCCGGAGGAATATTTTGAATGTCTGCCGCCGAACAGTTTTCGGGCTGACCGGCTGTCTGTGGCGAAAGAAACGGCGAGCGGGTCATGGGAAGTCGAACTTGATGGCAAGCGCGGGGCGGCCCTGACCTTTGAGTTCACGGATCAGATGGTGGGGTGGCCATATTTTTCCATCGACGCTCCCGCGGGCACGACCATCGAACTGATGGTGCAGGAAGCGCATCAGGTGGGTGGCCCGGCGCTGCTGAATTCCCACTTCCACAGCTGGACACGCTTTATCTGCCGCGAAGGCGTGAACCACTTTGAGACTTTTGACTTTGAAAGCTGCCGTTGGATGCAACTGCACCTTCACGGCGCCGCGGGCAAGGTGACCATTTCCGGCGTGGGCATGCGCAGGCGGATTTTCCCTTGGCCCCACGTGCCGGCGATGCGCTTTTCGGAACCGCCGCTTCAGCGCTTAGTTGATGCCACCATCAATACGATGAATAACTGCGCCCAGGAGACGCTGATGGACGGCGCCGGCCGGGAACGGCAGCAATACAGCGGCGATTGCGGCCACCAGCTCCACCCTCTGCATCTGAATTTTGGTGAGACGCGACTTTCCGCGCGCTTCCTTGCCACCTTCAGCCAGGGGATGACCTTGGGAGGATATTTTCTCGATACCTGGCCGTCGTATGACCGCATGGCGCGCCTTTTCGAGCGGCAGGTTCAACTAACCAAGTGGGGGCCGGTGCTGGATCACAGTGTGGGCTTCAATTTTGATTGTTACTACCACTACCTGTATTCGGGCAATCTCGACGACCTCCGCGAGCCCTACCCCCGATTGTTGCGATTTCCGCAATATCTGGAAAGCATCGTAGGGGCGGACGGCCTGTTGCCGGTGGATAACCTGGGGATTCCCTCGGTGTGGATCGACCACGTTGCCTATCAGCAGCAGCGCCATAAGCAATGCGCATTCAATCTATACGCCGCCGCCATGCTGCAAAATCCGCTGCCCCTCCTGTGCGAGGCTTTCGGCGACTCGGCGCGCGCCCGGGCCGCCCGCGATTTCGGCCGGCAACTTCAGGCTGCCACGGTGCGGCGGTTCTGGGATCCGAAGCAGAACTTGTTCATCATCAACCTTCCCTGGCTCAAGGAAGACGGCGGGCAGCGCATGTGCGACCGCTCACTCGCCACGGCCGTTTTGTATGATCAGTGCCCGCAGGGGCGCACGGAAGCAGCGGTGCGAGTGCTTGCGGAGTGCCCGCCGGAAATGGGGTTCTCTTATCCCGCCAATGCCGGCTGGAGATTGTGGGCGCTGGGCAAAGCCGGCCGCGCCGATGTTATCGTCAAAGACCTTCGCGAACGCTGGGCCACACTCCCTTCGGTGAAGCTGAATAATACCCTTCAAGAAAATTGGCACGTCGAACCCGACTCAAACTCCGAGTGGAGTCATTGCCCGGTCATCCCGCTCTACATCCCCACAATGAGCCTGGCGGGAATAAAGCCGCTGGTCCCCGGCTTCGGGCGCTGCGAGATTCGTCCGCAGGTTGCGGATCTCGATCTGCTGGAAATAACCGCGAATACGATTCGCGGTCCCATTGAATTCAGCAGCCGCGGCAAACTGGGGAGCCGCGATTTGACGCTCTCACTGCCGCCCGGTTGCGAAGGGGAGTTGGTGGTGGATCGCCGGGAGAGCTTGATGCTGAAACCGATCGTTGGCGCAGGAGTCTCAAGTGGTCTCGCGCGCTACCGGTTGCCTGCGGGGCAGGCGACAACCGTTCATCTTAAGTTCAGCTGAGCCATTTCAGATTCCGATTTAGTGGGGTTGATCCTTCTGCAGCACCAGGGGATCGCGTGGCGATACGTGGCGAAGCCGCAGAGTTATAAATCCAGGAGAAAGCACTTGATACAAAAGAGATTCCATCTTTGTGTTCTTTTTGCCCTGATTCTCGCCACCAGTTTCTGCCCGCGCGCACGCGCGGGATGGAAGGAGGTTGGTGGCATGACAGCCAGGCCGCCGAAAGGGAATCAGATCATTTTTCATAGTCCGAATGTGACGGCAGCCATCACGGTCCTAGCTCCTGATCTGATTCGCGTCAGGCTGGGTAAAGGAACCACGCTGGGGCCTGACTATTCATGGGCGGTCATCAAAACGGACTGGTCCCAGGTGAACGCGCAGATCACTGGGGACAAGGGTTCGTATAAGATCCGCACCTCGGAAATTGAAGTGCGAATTGAATTGAATCCCTTCCGCGTGGCTTTCTACGACCTGGCGGGCCGGCTGATCTCCAAAGATAAAGACTCACTGGGTGCGGCGTGGGATGGCTCGAGTTTCCGCTGCTGGAAATCAATGCCGCCCGATGAGCACTATTTTGGTTTGGGCGAGAAGACCGGACCGCTCGACAAGCGCGGGCACTCTTACGTCAATTGGAACACTGATCCTGCCGCTTACAATGCGTTGACCGACCCGATGTATGAAACCGTTCCGTTCTTCGTGGGCGTGCGGCAGGGAAAGGCTTACGGCATCTTCTTCGACAATTCCTACCGCTCGTTCTTTGATATGGGCGCGGACTCTTCAGACACTTACTCCTTCGGCGCCGAGGGCGGGGAACTGAACTACTATTTCTTCTACGGCCCCGACCCCCACAAAGTCATCACTCGATTCACCGATCTGGTTGGGCGTGCTGAGATGCCGCCGCGCTGGACCCTGGGATATTTGCAAAGCAGCGCACATTATTATCCTGATTCGACTTTCTATTCCCTCGCTGACAATTTCCGTTCGCGGCACATTCCCTGTGACGGGCTTTTCTTTGACACCCAGCATATGAATGGCAACCGCGATTTTACCTGGGATAATACGGGTTTTACCGGTCCGCCCAAACTGCTCAGCGATCTTCAACAAAAAGGATTTCATTCCTTTGCCATCCTTGATCCCGGCGTAAAGGAGGAGCAGGGCTATTCCGTTTACGATCGGGGGATGGCAGGTGATCACTTCCTGAAGCGGAAGAATGGAGATGTCTACGTCGGTCAAATCTGGCCGGGGGCATCCGTGTTTCCCGATTTTACTTCGCAGGAAGCTCGCGCCTGGTGGGCCTCCGAGGCGGCAAATTTCGCCAAAAATGGGTTTTCCGGCTTCCTCACGGACATGGATGAGCCCACGGTGGACGCTCTGCTGAGAAGCAAGGGGTGGATTCCGGCGGCGTTTGATCCCGATGTCACTTATTACGATCACGGCCTCAAAACACCTGATGCGAAAAATCACAATATTTACGGGCTGCTGATGTCGGAAGCAACGCGCGACGGCCTGTTGCAATATCAGCCAAACGTGCGCCCGTTTGTCATCACCCGCGCCACCTATGCGGGCGGGCAGCGCTATGCCGGGCAGTGGACGGGCGATAATCTCGCCACGTGGGAAGACATGAACGCCAGCCTGCGGTTGATTCAATCAATGGGAACAGCCGGGCTTGTGTTTACCGGGTCGGACGTGGGTGCATTCGTGAACATCCCCGACCCTGAACTCTACACGCGCTGGCTGGAATCCAGCATTTTCAATCCCTTCTTCATCACCCACTCAGGAGAGAAGGAGCAGCGGCTTGACCCGTGGTCCTTCGGACCGCAATGGGAGGCCATCAACCGGCGCACCATCGAAATGCGTTATCGGCTGCGGCCTTATCTCTACACCACGTATTACCAGGCAACACAGACGGGAATTCCGGTCGTTCGCTCTCTGCCCCTGGAATTCCCCGACGATCCGAGGGTTTTTGATGAGACCCCGGCAAAAGAGCTCAGCGAGTTTCTTTTCGGCGAGGACATCTTAGCGGCTCCGGTGATCACGCCAGGAAAGACCTCACGCAAGGTCTATCTGCCGCGCGGAACATGGTATGACTTCGCCAGTGGGAGGGCTTACACCGGTCCCACGAACATCACCGTGGACGCGCCGCTCGAAGTGATTCCGATGTTCGTGCGCGGTGGCGCCATCATTCCCACGCAGCAGGTGGTTCAATTTGATAACGAGGCTCCCATTGATCCTTTGACGTTTGAAGTTTATCCGGGCGAATCGTCCTCCCATGAATACTATGAGGATGATGGGATCAGTCTGGACTATCAGCGGGGTGGCTACCTGCATGAGCGGATTACTGCCGTGGACGCCGATTCGAGCCTTACCATTAGCGCGACGGATTTGAGCGGTAAATACGTGCCGCCGGCAAGGTCATTGTTGCTGAAGGTTCATGCCCAGGCGGGCGCGGCAAAGACAATCAAATTGAATGGCCTGGAGTTGGCGCCCGTCCCCAGTGCCGATGCATTGACGCATGCGACATCCGGCACGTTTTACGACAGTGTCAGCAACCTGCTCTACATCAAATTCAAAGACGCAAACGCGCCTTTTGAAGTGGAAATTGATAAATAGCTCTTGAAAGGTTTGGAAAGATCCCAAACGTGGGGACTACTCTTTGTGGGTCGTCCCCGCGTCTTTACAGGCCCAGAACCAATTTGTCGATGCGCTTCACCACGTCGCGCAGATAGGCTTCATCGCCGCCTTCAAGCTCAGTGGTGGCCCAGCCGGTGTAACCGATGTCGGCAAAGGCCTTGCGCACCGCGGGCCAGTCAATGTCTCCATCGCCCAAATTCACAAACTGCGCCGTGACGGGGTGCCAGCCCTTTTCCATTTTGAAGTCCTTCAAATGCACCTTGGCGATGCGTTTGCCCTGGGTGCGAATCCAATCCTGCGGATACCCATAAAGCACAACATTGCCCACATCGAAGTATTGCTGCACCCAGGGGGTTTGGAATTCATCCACATACTTTGCCATTTCCAGGGGGCTGAGCAGAAACTTGTTCCACACCTCTTCAATGGCGATAATGACCTTCAACTCCTCCGCCAGTGGAATCAACGTACGAATGTTTGCCTGTGAGCGCGTCCACGCTTCCTGGTAACTGGTGTCAGGGTTGAGAACCGCCGGAACCAACAGCACGGTTTGCGCCCCCCAGAGCTTGGCGTTTTGCAGCGAAGTTGCCATGCCATCGAGCGAAGTCCTGACCACCGCCGGATCGCCTGAAGAGAGCGGAAACTTCCAATGCGCCATGTTCATGACCGAGTGGATGGGAATCCCGGCGTCTTCCGAAGCCCTTTTGATCTCCTCCGCCACCTTGGGGTCATCCACGGTCTGGCCTTCCACTCCCTCGAATCCCACATCGCGAGCCAGCTTGAAGCGGGCAGCGTAGCTCAAGGTCTTGGGCAGCATATTGATTTGAACTGCCTTCTTGATGCGCCCTTCTGCGCCCGGTGCTGCGGCCAACGTGCTGGCATCGGCTGAATTCAGGGCTGCCAGCGGTGTTGCGCAGGCGGCTCCCACGGATGCCTTCAGAAAATCCCGGCGGGTCGAACTCGGCTTCATCATCTCCTCCAACAACAGCGGCGTCTCCGTTGGCAATTTCGCCCGATCCGCTAAAGCAAGTGACAAAGGACATCGGACCAGTGACAATTATGCAAACTTTGTGATATCGATCTTGGGATTCAACACTTCTTTCGACTTCTGCAGCGCCTCCCAGGTGATCGGTTTGCCCGTGTAGCCCGCGGTGCGCCCCAGCATCGCGCTCATGGCGGACTCCGCACCCAGGGCAGCCTGGTTCAAGAATTGGCCGCTGGTGATGCTGGCCACGAAGGCCTTCTGCTTTTCGGAGTCGGCCTGATCCAATGCTCCCCGGAATTTTCCCGCCACAGAGAATTCTTCCGCTCCGCTGGGCTTCAGGCCCGCATCCCATGCATTCTTTCCGGCAATATTCACATGCCAATCGTAGTGAGCCGAAGAGCTTCCCTCAGATCCATACAACTGCACGGCGGCGTCAAAAGTGGGGTGGCCAAATTGGCCTGAACCGAAGCTGATTTGCACGTCATCAGGATAGGTGAAGACCACATTGAAGTTGTCTTTGCAATCGCCGCTATCGGTGCGAACCTTGCGCGCGCAGATTCCCTCGGCCTTTACGGGGTGGCCTTGCAGCATCCAGTTGCACATATCGATGACGTGGATGTTCTGTTCCACGATGATGTCGCCGGAAATCTCGCGATCCCACACCCAGTTCCGCAGCCGTTTCTCCTCTGGTGAGGCATTAGGCCATTCAGGCCGGTCAATGTGCGCGCAATAGTAATAAGCAAAGCCCGAAGCGATCTTGCCGAGCGCTCCGTCGTGAATCCGCTTCGTCAATTCCACCATGGGAGGGGCCATGCGGATCTGGAATCCGACGGCGAGGCTGAGCTTGCCCTGCGCCTTCTTCCCAATTTGAATGACATGGTGCGCTCCAGGCACATCAATGGCCACGGGTTTTTCGCAATAGACGTGTTTGCCCGCTTCGACGACCGTTTCAAGATGATGGGGATGGAAGTAAGGCGGAGTGGTAATCAGAATGAAGTCAACTTCCTTTGAGCCGGCGATCTGGTGGCATGCATCGGGACCTTTGAAAAGCTGCGCCACGTCGATCGGTGCATACCCCTTTGCCTGCTGCACGTCGTCGAAATGTTTGCGGCCTTTTTCCAATTGATCGCCAAAAAGATCAGCAAGGGCAGTCACTCGCGCTCCGGCATTTTCCACAAAACCTGTCCCCACCGCGGTGCCGCGGCCGCCGCAGCCGAGAACTCCGAAGCGGACCTGAGAGCTTAGGGCGGTCCCGCGTACAAACTGAGGCTTAAGTATGGTGAAGCTCGCCGCCGCCGCGGCACCGAGGAATTCCCTGCGTCCCAACTTGTTCTTGATTTGATTCGTCATGTCATTTCCTCCAAAGAAACTCGTTGAGGTCATCGCCCTAAGCCCTCAATCACGCATGCGAGACACCTGCCTGCTCCGAGCAAGCCAAAAGAAGGCGATGATATTCCCAAAGGGAACTGAAATCCAGATGACGTATCGAGCCATGCATAATGTTACCGGAGGGGAGGCCGTCAAGCCATTTAAGATGTAACCCGACTCAGGAGCAGGAATGAGGAGGGTTGATTTGGGACACGCAGCGAGGTGGGAATACTTCCGGG
>Ga0302320_10011576_pt1 | contig 18633 bp, 17 predicted proteins | sample Bog_T0_3_FD_202130 | JGI IMG/M metagenome (GOLD analysis project Ga0302320, IMG submission 202130) | Peat permafrost microbial communities from Stordalen Mire near Abisko, Sweden - Bog_T0_3 | ecosystem: Environmental > Terrestrial > Soil > Wetlands > Peat | place: Sweden: Abisko, Stordalen Mire...
GGTCGCGGTGGCGAAACAAGGCGTGGCTGTCGTGGTCATTCCCGGCGACGTCGCCTTGAAGACGCTGGCGGCGACGCCGCCGCACTGGCTGATTCCGTCCAAGCCCTTGCTTCGGCCGAATGATGAAGAGCTGCAAAAGCTGGCTTCGCTGCTGAATTCCGGATCGCGGGTCACGATGATGTGCGGTGCCGGCTGCGCTGGCGCTCACGCGGAGGTCGTCGAACTGGCGAAACGTCTCAAGGCGCCGATCGTCCATTCCTTCCGGGGCAAGGAGCATATCGAATACGACAACCCCTATGATGTTGGCATGACGGGTCTGGTCGGCTTCGCCTCGGGCTATGCGGCGATGAAGACTTGCGACACGCTGCTGCTGCTCGGCACGGATTTTCCCTACCGCGCCTTTTACCCTGAGACGGCGCGCATCGCCCAGATCGATCTTCGGCCGGAAGCGCTCGGCAACCGCTGTCCGCTCGACCTTGGCCTGCTCGGCGGCGTCAAGGAGACGATCGAAGCCCTGTTGCCGTCCATCGAGCAAAAGACCGACGCCGGTCATCTCGTCGAGGCGCTGGAGGACTATGGGAAGGCGCGTGAGACGCTCGACGCCTTGGCCGAAAGCCGGCCGGGCAGCACCATCCTTCATCCGCAATATCTGACCCGGCTTGTCAGCGAACTGGCCACCGACGACGCGATCTTCACCTGCGATGTCGGCACGCCAATCGTCTGGGCCGCGCGCTATCTCAAGATGAATGGCAGGCGTCGCATCGTCGGTTCGTTCAATCATGGTTCGATGGCCAACGCCATGCTGCAGGCGATCGGCGCCCAGGCGGCTTGCCCCGGCCGACAAGTGATCTCCCTGTCCGGCGACGGCGGTTTTTCCATGATGATGGGCGATTTCATCACGCTCTCCCAGATCGGCCTGCCCGTGAAAGTGATCGTCCTCGACAACGGGACGCTCGGATTCGTCGAGATGGAGATGAAGGCGAGCGGCTTTCTCGACACGGGTTGCGAGCTCAAGAACCCGGATTTCGCCGCCATGGCGCAAGCCATGGGCATCAAGGCCGTGCGCGTCGAGAAGCCGGGGGATCTCAGGGCGGCCCTCACGGAAGCCTTCAGCCATGACGGTCCCGCGCTGGTCGACGTCGTGAGCGCCCGCCAGGAATTGGCCATGCCGCCGAAGACCACGGCTGACCAGGCCTATCATTTCGGCATGTTCACCATGAAGGCCGTGCTCGACGGCCGCGCCCGCGAATTGGTCGATCTCGCCCGGGTCAATCTGCGCCGCTGACCCTGTTGGCCTGGTTTTACTGAAGAAGCATGAGGCCGAAGATGAAACTGGCATGGCCATGGCAAAGCGGGGTGCTCGACCCTCACGGACCGATCGGGGCGGCGGAGCGGACGATATTGCTCGATTCGACCGCGATCATGCTCGCGGTGATCGTGCCGGTCATCATCCTGACCCTGGTCTTCGCCTGGTGGTTCCGCTCTGGCAATCCAAAGGCGACCCGTCTGCCCGACTGGTCGTATTCGGGGCCCATCGAGGTCATCGTCTGGTCGATTCCGACCTTGACCATTGGCTTTCTCGGGGGGATCGCCTGGTTGGGATCCCATGATCTCGACCCGCGCGCGGCGCTTTCGTCCGATGTCCCGCCGGTGCAGGTTCAGGTCGTCGCGATGGATTGGAAATGGCTGTTCATCTATCCCGACCTGCATGTCGCCAGCGTCAATCGGCTTGTCGTCCCGGCGGGCGCGCCGATAAGCTTTGAGCTGACTTCGGCCAGCGTGATGAACAGTTTTTTCGCGCCGCAGCTCGGCAGCATGATCTACGCCATGCCAGGAATGGCCACCCGGCTGAATCTGCTTGTCGATCGACCCGGAACCACGCCCGGTCTGTCGGCGCAATTCAGCGGCGACGGCTTTTCCGACATGAGATTCGACGTGGTGGCGGTCGATAGGCAAGGTTTTGAGGATTGGCTGCGGACGACCCGTTCCGCCGGGGGCAAGCTCGACGACCAGAGCTACCGCCAACTTGTGCGGCCCAGCGCGGCGGTGGCGCCGATGAGTTTCGGCGACGTTACGCCCGGATTGTTCGAGCGGCTGGCGATGACCGGACCGCCCGCATTCGAAACGGCGGAGGCGGCGGCGTCGCAAAGGGTTTGCTTCGCGCCGCGTGCGAGGAACTGACATGCTGGGCAAACTTACCTGGGACGCCATTCCGTGGGATCAGCCGATCCCCTTGGCCGCAGCTGCCTCTGTCATCGTCACCATCGTTGTGGTCGTCGCGATCATCGTCGCGAAAGGCTGGCTCCCCACTCTCTGGAACGAGTGGATCACCAGCGTCGACCACAAGCGGATCGGCGTGATGTATTTCATTCTCGGATTGGTGATGCTGCTGCGCGGTTTTACCGACGCGATCATGATGCGGTCACAGCAAGCGATCGCCGCGGCCGGCGCGCAAGGTTATCTGCCGCCGGAACACTTCGACCAGATTTTTTCGGCCCATGGCACGATCATGATTTTTTTCGTGGCGATGCCCTTCATGATCGGCCTGATGAACTTCGTCGTGCCGCTCCAGCTCGGCATTCGCGATGTCGCTTTTCCGGTGCTCAATTCGGTAGGCTTCTGGATCACCGCCGCGGGCGTCCTTCTGGTCAACATCTCGCTGGTGGTGGGCGAATTCGCCAAGACCGGCTGGCTCGCCTATCCGCCACTGTCGGAACTGGCTTACTCTCCCGGCGTCGGGGTCGATTACTATCTCTGGTCGCTGCAGATTTCGGGCGTCGGCACCCTCCTGACCGGGATCAACCTGACGACGACGATCCTGAAAATGCGGGCGCCGGGCATGAGCTATTCCCGCATGCCGATCTTCTGCTGGACGGCGCTCGCCGCCAATCTCCTGATCATCGCCGCCTTCCCGATCCTGACCGGGACCTTCGCGATGCTGTTGCTGGACCGCTATCTCGGCTTCCACTTCTTCACCAACGAGCTTGGTGGAAACGCCATGATGTATATCAACCTCATCTGGGCCTGGGGCCACCCCGAGGTCTACATCCTCATTCTCCCGGCGTTCGGAATTTTCTCCGAGGTCATTTCCACCTTTTCGGGCAAGCCTCTGTTCGGGCGCCGTTCGATGATCGTCGCCACGATGGCGATCTGCATGCTCTCCTTCCTGGTGTGGCTTCATCATTTCTTCACCATGGGCGCTGGCGCCAACGTCAACGGCTTCTTTGGCGTCATGACGATGATCATCGCGGTGCCGACCGGCGTGAAAGTGTTCAACTGGCTCTTCACGCTCTACGGGGGCAGCATCCGTTTCGGCGTCCCGGTCTATTGGGCGATAGGCTTCATGATCACCTTTATCATCGGCGGCATGACCGGCGTGATGCTGGCGGCGCCGCCTACGGATTTTGTGTTGCACAACAGTCTGTTCCTGGTGGCGCATTTTCACAATGTGATCATCGGCGGCGTGGTGTTCGGCGCCTTCGCGGGCTACAACTACTGGTTCCCCAAGGCTTTTGGCTTCACGCTGCACGAAGGGCTCGGCAAGGCCTCCTTCTGGTGCTGGTTCGTCGGGTTCTACCTCGCCTTCATGCCGCTCTATGCGCTGGGCCTGATGGGCGCGACCCGGCGCATGCAGCATTACGCCGACCCAGGTTGGCAGCCGCTGATGCTGGTTGCTTTCGCGGGATCGGTCGTCATTCTCGCGGGCATTGTGCTGACGATCGCGCAGCTTGTTGTCAGCATCCGCTCGCGCGAAAACCTCCGCGACGCCACAGGCGATCCCTGGAGCGGAAGGACGCTCGAATGGTCGACGACGTCACCACCGCCGCCGTGGAATTTCGCGGTGCTGCCGCAGGTCGAGGGCAGCGACGCTTATTGGGAGATGAAGAAGCGGTCAACAACCCAGCGCGTCGCGGAGCCCCGCCTCCAGCCGATCGAAATGCCGAAAAACACGCCCATCGGATTTGTTATCGCCTTTTTCGCGACCGTTACGGGCTTCGCGCTGGTCTGGCATATCTGGTGGATGGCGATCCTGGGACTGATCGGACTATTCGGCGCCGTCCTGATCCATGGTTGGCGGGTATCGGGAGAGGTCGAAGTTTCCATTGAGGTTCTCGCGGCCGTCGCTGGCGGCCCAACGGCGCCGGGAGCGGAGCCATGACCACACTGGAAACCTTCACCCCCGAAGCGATGACGGATTCTAAGGCGGCGCCGATTTCGGAGCGAGGACCGGCGAGGACCGAGGTCGTGGTCGGCTTCGGCTTCTGGCTGTTTCTCCTGAGCGATATCGTCATTTTCGCCACCTTCTTCGCCGCTTATGCGGTTCTCTCCGGCAACACCGCCGGCGGGCCGTCGGGCGCCCAACTGTTCGACCGCTGGCGAGTCCTCATCGAAACGGCCTGCCTGCTGGCGTCGAGTTTCACCTGCGGCCTTTTCTCGATGGCGATCCAACGGCGAAGCTTTGCGGGCGCCTTTTTAGGCGCGGTCGTTACTTTTCTGCTCGGAGGCGCCTTCATTGCGCTCGAAGTTTCCGAATTCGCACGGATGATCGAGACAGGCGCGGGACCGACCCGCAGCGCCTTTCTGTCGGCCTTCTTCGCGCTCGTCGGCGCCCACGGGTTGCACGTGACGCTGGGCCTGGTGTGGCTGCTGACCATGATCGCGCAGATCGCGACGCTCGGCTTTCGCCCCATGGTCGTTCGCCGCCTGTTTTGCTTCAGCCTGTTCTGGCACGCGCTCGATATTGTCTGGATCGGGGTGTTCACCATCGTCTACCTGGGAGCCCGCTGATGAACGAACTTCCCCATGCGCGAGCGACGCAGGATCTGGCGCCAGGGGAGGAGCAGGGCGGCCGTGAAAGCCTCGCCCGCTATCTGACAGGCCTCGGCTTCGCCATCGTCCTCACCCTTGCGTCCTTCTGGGCGGCGCAAACCGAGTTTGTGTGGCCACCCTCCGTTCCAATTCTTCTGGCCGTTCTCGCAATCGGCCAGATGGGAGTGCACCTGGTGTTTTTCCTTCAGATTTCCAGCGCGCCGGATCAGACCAACAATTTCCTCGCGCTGGCCTTCGGAGTGTTTGTGGTCGCTCTCGTCGTGTTCGGCTCCATGATCATCATGGCGAACCTGAACGCCAACATGATGCCCTCACCGATGCCGATGGGGTGACGCCTGCCGGACAGGTCAGCTGGCGTCGCCGCCGCTCCATTCGCGCGACAGCGGTTCGAACAGATGCAGGAGGTCGATGGCGCGCCGGGCGATCTGGTCCACGATCTCGGCGACGCTGGCGGGTTTCAGATAAAAGGCCGGCGCTGGCGGCATGACGATGGCGCCGGCTTCCGTCGCGGCGGTCATGGCGCGCAAATGTCCGAGATGCAGCGGCGTTTCGCGCGCCACCAGCACCAGCGGCCGGCGCTCCTTCAGATGCACGTCGGCGGCGCGAACGAGCAGATTGTCGGCAAGACAATGGGCGATGGCCGCCAAGGTCCGCATCGAACAGGGCGCGATGATCATGCCCTGCGTTCGAAACGAACCGGAGGCGATGCGGGCGCCAACGTCGTCGATGGCATGATTTTGAAAGGCGCCGGCGCGTAAATTGTCGAAGGCCTGCGGCCCCACTTCTTCGGCCAGCGTCCGCTCCGCCGCCTTTGAAACGATGAGATGCGTTTCCGCGTCCAGTTCGCGCAGGATTTCAACGATGCGCAGGCCGATCGCCGCTCCGGACGCGCCGCTGACGCCGACAATGACACGGGGCTTCACCGTTTTGGCCCGGCGGGGAAATTCTTGGCGATGAGCGGGTAGAGCGCATCGACGCGCTTGGTCACTTCGGCGGACGTTCCGAGCACTTTCCCCCATTCGCGGTGGGTTTCAGCGCCGATCTTGTTGGTCGCGTCGAGTCCCATCTTGCCGCCGAGCCCGGATTCGGGGGAAGCGAAATCGAGATAGTCGATCGGGGTGCTGGAAATCGTCACGAGATCGCGCGACGGATCCATGCGGGTCGCCAGCGCCCAGGCCACGTCCTCCCATTTCCGAATGTCGATGTCCTCATCCACCACGATGATCGTCTTGGTGTAGCTGAACTGCGGCAACATGCCCCACAGGCCCATCATCACCCGCCGCGCCTGTCCGGGGTAGGTCTTTCTGATCGAGATGATGGCCATGCGATAGGAGCAGGCCTCGGGCGGCAGCCAGACATCTACGATTTCCGGCATTTGCCGCCGCATGGTCGGCAAGGCGAGATCGTTGAGAACGGCGCCGATCACCGAAGGCTCGTCGGGCGGGCGTCCGGTGAAAGTCGTCAGATAGATCGGGTCGCGGCGCATGGTGATGGCAGTGATGCGCATCACCGGGAAATTCTCGACGCTGTTGTAATAGCCGGTGTGATCGCCGTAAGGCCCCTCGGGCGCCGTTTCGGTCGCGGACGCATAACCCTCGATGATGATTTCGGCGTCGGAGGGAACCATCAGCGGGACGGTCAGGGCAGGGGAAATGCGCGGGCGCTCGCCGCGCAGCACGCCGGAAAAACGCAATTCCGAGAGAGTTTCAGGCAGCGGCAGCACCGCGGAGAGCAGGGTCGCCGGATCGCAGCCGATGGCCACCGCCACCGGCATGTCCTCGCCACGCCGGCTCCATTGGCGATGATGTGCGGCGCCGCCGCGGTGCGCCAGCCAGCGCAGGATGGCGCGATCCTTGCCGAGAGCCTGCATGCGATAGACGCCGATATTCATCTGCGCGGTGTCGTCCGCGTCCGTGTCCGGCGGACGGGTGATGACCAGCGGCCAGGTGATCAGCGGAGCGGGTTCTCCCGGCCAGCAGGTCTGGATCGGGATTTTCGACAGATCGACATCGGCGCCGAGCCAGTGTTCCGCCTGGCAATCCGGCCGCGCCACCGTCTGCGGCCGCGTCGTCAGCGCGGCATGCACCATCGGCCAGCGATTCAGGGCGTCCTTCAAGCCATCGACCGGCGAGGGCTCGCGCAGGGCGGCCAGCATTTCCCCGAGTTCACGAATGCGCGCGGATTCGACGCCGAATCCGGCCGCGACCCGGTCGGCGGTTCCAAAAAGATTGGCGAGCACCGGCATTTGTGCAGGCCCGCGCTGGTCATGGGCCTTGTCGAACCATAGGGCGGGGCCACCGGCGACCAAAGTGCGTCGATGAATTTCCGTCATCTCATGCACGAGATTGACGGGTTCGCGGATGCGCGCCAGATCCTTCCGCTCCTCAAGGAAGCGAATGAAAGCGCGCAAGTCGCGGAAAGGGGGCAAATCACGAAAGGCCATCGGGTCTCCAACTGTCTAACTGGCATGACAGGAGTCGCGTCGCCTTGACCGGCGTCAATGCAACGCCTTCCTGCTTCTGATTTATTACAACTATGGTCGAAGACATCACGATTCCCCATTTCCCCGCCGTCGGCGCCAGCCTGTTGAGCGTCCTGCCCCTGGCGCCCCTGTCGCTCGCGAGCGCGCAACTGGCGCGAAGTCTCGGGCGACGCCATCCGTCGCTGTTCAAGCGACTCGGCGATCAGGCGGACAAGGTTTTTCTGATCGACCCAACCGATTTGCCCATCGCTTTCCGTCTTTCCCCAGCTTCCGGCGATCCCCGGCTCGATGTCGTGCGCAGCGGCGACGCCTCGCCCTGGGACGCGCGAATCGCCGGTCCGCTCGCGGCGCTGCTGGGTCTGGTGCATGGCGCCTTCGATGGCGACGCGCTGTTTTTCTCCCGCGACCTGATCATCGAAGGCGACACCGAGGCCGTGCTGGCCCTGCGCAACGCCATCGACAATGAAGAGATCGACATGGCTTCAGAAATGACCGCGTTATTTGGACCATTGGAGCGTCTCGTCGAAACGCCCGCTCGAACCTTGGTCGGTCTGGTCGAGACCTGGACCGGGGTCGCCCTGACTCGCGCCGGTCGGGGGGGCGCATGACTCATCAAACGCATTCGCAAGCTCATCCGCAAGCCGGTCTGGCAGCGCCGCTCGAACTGATCTGCCCTGCCGGAACGCCCGCCGCCTTTCGCGTGGCGGTCGAAGCGGGCGCCCATTCGGTCTATTGCGGCTTCGCCGACGAGACCAACGCGCGCAACTTCCCCGGGTTGAATTTTTCGCGTGAGGAAATGGCCGAGGCGGTCAGATTCGCGCACCGGCGTGGCGCAAAAACCTTTATCGCGATCAACACCTTTCCGCGCGCCGGAGAATTCTGGCGCTGGAGCAAGGCGGTCGATGACGCCGTTCGCGCCAACGCCGACGCCGTGATCCTCGCCGATCTCGGGCTTCTGGAAGATGCTTCCCGGCGCCATCCGAACCTCCGGCTTCACCTCTCGGTGCAGGCGGCGGCGGCCAACGCCGACGCGATCAATTTCTACGCCAGGAATTTCGGGGTAAAGCGCGTGGTGCTGCCGCGCGTGTTGTCGGTTCAGGAGATCGCGGCGATCAATCGCCAAACCGAGGTCGAGACCGAGGTGTTCATCTTCGGCGGCCTTTGCGTAATGGCGGAAGGGCGGTGCTCGCTGTCGTCCTACGCCACCGGAAAGTCGCCCAACATGAACGGCGCCTGCTCGCCGGCCAGCCATGTGGAATACAAGGAAGAGGGCGACAAGCTGGTGTCGCGGCTGGGCGGCTTCGCCATCGACGTGGTTTCGGCGGGCGAACCGGCGCCCTATCCAACGCTTTGCAAGGGATGTTTCGAGGCTGGCGACCATACCGGCCATGTGTTCGAAGATCCCTCCAGCCTCGACGCCGCCTCGCTCATTCCGCAGTTGGCGGCGGCCGGCGTGCGGGCGCTCAAAATCGAAGGCCGGCAACGGAGCCGCGCCTATACCGAAGCCGTGGTCCGCAGCTTTCGCACGGCGGTCGACGCCCATGCGGCGGGACAACCCATCCCGGCCAGCGATTTGCGCAAGCTGACCGAAGGCCAGCAGACCACCTCGGGCGCCTACCGGAAAACCTGGCGATAAACGCCAACCCGGCGATAGATTGAACGGAGCTTTTCCTTGACTGACAAGCGCTTGGCCCTGACGCTCGGCCCCCTGCAATTTAACTGGTCGGCCGAGGCGTTTTACGATTTCTACGCGCGGATCGCCGACGAGGCGCCGGTGGACAAGGTGGTCATCGGCGAATTGGTTTGTTCGAAACGCTCGCCTTTTTATGAGGACCGGCTTCCGGCGGCGATAGAGCGTCTCCAGCGCGCGGGCAAATCCGTCGCGCTCGGCTCGCTGGCGCTTGTGACGCTCGACCGCGAGCGACGCGCGGCGCGCGAATTGCTCACCGAATCGGGAATGGAAGTCGAGATCAACGATCTGAGCCTGATGAATTATGTCGATGAGCAGAGCGCCTTTTCGATTGGCCCGCTGGTCAACACCTATAATGAAGGCACGCTGGCCTTTCTGGCGAAAAAGGGCGCCCGGTCGATCTGCCTGCCGCCGGAATTGCCTTTCGCCTCCGTGGAGGCGCTGGCGGCGGCCGGACTCCAAGCGGGCGTGGGGGTCGAAGTCTGGGCTTACGGACGCACGCCTTTGGCGATGTCGGGTCGTTGCTATCATGCGCGCGCGCATGGATTGACCAAGGATTCCTGCAAGCTCGTGTGCGAGAAGGATCTGGACGGCCTGACCGTGCGCACGCTTGAGGGCAAGGATTTTCTGGCGATCAATGGCGTGCAGACGCTGTCGCATAATTATTGCAACCTGATCGGCAGTCTGGATCGTCTGGCCAAGGCGGGCGTCACCTCCTTGCGCCTGTCGCCGCATAGTGGCGATTTCGTCGCCATCGTCCAAAACTTTGCCGGGGTTCTGGCGGGGGACATCGAACCGGAGCAGGCCTTGGCGGCGATGAGGGCGTCCGCGCCCGAAGCTGAATTTTCGGACGGCTTCCTGTTTCGCGAGTGTGGCGCGGCGCCTCTCGCCCCCGCTTGAAATATCGGGGAATGATGGGAATGTCGGAAAAGGATGACGTGCTGGGCCGTCTGACGGCGAGTCTCGAGACCGCCGCCCGGTTGCGGGCGAGCGCAAAGGCGTCCTCCCGCACTTCAGCGGCCCGGACGGCGCTGCGAAACTGGCAGGCTGGCCGCTTTTCCCGCACCCATGCCGATCTTCTCGCCAGCGCCGAATATGGCGACGCCGCCAGATTTTTCCTGACCGATCTTTATGGGCCGGCCGACGTCGCCCATCGCGATGCGCTGATGCAGCGGGTCGCGCCGACACTCTCCAAAATGTTGTCGGTCTCCGCTCTCGATGTCGTCGCCGACGCGATCGAACTCGATTCGCTCTCCGAAAGCCTCGACGCCGACATGGTTCATGCTCTCGGCGAGAAGGGCGATCTCATCGACGCGAGCGCCTACGCCCGCGCCTATCGTCAGATCGCGCGCCAGGACGACCGTTCGCGCCAGATTGTGATGATCGGACATCTCGGAGCGTCGCTCGACACGCTTTCGCGCCAGCGTTTGCTGGGATCGGCGCTCGCGATGATGCGCAAGCCCATGGAGATCGCCGGATTCGGGGATCTCCATGCTTTCCTCGAAAGAGGCTTCGGCTCCTTCAGAAAAATGAAAACCGCCAAGCCTTTCCTGGATACGGTCATCTCGCGGGAAAAGGCGATTTCCGTGGCCTTGTTCGCGGGTGACGATTCCCCGCTCGTCAGGTGAACAAGCGCGTTTTCGCTGCTCGCGCGGAAAAAGCTTCAGGCGTGTCGATATCGGCAAAAACGCCATCCTGCGCCGTTTCGACCCTGACGACCCATCCGGCATTTTCTTCGATCACACTTTTTGCGCCGGAATCGCCCGACAGTTTTTGCTGCAACAACGGGAAAAAGCGCCGTCCCCACAAAACCGGATGGCCCCGACGGCCAGCCTTGACCGGAACGACGACAGCGCGGCCTTGGCCGGGGTCGAAGGCGGCGATGATCCGGTTGGTCAGTTCGGCGTCGATGTCGGGCATGTCGCCAAGAAAAATCATCGCGCCGTCGCAATCATCCGGCGCGGCGGCGAGGCCGCATTTCAGCGAACCCGCCATGCCCTGCCGATAATTTTCGTTGAGCACGAATTTGACATCGCCGCCGTCAAACAAGGCGCGGATTTTTTCCGCCTGATGGCCAAGAACCATGACAATCGAGGTGACGTTCGAGGCGCGCGCCGTATCGACGGCATGGGCGATCAGCGGTTTGCCGTCCAGCGGCAAGAGCAATTTATTGGCGCCCATCCGGCTGGATTGGCCCGCCGCCAGCACGATGGCGGCTATGCGTTTCATGCCGCCGAGTTCCTGACGACCGCGCGATTGAGACGCCGGGCGGCCGTCATGGCGGCGGCGATGGCGATGGCGATTTCCGCCGGGGTCGCGGCGCCGATGGGCAGGCCGATCGGGCCGTTTATCCGCTCCAACGCGTCTTCGCCAAAATTTTGTCCGCGCAAGCGCTGGCGCCTTTTTTCGGCGGAGCCGCGCGAGCCGAGCGCGCCGACGTAAAACGCCGGACTGCGCAGGGCGGCGATCAGGGCCGGATCGTCGATGCGGGGCTCATGCGTCAGGGTGACCAGCGCGTCGCCCTCATCGAGCGGACGTTTTTCAAAAAAGCTGTCTGGCCATTCGGCCTCGATCTTCACGCCGGCAAAGCGTTCCGGCGTCGCGAAAGCCGTGCGGGGATCGACAATGGTCACGTCATAACCGGCCGTCGCGGCGATGGACGCCAGCGCCTGCGCGATATGCACCGCGCCGACGATGAACAGACGCAAAGGCGGCCGCCAGAACTCGACAAAAAAGCGTCCCGCCGGCGTTTCGACAAGTTTGTCTCGGACTTCGGATGCGCTGGCTAGCAAAGTCTCGCAACTTTGCTCGTCAAGGCCGAGACTGCGGAGGTCGTGTTCCAGCCCTGTCCTGCGTCCGCTTTCCACAGCGACAACACAAGCGGTGGGGCGCCTATGCTCAAGGTTTTCGATGATCCGCGCGAAAAATTCGGGATCGGCGATGGTTTCGACCAGCACCTTGATCGCGCCGCCGCAGGAGAGCCCGACCGACCACGCCTTTTCGTCGCTGACGCCGAATTCGAGCAGGGCGGGGCGGCCAGTCTCCATCGCCTCCGTCGCGGCCAGGAGCACCTCGCCTTCGACGCAGCCGCCCGACACCGACCCGATGAAGTGACCGGCGTCATCGACCGCCAGACGCGAGCCGACCGCCCGCGGCGACGACCCCCAGGTCGAAACCACGGTGGCGAGAGCGACGCCGCGTCCGCTCCGTCGCCACGCGACCGCTTCGCTGAGTATTTTCACGTTATCGTTCATGGCGTTCTCTTGGTCAGTAAGGGGGCGCCTTGCGCGCTCGCTGCGATTTGGCCGCTTCAGTCCACCAGCCGAGGTCATCGGCAAAACGCGGGAAGGCGCGTTCCAGCGCGCGTCCGCCGTCGCCGATCGGTTTGGCGCCCGCGTCGAGAGCCTCGGCAATCGGGCCGACGGCCAAAGTGCTCGACACGACAATCATGCCCATCTCCGACAATGTGCCATGCCACGCCAGGGAGGATCGCGCGCCCGCAATCCGCCCGGCCGAATAGCTGGCGATGGCGGCGGGGCGCCAGAACCATTCTTCGAGGAAGTGATCGGTGAGGTTTTTCAGGCCCGGCTGCATGCCCCAATTATATTCGCCGGTGACGAAGACGAAGGCGTCGGCGGCCTTGATCTTTGCCGCCAGCTGTTCGAGCGCCGGCGGCGCCGAACCCGGCTGATATTCCTTGTACATGCGGTCAAGCATCGGCAAGGCGACTTCCCTCGCGTCGATCAACTCGGCGTCGGCGCCGCGCGCCGCAAGCCCCGAAACGACGAAATCCGCCAGCCGGATTCCCATGCGGTCACGCCGATAGGATCCGTAGAAAACGAGGACGTGATCCGGCATGGCGACTCGCGAAAAAAGGTGCGGACAGGCGCGATGGTGGTGGAAATGGAAACCCGCCAGATCGGTTTAGGATCCAGGGTCAAGGAGTTTCGACATGGAAGACCGGGAGATTCGGGCGGCTCTGGACCGCCACTGGGCCGCCTCCGACGCCGGGGACTTCGAGGCGGAGCACGACATTTATCGAGAGGACGCGGTGCTCGAATACCCGCAATCGGGGGAGCGCATCCGCGGTCGGCGCAACATCCAGTCGTCGCGCGCCGCGCAGCCGAACCGCAAACGCTTTACGGTGCGGCGGATCGTCGGCGCGGGCGATCTCTGGATCACCGAATATGTCCTGAGCTATGACGGGCGACCCTCTTTCACCGTGAGCATCATGGAGCTTTCCGGCGGAAAACTCGCCCGCGAGACCCAGTATTTTGGCGATCCCTTCGAGCCGGGACCTTCGCGCGCGCAATGGGTCGAACGGATATCCTGACCACGCTTAAGCCATGATCTCCAGGGTTTTGCCGGGGCTTTCCTTCGCGGCCTCGACCGGCCTGCGGGCATAAAAGCCGAAACCCGCGATGATGGCGTAGCACAGCGCCGGCAGCGCCAAGGAAATCGAAAGGCTTCCGGAAAGATCGGCGAGACGGCCGGTCAAAGGCGGGATCACCGCCCCGCCGACAATCGCCATGCAGATAATCCCCGAACCTTCGGCGGCGCGCGCGCCGAGCCCTTCGCTGGCGAGACTGAAGATGGTGGGAAACATGATCGAATTCATCAGGCCGATGGCCAGCAGGCTGAACCCCGCCATGGCCCCGGTCGAATTGGCCGAGACAAGGATCAGCGTGACCGCCCCCAGAGCGCAAAAAACCAGCGCCTTGCCCGGACTCGCCAGTCGCAGCGCGGCCGAGCCGATGAATCGCCCGACCAACGCGCCGCCCCAATAGATCGGGATCAGCTTGCCCGCCGCCTGGTCGCCGAGGGCCAGCACATGGGGCTGCTCAAGATAGAGGACGATGAGCGAGCCGATGGCGACTTCCGCCCCGACATAAAGGAAGATCGCAGCGGCGCCGAAGGCGAAGCGGGGTTGTTTCAACAGGCCGAAGCCAGCGCTGATCGTGCTTTGGTCGTGGCTTTCGCCCTTGAGGCGGTCGCGGTGGAGCCAGACCGCGCCGGCAACCAGCGCCAGCGCAATGGCAAGCCCGGAATAGGCCCAGGCCACGGCTTGCGTTTCGGAGGCGCGATAGGCGTCGAGCGCTGCGCCTGACAATTGCGACGCCGACATATGGGCGAGGGGGCCAAGGATCAGGATCGCGCCGAAATAGGGAAAGACGGTCGTTCCCAGCGAGTTGAAGGCCTGAGCGAAGGTTAACCGGCTATGGGCGGTCTCCTTCGGTCCGAGCAGGGAGATGAGCGGATTGGCCACCACCTGCACCACCGTGACGCCGCTTGCCAGGATGAACAGCGCGACGAGGAAAAGCCCGAACGTTGCGTTGGCCGAAACCGGAATAAACAGCAGGCAGCCCGCCATCATCGTCAACAGTCCAACCGTGGCGCCGCGCATGTAGCCCAACCGCCGCACCAGCGCGGCGCCCGGCAGGGAGATGACGAAATACGCGGCGAAAAAAGCGGATTGCACCAGCATGGCCTGCATGTGGTCGAGCGAAAACAGCTCCTTGAGTTTCGGGATGATGACGTCGTTGAGACTGGTGATCCCGCCGAAGATGAAAAACAGCGCCATGACGAAAACGCGCAGTTCGGGGGCGTCGACCGCCGTGACCGCAGGCTCGCCGACGGATTTTTCGCCAAAATTCTTGTCGACAATCGATGTCATTTGCGCCGTCGCTTTCGAGAAAAGGGACCCGAAAACGGGTCAGACCAGCAAAAGGGTTGTCTGTTCCCCGGCGATGGCCGAAGGCGCGATCCAGATGTCATAGACGCCGGGATCGGCCCGGTCGAACAGACCGGGCTGGACATAGGCGAGATCGCTTATGCGCAATTCGAATTCGACCTGCTTGTCCTCGCCGGGCGCGAGATCGACATGCTGGACGCCCTTGAGCTGGCGGACAGGCTGGGTGATGGTCGCAACGCGCTTGTGAACATAGAGCTGCGCCACTTCATGCGCGGCGCGCCGGCCCGAATTCACCAGCCTCGCCGTGATTTTCACGACGCCGTCACGCGTCAGCCGCGGCGAACTGACACAGGTGGCGCCATAGTCGACCGTCGAATAGGTCAGGCCGTGGCCGAAGGCGTAAAGTGGTTCGTTTGAAACGTCGCTATAGCGCGCCTTGAAGGCCGCGACGCCATCGATCTGCGGACGGCCGGTCGGGCGATGGTCGTAATAATAGGGCTCCTGTCCCGCCGCCTGAGGAAAGCTCACCGGCAGCCGTCCTTGCGGCGCGGCGTCGCCGAACAGCACATCGGCCAGCGCATGACCTGATTCGGACCCCAAAAACCATGAGCACAGGATCGCGTTTGCGTCGCGTATCGCTCCCGTGAGCGCCAGCGCCCTGCCATGTTTGAGGACGACGACGAAAGGCTTGCCGGTCGCGGCCACGGCCTCGGCGAGGTCCATCTGGCATTGCGGAATGGTGATCGAAGTTGTCGACGCCGCCTCGCCCGTCATGCGCTCGCGCTCGCCCACATAAAGCACGATCACGTCGGCGTTTCGCGCCGCCGTCACGGCGGAGTCCAGTCCTCCGGCGAGGGCTTTGTCCGGCGCGCAGCCCAACGTGAAACTGCATTGTGCTTCCGGCCCCAGGGCGGCGCGCACGCCTTCTTCCAAAGGCACGGCCTTCTCCGGTTCGGAATAGACCGCCCAGGAGCCGAGGGCGTCGGCTTTGTCCGACACATAGGGGCCGATGAAGGCGATGGACTTGCCAGCTTTGGGCAAGGGCAGAAGGTCGCCTTCGTTTTTCAGCAACACGATCGATTTGCGCGCGGCCTCCCGGGCGAGCGCGATCATGTCCGGACGGCGGACGACTTGCGCGCGGCGGTCGGGGTCGAGCGAACGATATGGGTTTTCAAAAAGGCCAAGCGCCTTTTTTACGCGCAGGACCCGGCGCACGGAGTCGTCGACCGTCGATTCGGCAAGACGGCCGCCGCGCACCAGCGCCGGAATGTGGTCGCGGTAAAGGTCGTCGCCAAGGCAAATGTCAACGCCGGCGTTCAGCGCCTTGACGACGGCGTCTTCCTCATCGGAAGCGTAGCCGTGGTTGACCAATTCCGTCACGGCCTGGAAATCCGACACCACCAGACCGCCAAATCGCCATTCCTCGCGGAGGATTTCTACGAGCAGGCGCCGGTTGGCGGTGCAGGGCACGCCGCCGACATCGTTGAAGGCGGCCATGGTCGAAAGGGCGCCGGCGTCGAAAGCGGCCTTGAAGGGGGGCAGGTGGACCTGCCGCAGCGTGGTCTCCGGGATATCGACGGTATTATATTCCATCCCGCCCTGGACGCCGCCATAGCCGGCGAAATGCTTCGGGCAGGCGAGCATCGCATTTTCCGCGCGCAGGTCCTTGCCTTGAAAGCCTTGAACCCGGGCGGCGGCGATCCGCGAACCCAGCCACGGATCTTCGCCGGCGCCCTCGACCACCCGCCCCCAACGCTCGTCGCGGGCGACGTCAACCGCCGGAGCGAAGGTCCAATGCACGCCGAAGGCGGTGGCTTCCTCGGCCGCCGCGCGGGCGGTGCGCGCGCAAAGATCTGGATCGAAACTCGCCGCCTCGGCCAGCGGGATTGGATAGGTGGTCTTCACGCCGTGGATGACGTCGGCGGCGAAGACGAGGGGAATGCGAAGCCGCGACTCCTCGACGGCTATCCTTTGCAACTCTCGATGGAAGGGAACATCGAATCCATTGAAATAGCCCGACGTCTTGCCGAGACGCGCGTCGGCCATCGCGTCCTCGCGCGTAAAATCGCGGCGCCCTGACGGATTGACCTGAACCGAAGACTTCGGACTTCGGTAGATCGAAAGCTGACCGGCCTTTTCTTCCAGACTCATCCGCCGCAGCAAAGCCTCGATATGACGATCCGGGACTTGCGGGCGTTGCGCCGACCAGACGCGAAGGGGGAGCGCCGCCGAGGCCGCGGAACCCGCTAAAAAGGCGCGCCGGGAAAAACGCCCGGCCAACGCCCGTGTCCTTCGAAACTTTGCATCCATTCAACGTCGCCAATAGCGTTTAAACCGGCCCGCGCAGTCGGATGACGGCAAATCGCGCGGAATACCCCGAACTGGACCGCCGCCGCTGAAATTAACCGCCAAAAATTATGAAACAAGCGATTTCGTCCATCGCCAGCCGTGAGTGATTTCCGAAGCTGCTTTCGTCGATGGCATTGGCGCTATTTACGCCTAGAATTGAACTTCCTGCCTGCTGGAGAGACCTGACATGACCCGATCTGCACTGGTTGTGGGCGTGAGCGGCGTTATAGGGAACGCCCTGGCGCGCCATTTGGCTCAACAAGGCTGGACCGTGAATGGACTGGCGCGCCACCCGTCACGCGATATTGAAGGCGTCCAGGCCATTCATGCCGATCTTCTCGATCCCGCCGACCTGCGGGAGGCGCTGGAGATTCTGCGCCCCACCCACATCTTCTTCACCACCTGGATGCGTCAGCCGACCGAAGCAGAGAATATCAAGATCAACGCCGCCATGGTGCGCAACCTGCTGAATGTCGTGTCGCGATCCGGTTCCGTGCAGCATGTGGCGCTGGTTACCGGCCTCAAACACTATCTCGGCCCGTTCGAGTCCTATGGGAAGGGCGTTCTGCCAGCGACGCCTTTCCGTGAGGACCAGCCGCGTCTCGACGTGGAGAATTTCTATTACGCTCAAGAGGATGAGGTTTTTGCTGCGGCGGCGCGCGACGGCTTCAGCTGGAGCGTGCACCGGCCGCATACGATTATCGGCTATGCGGTTGGCAACGCCATGAACATGGGCGTGACCCTGGCCGTCTATGCTTCCATCTGCCACGAGACAGGGCGGCCGTTCATCTTCCCGGGCTCAGCGATGCAATGGAACGGCCTGACCGACATGACGGACGCACGCCTTCTCGCGCGCCACCTGGAATGGGCCGTCCTCACCGAGGCGGCGCAAAACCAAGCCTTCAATGTGGTCAATGGCGACATTTTCCGCTGGCAATGGATGTGGCGGCGTCTGGCTGGCTGGTTTGAAATCGAACCGGCGGGTTTTCCGGTCGAGCGAAGCCCGTTGGAGCAGCAGCTTGCGGATGCGGGTCCCGTCTGGGCGGACATTGCGCTCCGCAGAGGATTGGCCGAACCGGATCTCGGCAGGCTGGCGTCAGCGTGGCATACCGACGCCGATCTGGGTCGGCCCATCGAGTGCGTCACCGATATGAGCAAAAGCCGCAAGCTTGGCTTCCTCGACTATCAGGCTACGGATGACAGTTTCTTCGATCTGTTCGCGCAATTGCGGGCGAAGCGCATCATTCCATAAGCGAGCAGGCGCGTTATCGCAGACGTCATCCTTTTAACGGGAACTTCAAGATGTCCGACTACGAACTCTACTACTGGTCCGTGCCGTTCCGCGGCCAGTTCGTGCGCGCAGTCCTGGCCTTTGCCGGAAAGACCTGGACAGAAGGCGGCGACGCCGCAATTTCGGAGCTGATGAACGGGCCGGTAAGCGACATGCCGGTCCCTTTCATGGGCCCGCCCATGCTCATCGACACGAAGGCAAACTTCGCCATCGCCCAGATGCCGGCAATCATTCTCTATTTGGGCGAGACTCTGCATCTCATGCCGGCCGACGCGGCTTTGCGCGCCATGACCATGAAG
>Ga0302320_10011579_pt1 | contig 18631 bp, 13 predicted proteins | sample Bog_T0_3_FD_202130 | JGI IMG/M metagenome (GOLD analysis project Ga0302320, IMG submission 202130) | Peat permafrost microbial communities from Stordalen Mire near Abisko, Sweden - Bog_T0_3 | ecosystem: Environmental > Terrestrial > Soil > Wetlands > Peat | place: Sweden: Abisko, Stordalen Mire...
CCTTTCCACAGACCTTGGAAATCGATAATGCCGATTTCCACATTCCCACGCCACGACGACTACGACGAGGATGAATATCTCCTCAAAACCGGCCCGTTAAGGGATACGCGTTCTGAGGGCAAGGTCACGGCTCGTTGGGATTAGCCAACGCCAGCGGCTGGCCGCAATTGCGTTTGGGCCACTGTCTGGCAAGGGCGCAGGTTATTTCGCTGATTCTAAGCACCTGTATAAAAAACTCGCAGCTTTGAAAGGACACGGCTTTAGCTGTGCCGAGGAAGCAGAAATTGGGACGCGGCTTTAGCCGCCGGGGGAATGCAAAGGGTTGAAAATAAACTCCCTCGGGGGCAAAAGCCCAACGCCTCCTTTTGCGTTGCTGGCGACGCGGGACCCCGGGGTACCTCGCCGCGCCCTTTCAAGGCGGATGAATCCACCACAGTACCGAGTTTCTTACACTGGTTCTAAGTTATATCTTGATATTTTACTACAAGTAACATCACCATTAGCGCCTAATTCTGCTCATATTAGGTTACTTATAGTTCCATATTATGCACAGATTAAGTTACTAATGGTTGATATATTCCATCTCAAGTAACTAGATGAATGGAGATGGATATGGTGTATCAACGAATCACAAGGGCGCTGTTGCTTTGCGCGGGGTTCCTTTCGCTTCTGTCCGCGCAGGCTAATGCCGCGCCTACCTGGAAACAGATTTTGCTTCCGTCCGCCTTGGTCTCGAACGGCGGAAACCTTTTTCCATTGTCCGATGGCAATGTGTTCGCAGTATCCGCCTCCGGAGTTTCTGGAGGCTATATAACGTCGATCTATCGAGCGCCGCTTTCGGCAATAACCGCTGGATCCCCGAAGTGGACGGCCTTAGGCGCCATAACTTCCTCCACATGCGCCCATTGCGGGACAGAAGTTACAACTACAATGATGGCGACCCCGAACGGCACCATTTTTATCGCGTTATCAAATGGCCGTGGATTTTCTGACGTGCTGTATTGGAATGGTTCCACTTCCTCCCCATCGTGGTCCACCGTGACGGGCTATTCTGGCACCGCCAGTTCCTTCATCTACAGTTTTACGCAGGATTCCAGCGGATACACTTATTTCTCCCCTGCATGGAGCGGCGACGTTTGGCGGAATGATTCAGTGAACGCGACGGCGTTCACGAAGGAAGTCTCCCACGTCTACACAGCGTTCGGTCAGAAGGACGGGGGCATTTATGCGGAGAAAATAATGAACCTTGGAAAGGGTGACGATTGGGTGGGATGCGGAGAAGGCGGTGTGCTTGATTCGGATCTTGCCTTTACCTCGGCGACCACCTACCTTGCTTCCGGATATAGTGGCAACTGCACAAACATAGCCTTCAACTCCAGCGTTATTCTGGTGACACGGTACAATAAATTTCCGAATGACTTGAGTTCGATTAACACGTCCACACTCGCCGTCACCAACTACGCTTGCGCTTTACCTCGATCTTCGACCTCATGCGTGAGTCAGGCGGTCAATAGCAGCCTCGGATCTTTGAGTTTTCTCAATGGCAGCAGGTTTGTGTGGAACGTGAAAGAAACCAGCACAGGCACGATCCACCTGCTCATGTCGAGCACGAATGGTGCTACGTGGAACGACATCACACCTGGCTTGGGTGCCAATTGCACTGGCTCGAACGCGGGGTTACAGCAGAGGCAGTCTTACCAACCACCCAACGATATCTTTGCTAAGTGCCAGCGGGGGCAATATTACTGGGTTTATGGGCCGGTATAGATGTCAGCGGGCCACCGTTGAATGGGGCCCGACCTTTGAGGGACCGGCGAACAGGAAGCCCTTTGATCTGATCTTCAAATAGGGCCAAAAATGAAGAATGGTCGGGGAGAGAGGATTTGAACCTCCGACCCCCTGGTCCCGAACCAGGTGCTCTACCAGGCTGAGCCACTCCCCGAACATGGGTTGCGGATGCGTATCGTTGGGGCGCGGCCTGGCGCGTTTGACCCCTTGATAGCGCTTCGATAAGTGTAGCAGAATCCCGGGCAGCGCGGTTACGGGACCAGGCGCGCGGGGCGTGGCGTTACGCAGCGGCGCTGGCCACGGGATGGGCGCAGCGATTTCAAGCAACAAGGCCCGCTCCGGCATGCAACCGATGCGAAGCGGACGCACTGAGCAGGCGCAATGGCTGCGGCTATTTTTGGCCGCTTTCCGCCGCGGGTGCGGCTCCGGGGAAGATGCCCTCGATCGGAGCGCTCTTCTTTTGCTCAACATCCGGTTGAGGCAGCGGCTTGCGCGGCAGCATCTGGTCGCGCTGGGCGGCGTTCAAGAGGAAGATGGCCTCGACGGTGGCGATCTGCTTCAAGTCGGCCGGTTGCAGGCGCTCGACCACGTCCTCGTTGGAATGATGGGTGCGAGCGCCGTAGTCGAGCATGTCCTGGATGAACTGGAAGCCGGGGATGCCGACGGCATCGAAGCTCAGGTGGTCGGTGCCGCCGGTGTTGCGGTTGGTGATGGTGGTGACGCCCAGGTCTTTGAGCGGAGCAATCCACTGGGCAAAGATGGGCGCGATGGCGCTGTTGCCCTGGGTGTAGATGCCGCGGATCTTGCCGGTGCCGTTGTCCACGTTGAAGTAGGCGGAGATGAGCTTCTGCTCAGGCTTTACTTCCAGCGGCCCTTCGGCGCGGCGCATGAATTCCGGCAGTTGCAGCTGGTCGGACGCGGTGGAGAGCTTGGCCGAGCCGAAGTGGATGGTGCAGTAGCCCTTGGAGCCGAAGATGCCCTGCTCTTCGCCGGTCCAGAGGGCGATGCGGATGGTGCGCCGAGGCTTGACGTCGAGCGCCTTGAGGATGCGCATCGCTTCCATGGCGACGATGGTTCCTGCGCCGTTGTCGGTGGCACCGGTACCGGCCGTCCAGCTATCGAGATGGCCGCCCACCATGACCACCTGCTCCTTGAGCCTGGGATCGACGCCAGGAATCTCGGCGACGGTGTCGAAGCCGTGCTCGTGGTCGCCGGTGAACTTCGTCTCCACATCGATCTCGACGCTGACCGGCGCATGGGCCTGGGTGAGCCGGTAGAGGCGGCCGTAGCTCTCGATGGCCGCCACCGCCACCGGAATCTTCACCCGCTTGTCGGCCAGGTACGGTGTGCGGCCGAGGGTTGCGCCGTTGTCGTCGAACAGAGTGCCGCCGGAACCGCCACCGTTGGCCCCATCGCGGCTGGGCTCGATGACCGCGGTCACCTTTTCATCGGCGAAGAACTCGGCAATCTTGTCAAGGAGCCGATAGCGCTCCATGCGTTCGCGCAAACGCGCCTGCACATCCGGGGGCAAGCCGCCGCCGCCGGCGCTTACCGGGAACTCGGCCAGATCGTCGAGGCTCTTGTCCGTTTCCCTTTCAAACAGCGGCTTGTCCACCGGCGGAACCTCGCGCATAGCGCCGAACAGAACCACCTTGCCGGCCAGCTTGCCCTTGTACTGGTCGAAGTTCTTCTCGCTTTGAATGCTGACGTAGACCACGTCGCCGGTAACCGGGCCGGGCGTCGCAGGCGACCACGGGGTGGCCTGCACAATCAGTACGGCGGTGTCCGGCGTGACCATGCGCGCCCAGGTGTTGAGCTGCTGCCAGCCCAGGCCGAACTCGCCCCAGTCTTCAAGGTGGGAGTTTTCCAGGCCGATCTTGGTGAGCGTGTCGCGGGTCCAGGCGTTGGCCTTGGCCAGGTTGGGCGAGCCGGTGAGCCGGGGGCCAATGCCGTCCATCAGGGCGGTGGCAAACTCCATCACATGGGAGTGGTTCAGGCCCTCGTCGCGAATGCGCTGGTACATGCCCAGATCGAGCGTCTCGGTGGCCGGCTGCACTTCGGAATAGGGATCGGCCGGGGCCGGTGGCGCCGTGGGTGCTTTCGGTTTGTCGGCAGCCAAGGCAGGTAAAGAAAGCGCCGCGACCAGCAGGGCCGCGGGCGAAAGACGAAGCCACTTCAAAGACATGGATATCTCCGGTGGGATGGGGAGTGTGCAACCCGTTTGCTGAAATTGTAGGTCATCCCGAAGCCGGGACGCTCAGCAAAGGTCACACCGGGCGGAGAACAGGCCGGGGACTCTTTGCAGAAGTGGCCTTATGTCTCCGACCGCGCGATTCCTAACTTTGAGGTTCGTGGTTTCCCACCCTCTCGCCCGGAGAGAGCGAAAGGGTAGGGCACGGGTATTTTCTACAAGGGCTGTTAAAGCCCGCGTTTAGCGGCTGATGACCACGTAGCGGCGGCCGGCATAGAGCCGGAAACCGCCTGCCGGGTCGGCAACCACCTGCAGCGGGGTGGGGCGCTTGAGGCCGGCATCGGTAGCGGAGCTTACGGTCAGCAGGTCGTGCGCGCCCACGTCGGTCACCACAAACTTGTCGCCGCCAATGAATCCAACGCCATAGACGCCGGCAGGAAGGCTTTCGCCGCCGATCTTGATGGGCGTTTCGGTGATGAAATAAGCCGAATATTTGGCCTGAATATCGGTGGAGTAGCCGCTAGTGTCAACCAGGGTGGTGAGCAGATAGGAGCCATCGGCAAACTTGACGCCGCCGGAGTTGCGCAACTGCGTGGTGGCCGACTGACCTTTGTAGTAGACGCTGGCCGGAAGCAGCTTCTGCGTGTCCGCCGGCTTCAGCAGGGTATCGCCGCCCTGCGCCATGGCTGCCAAAGGCGCCGCCATTATGGCCACGGCCATGGCACCGGCCGCGGCAAACTTCATCATTGCTGGGTATCGCATGGTGAATCCTCCCTCTTTGTCTTGCGTAACGGAGTATATCGCAGCTTCCGCCGTGCTGGCTCTAGTTCTCCGTCGACAGCACGTCGTAGTAGTAGTTGATGAGCGCCCGCTTCACCGGGGCGGAGAACTTGGGCAGTTGCACGGTCTGATCGATGGTCTTCGATCCGTGGATGGTCATCGCGCCCAGTTCCACGACTTTGCCATCGGCCAGTTCCAGGTAGAGGGGCACCAGCATCTTGAAGTCCTCCCCAACTCCCGATTCCGTCAGCTTGAAATGCAGTCTGCTGCCTTCGCCGCTGGGCGTGACCTCGCTCTCGAAGCGATAGTTGGGCAGATCCGTTCCGTACACATATTGGTTGAAGAACCAGTCCATGCGCTGGTTTCGATCCAAGTCCATCTTCGGGCTCATGTGCTTTTCCACCGTGGCCTTGAAGTCCTCCGTGCTGGCGGCTTTCAGGCGATAGGTCTGGAGAAAGTCGTGCATGGTATCGATAAAACGTGCGTCGCCCTCCTTGGGCGTCCACATCATCATGCGCACCATGTGCAGGATATACGCGCCCTTGGGATAGACCAGGTTCTGATAGATGTCCTGTCCGGTCTTCTCCGTACTGAGCCGGAAGCCCATGGTCACCGGACCCACATCGATGGGACGAAAGCCCTGCGCGTTCTTCTCCGTAATGAGCTTGCGCTGCTGCTTCCAGAACTCGCGGAACTCGTCCGGCTTGGGCCGAGTGGCTTGAAGAAAGATGGAGGCCGAGGTGTTGGCGAAGCCCTCGCTCATCCACTGGTCGCGATAGCTGCGGAAGCCCACGGTCTGGCCCCACCACTGGTGCGCCACCTCATGCGGAGTGACCACCTTCCAGTACATGTCTTCCGGACGCAGCCCGAAGGCGTGCTGCTGGGTGCTATCAAGAAATCCGCAGATGGGCAGGTACACCAGCATGGGCCAGCTCTGGCCGTAGTTGCAGGCGAACTGCTGGGTAATGGCGACCTTGGCAAAGGGCAAAGGTCCGAAGTAATTGGTGTAAATGCGGGCAGCCACTTCTCCCTGGCTCAATTCCGTGGGCAGCATGCCCGCAGCATTGAAGGCGCCCACAGGCCCGCGCGCGCTTTCATCTAAAGCGCTCCCGCCTGGTGCAATGGAAGAGTCGTTGAAAGCGGCGGCAAAGGCGTCGGGCGGGGAGGTGTTGGCGTAGGCGTCGATGGTCAGATCGTCGCCGAGCTTGCCCGCGACCTTGGCCTCTTTCATGATGAACTTGCCCAGGTTGAAGCCCACAACGGCCAGCGGCACATCGGTTTTCCACTCGGTGGTGGTGACCTTGCCGTCGCTGGTGTCGCTGGTCTTGGTGCCGGTGGCAATCAGTTCCAGGCCCTTGGGCACATGGAAGGTCATGCGATACGTGGCATAGTTGCCGAGACCGCTGGATGCGTTGGGATACCAGCTCTCGCGGGCCACGGGGTAATAGTTCGCGCCGCCTTCATTCATCACCACGTCCTTGCCGGCATAGGTGATGCGCAGGCTGGCGGTCTCGCCCTTCTTGAGCGGCTTGCTGAGCACCACGCCAAAGTCCGGGTCGTCGTCCTTGCCCTGCTGCACAAAATCCAGATCGTCGCCTGCCGCGGTTTGAACGCGGCTGACGCGCAGCGTGGGATAGAGATCGAGCGGCACCACGGCCACCCCGTCCTGCTCCGCGCGCAGATTCACGTTGGCCACGCCGCTCAAAAAGCCGCTCTTCTCGATTCCGACGTCGAGCCCTTCGTTGAGGATGCGGTAAGGGGCGTTGAGCTCGTTGCCGCTGGCAGTGCCGTTGAGGTACTCGCTGCTGCGATGAAACGCCAGCGGAATGCTTGCGCCCCAGTCGTTCCAGTTCATCACTTCCACTTCTTCCGGAGCCACGCCCTCGGCGCCCTGAGGGTCTAATAGGAAAAACAGATGCGGCGCCTTGTGCCCATGCATGGCGGCCAGAAAGTAGCCGCCCGGCGCGGGGCTCAGCACATCCTGGAGCAGACGGAGATCGATGTTGTCATGCAGCTTCAAGCGCGCAAAGCTCTGCAGCTCCTGCGCCGCATGCACAAATCCGGAGTCAGCGTCGCCTTTGCCGGTCGCAGCCTTGTGCAGTTCGGCGGCGGTGTCGTCGGTAAAGCGCAGCACAGCCTGGTCAAAGTCCTCGTCGAACTGGTCGGTATGCGTGGTGACTTGCAGGTTGTGCCGCTCCTCAGCGGTGGGGGGCGCGATGTGCAGGTGCCCCTCACCTTTGAAGACAGCGCCGGTCACTTTGCCGTTCACCTCCCCATAAAAAGCGAAGTTGCCGTGGCGAAAGGTGAAGGTTGCGGCGTCGCGGTGCAGCTCCAGGTTGCTGACGGCAAGCACTTCACCGCCCGGTAACAGGTTGCGCAGCTGCGAGTAAAAGGCGTTGCCGTTCCCTGCGCGCTGCGCGTCGAGCACAGCTGCGCGGGAGGCCAGGAGAAAAACTAAGAATGCGAATGAAGCGCGGGCGCGAAGCTGCAAAGGGGGCTCTCCGTGAATGAATTGCGTGTTATCAGTATGCAGGGCCAGACTGGACTACGCAGTGACAAGTTCTCATGATGCAGCGAATGAAGCGCGGCCAACTGGCGCCCGGCTTAGAACCTGTTCAGAAACGATGCGTTGAAGGGGACGGGCTTTAGCCCGTACGTCAAGAGCCGATTACGACTCCCGGCTTTAGCCGCGGCGGGAATGCAACATGTCTTAAGACTTGCCGCAGGGGCTAAAGCCCCCACCACCGTTGCTGTCTTCGATGTACGGGCTAATGCCCGTACCCTTCAACCAAGAACGCGATTGCGGACTACTCCTACAACACGTAAAGATTCACGTACTCATGCACCGGCATCTGTTCGAGCCTCTCCCGGTCGAGCGATGCATCGAGAATCTTCTGCTGCCGGTCTTCGGAATAGCGGCGGCGCAGGTTGATGCGGAACTTGTCCACCAGCAGCGGCAACCCCTCCGCGCGGCGGCGCCGATGGCCGATGGGATACTCGACTGTTTCCTCCAGCACAGTGCCGTCATCGAGCACGGCAAGAAGTGCGTTGGCAATCGAGCGCTTCTCCGGATCGTGATAATCGCGGGTGAAGGCGGGCACCTCAACGCACTCCATCTTCGCGCGCAGCGCGTCGATGTGGGCGTCGGTAGCGATCCCATCCTCGTAATCCGCTGCAGTGAGCCGGCCGAAGAGCAGCGCAATGGCGACCATGTATTGCACGCAATGGTCGCGGTCGGCGGGGTTGGCCAGCGGGCCCTTCTTGTCGATGATGCGCAGGCAGGCCTCATGCGTGCGAATGGTGAGGCCGCGAATGTCTTCCGCGGTCTTGCCCATCGCTTTCAGCTGCGCGTGCAGGGCCATGGCCGCTTCTACCGCTGTCTGCGCATGAAACTCGGCAGGGAAACTGATCTTGAACAGCACGTTCTCCATCACGTAGCTGCCATAGGGCCGTTGAAATTTGAACACGTTGCCTTTGAACGAGACGTCGTAGAAGCCCCAGGTCTTCGCGGTCAGCACGGAGGGGTAGCCCATTTCGCCGGCCCGCGCCATCAGCGCCAGCCGCACTGCCCTGCTCGTCGCGTCGCCCGCCGCCCAGCTCTTGCGCGATCCCGTGTTGGGCGCGTGGCGATAGGTGCGCAGGCTTTGGCCATCCACCCATGCTAATGAAATTGCATTGATGGTCTGCTCGCGCGTCAGACCCAGCAGCTGGCAAATCACCGCCGTCGAAGCCACCTTCACCAGCACCACGTGATCCAGGCCGACCTTGTTGAATGAATTCTCAAGCGCAATGCAGCCCTGAATCTCATGCGCCTTGATCATCGCGGTCAACACATCGCGCATCACCAAAGGCGGCCTTCCCTCAGCAATCGCAACGCGCGACAGCCAGTCCGCCACAGCCAGAATGCCGCCCAGGTTGTCCGACGGATGGCCCCACTCGGCGGCCAGCCAGGTGTCGTTGAAGTCCAGCCAGCGGATGATCGCGCCAATGTTGAACGCCGCCTGCACCGGGTCGAGCTCATAGCTGGTCCCCGGCACCCGCGCGCCGTTGGGAACAATAGTCCCCGGCACAGTGGGCCCCAGCAGCTTGGTGCAGGCCGGATACTCGAGCGCCTCCAGTCCGCAGCCCAGCGTGTCAATCAGGCAATGCTGCGCCGTCGAGTAAGCCAATTCACTGTCGATCTTGTAGCTCAGTGCATAGTCGGCGATGTCGGTTAAAACCTGGTCCGGCGCCGGACGCTCGTAGCTGATGTGCGAAGACAATCTTTCTCCTTGGCGTACCCTGGGCGCCCCAGGATTCGTCCGCCGCGGCGGATGAGACCTGGGATGCGCAAGAATATCGGCTGCTGATTTGCTGACCTGCTAACTCCGCTTTTCAATCGGCACAAACTGCAAATTCTCCGGCCCGGTATACACCGCCGATGGCCGAATGATCTTCCCATCCTGCCGCTGCTCGATTACATGCGCCGCCCAGCCCGCCGTACGCGCAATCACGAACAGCGGCGTAAACAGGTCGATGGGCACACCCATCTGATGATACGCAACCGCCGAGTACCAGTCGAGATTGGGAAACATGCGCTTGGCGTCGCTCATCACCTTTTCAATGCGCGCTGCCACGTCGTAGAGCAGAGTGTCTCCGGCGGCAACGGCCAGCTCGCGCGCGACCTCTTTCACAATGTCGCTGCGCGGATCGCTGATGGTGTAGACCGGATGGCCGAAGCCGATGATCACCTCGCGCGCAGCCACGCGGCTCAGAATGTCGGCCTCCGCTTCGTCCGGCGAGCTGTAGCGCTGCTGGATTTCGAGTGCCACTTCATTGGCTCCGCCATGCTTGGGCCCCTTGAGCGCGCCAATCGCTCCGCAGATGGCCGAGTGCAGATCGGACCCGGTGCCGGCGATCACCCGCGCCGTAAACGTGGAGGCGTTGAATTCGTGCTCCGCATACAGAATCAATGAAGTCTGCATGGCCCGCGTCCGCGCCGCGCTGGGTCTTTCCCCGTGCAGCAGGTGGAGAAAATGGCCGGCGATCGAGTCTTCCTCGCACTCCACTTCAATACGCCGCCCGTTGCGCGCGTAGTGGTGCCAGTAGAGCAGCATGGATCCAAGCGAGGCCAGCAGCACATCGGCGATGGCCCGTGCGCCGTGGTCATCGTGCGCCGCAGATTCCGGCAGCACGCACCCGAGCACTGAGACACCCGTGCGCAGCACGTCCATGGGATGCGTGGAGGGCGGCAGCAGCTCGAGCGCCTGCTTGACAGCAGCGGGCAAACTGCGCAGCGGGCGCAGGCTGGCTTTATAGGCAGCCAGTTCCGTCGCAGTGGGCAGCTTGCCGTGCACCAGCAGATAGGCCACTTCCTCGTACTCGCAGTGCGTGGCCAGGTCTTTGATGTCGTAGCCGCGATAGTGCAGGTCGTTACCGCTGTGGCCCACGGTGCACAGCGCGGTATTGCCCGCCGGTGTACCGGAAAGCGCGACTGACTTCTTCGGCTTGAACGCCGACGCAGCGGTATGAACCGACTCGTCGCTCATTGAATCCTCCCCGGGAAATCGAAATAGAGATACGCGCGAGCCGCTTACTCTTTGCCCTTGGCAAACAGCTCATCCAGCTTCGTCTCGTACGCGTGATAGTCCAGATATTTGTAAAGATCCGCGCGCGACTGCATCAGCGGGACCACGTTCTTCTGCGTGCCCTCGGCGCGGATAGCCTCGTACACCTTCAGCGCCGCCGCGTTCATCGCCCGATAAGCGCCGCAGCAGTAGAGAACGATGTCCACGCCGGCTTGGGCCAGCTCGTCGCGCGTCCACAGCGGCGTCTGGCCGAACTCCGTAATGTTGGCCAGGATGGGCACGCCCACCGCGGCGCGGAACTCGGTATATTGCTCCAGCTCCGTTACTGCTTCGGCGAAGATCATGTCCGCGCCGGCGGCCACATACGCTTGTGCGCGGGCAATGGCGCTGCTGAGCCCTTCGTTGGCCAGCGCATCCGTCCGCGCCATCAGCACAAAATTTTCGTCGGTGCGCGCATCGACGGCGGCCTTGATGCGGTCGACCATTTCGGCGGCGGAAACGAGCTCCTTGCCCGGCCGGTGGCCGCAGCGCTTCTGGCCCACCTGGTCTTCCATGTGCATGGCCGCGGCGCCGGCCTTTGCCAGCGACCTTATAGCTCGCGCGATGTTGAAGGCCCCGCCCCAGCCGGTGTCGATATCCACCAGCAGCGGCAGGCTGCTCGCGTCCGTAATGCGCCGCACATCGGTCAGCACATCTTCCATGGTGCTGATGCCCAGATCCGGCATGCCGAGCGAGTTGGCCGCTACGCCGCCGCCGGATAAGTACAACGCCCTGAACCCGGTAGCCTCTGCCAGCCGCGCCGTGTAAGCATTGATGGCCCCTGCTACCTGGAGCGGCTTTTCCGCCCGCAGCGCGGCGCGAAATCTTTCACCAGCCGATAGTTGATTTTGTCTCTGCCGCATGCAATGCCTTGGGCCGAATCATAACAGCCCAACGGCGTTGCTTTCCCTGGCTGGCCTGGCGGTGCGACAATCGTCCGGTCGGCGCCGTCCATAGGAAACAGGGACCCTGCCCGCAAGGAGAATCATCACCATGAAAATTCTGCTTTGTTGTACCGGCCTGCTGCTTGCCGCCGCCACGCTCTCCGCACAGACACCCGCACCCAAGCCCCCGCCCAAGAGTCCGCCTGCCACGGCGTCGGCCGCCATCGCCGGCAAGGCTATCACTATCGCCTATAGCTCGCCCGGCGTGAAGGGACGCGAGGGCCAGCTCTTTACCAAGGACGGCCAGATCGGCAAGGACAAGACCTATCCCGTGTGGCGCGCCGGCGCCAACGAGGCCACCAAGCTGCACACCGACGCCGACCTGACGATCGGTGGCCTGGCCGTACCCAAGGGAAATTACACGCTCTACGTCGACGTCTCCGACCCCGATAACTGGGTCTTCATCGTGAACACGCAAACCGGCCAGTGGGGCACGGTCTACGACAAGACCAAGGATCTGGGCCGTGTGAAGATGACCATGAGCAAGCCCATGGAGCTGGTGGAAAACCTGAAGTACACCCTGACCAACCTGGGCGGCACCACCGGCAAGCTCACCCTGGAGTGGGAAGATCACTCGGCATCGGTACTGCTGGCCGTGCATTGATTCCCGACCGGCTTTGAGCAGGACCCTCCGGCAGGGCGGCGATTTTGCAGATGATTGGCTGCCCTGCCGATAGAATAGGAATATTGGGTGAATTTTCCCCGGAGGGACTCCAACCTTGCCGCTCTATGCCTATCGCTGCACCCAGTGTGGCCATCGTTTTGAGAAGATCCAGAACTTTTCCGCAGAGCAGGAGACCGAATGTCCGAAGTGCCACGGCCTGCTCGAGCGCCCGCTGACCGCGCCTCGGCTGCACTTCAAGGGCGCGGGCTGGTATGTGAACGACTACGCCGCCAAGAGCAGCGAGCCGGCCTCCGAATCCGCCCCCGCCGACAGCAAGAACTCCGACGCCAAGACGGAGACGACGGCTGCTGCGCCCACGGCTTCCGCGCCGGCGCCCGCAGCCGCGCCCACTTCCCCCGCAGCCGGCTCGTCGGCGCCAAGCTCCAGTTCTACGACATAGCATTCGGCAGTCCTTGCACCCTTAAGGCTGATCCATGACCGAAGACGACTCGCAGAATGCTCCCGCCGCCGGCCGCACTTTTCCAGCCGCTCTATCCTTCGCAGCTGCCCTGGTATTCGCCGCCGGCCTGGCGGCTGCGCCCTTTGCAGGTCCCTTCGGGCTCATCCTCCGCTGCGCCGCTCTCGTGCTGGCGCTTCCTTTCGCCCTGCGCCGCCGCTCGCTGCTCGTCTGGACCTTCCTGGCCATGCTGGCCGGGGCCGAGCTGGGCGTGGACGCACCGCGGGTCGCCAGCCAGACCCACTTTCTGGGCGAAATCTTTCTCCGCCTCATCCGCATGATCGTGGCGCCGCTCATCTTCGGCGGCATCGTCACCGGTATCGCAGGCCACAACGAACTGCGCGGCGTGGGCCGCGTGGCGCTCAAGGCGCTCATCCTGTTTGAGGTGATAACGACCTTCGGACTCATCCTCGGCGCGGTGGCCATCGATCTTACGCAGGCAGGCGCTGGCGTAACGCTCTCCGCTACGGTGCAGGCTGCGGCGCCTCCTGCGCATCCCGAGGGCTGGCAGCAAACTCTGGTCAACATCTTTCCAGAAAATATTGCGCGCGCCGTAGCGGAAAACCAGATCCTCCAGGTGGCCGTTTTCGCGCTGTTGTTCGGCACCGCGCTCGCCCTGCTGCCCGAGCCCAAACGCGCCCCGCTCCTCAGCGTTCTTCAGTCCCTCACGGAGACCATGTTCCGCCTAACCAAAATCATCATGGTCGCCGCCCCCGTCGCCGCCGGAGCCGCCCTGGCTTACACCGTCGGCAGCATGGGCCTCGCCACCCTGCTCCCACTCGGCAAACTCCTCATCACCTGCTACGTCACCCTCGGCGTGTTCCTACTCGTCCTCGCCGCCATCCTGCTCTTCGCCCGCATCCCGGTCGGCCGCTTCGCCGCCGCCGTGGCCGAGCCGGCCGCGCTGGGCTTTGCCACCACATCGTCGGAAGCCGCGCTGCCCCTGGCCATGGAGCGCATGGAAGAGTTCGGCGTCCCCCGCTGGATCGTCTCCTTCGTCATCCCCACCGGCTACAGCTTCAACATGACCGGGTCCAGCATCTATCTCTCCATGGCCGCATTGTTCGCCGCCCAGGCCGCGGGGCTGCACCTGAATGTCGGCCAGCAAATCGTCCTGCTGGCCACGCTTGCGCTCACCAGCAAAGGCATCGCCGGCGTTCCGCGCGCAGTGCTGGTGATCCTGATGGCCGTCGCCAGCAGCTTCCAGATTCCCGCCTCCGCCGTGCTCATGCTCCTCGGCATCGACACCCTCATGGACATGGGGCGCACCGCCATGAACGTCATCGGCAACTGCCTGGCCGCGGCCGTAGTCGCCCGCTGGGAGGGAGGGTTGAAACCAAAGGAGACCCGGGCCGGCTAACGACGAATCCAGGGCCCTATCCTTTCTGCGCGTTGCGGAAAGGATAGGGAGATCACAAAGCCGGATACTCAGGTTCTAATCGTCGATTTCGTTGAGGGAGCCTAGCAACCTACCCTAACTCCGATTAATTATTCGAAGGTCGTCGTTCTTGGACCGCAGCGTTTGCTCAAAAAGGGAAGGATAGAGCTCGTTAACGAATGCCGCTATTCCAGATCGGGGTAAGAATCTGTCATAGACGAATGTATCTAGCGCGCCCGAGACGAGACCAAGGACCGGGTTCACTCCCGCAATGGTCGTTAGTAAGAATCTGATTGCTTTGCCACCATTTCCAGTCGTCCTAAGCCCCGCGCGTGCTCTTAGCCCGGCAACTTGATCGTTGATCTCTTTTTCGGTGAGATCTTCGGAGCCTCTAAGCCAGTCTCTGAACTCGCGGGCCTCGCTTGAATCACGGACTTTGAGCAACTGGTCTATCTTCACGCCGACAAGTTCCGACGAGAAATTTGGTAGATTCTTAATTTCGATCACTCTTTGGAAGTCTGACTCTATCTTGCCAGTTGACGCCAATCCCGCTAGAAACGAGAGCTTCTCTTGGAAGAGGTGTATCTCCTCTTCTCGGAATCCGGACAGAGCGTTGAATACGCCCATTTCTTGTATTGTCTGCGACAGACCTGCTATCCCCATAAGTCCGGCTTCGACAATCCTATGGGCCTCTCCGGTAGTAATCCTGGCAAAGGCTGCGATATCGTTGTCGATCCTGAACGTATCTTCAGAAAGTTGATGAGCGTCTAATCTGGTCGGGAGATCGATTAAACCGATTCTCCTTGCGGCGGCCATTTTGACGGACGCTTCTGACAGCCTCGGGCGCATTAAATCTGCGACAAAATCGGGATAGGCACGAGACATAATGTCTCTCGAAAGCGGCCTAATCGCTTTCAAAATGCTCTCCCGAAGCGCCTCGATTTCGACTCGGCCGAGCCCTGGTCTTGAGTTAAGGCATCCGAGACAATCGTTGATGTATTTTCCTCTGTCATGAGCATCAACCCAATTGAACTTGTAGTGATATGGAGGCAAACGCTGATCGCCGAACATCCCCGACTGTCCAACTTGCGCGAGTTGCAAGCACTCGCACCTTATCTCGAGGAGGTTTTCAGAAAGCAATTCACGAACACCTTCGAATCCGAGGTGGTCAATGAAGAATGGAAACTCCTGCAATCGGACGGAGACGAGCACATACCGATCGAATAAGAGAAGCCGGCGTACGAATCCGTCAATATCGACGCCCGTGATTTTCCCATCCGGCGAGATCACGGCTGAAGCCCCCATCAACCTTCTTCTTATGTCGACCACTGCAGTCCAACTCTCGAAGGGAATCCTATGGCAATGCTATCAATTGGGTAGGGCAAGGGCGAGGTTGTTTCCTAGATGAAGTACGCCGGGTGGCCAAGTTCTCAGGCTTTTCAATACTTGAGACAATAGGACATTCAATCGCCTGCTCGGCGATCAGCGAAATCCCGCCTGCCGCGCCGTCGCCCGATAAACTAGTTCCAGCACATGCCCCTGCTCGACCCCATCCCGTCTCCCGTAGAACACGCCGACTTTGCCGCGCTCGAGTGGGAGCCCCTCCTCGCCCTCGTCGCCGGTTTCGCCGCCTCGCCCGTGGGCCGCAACGCCATCCTCGACTTGCGCCCCTCCACTGATGAGGATTGGATCGCCCGCCAGCACCAGCTTACCGGCGAGCTGCGCCTCGTCCTCGAAGAGCAGGTCTCCATCCCCTGCGGCGGACTGTTTGACCCCACGCAACTGGCAGCCAAGGCACAGATCCCCGGCGCTGCCCTCGAAGCCACGGAACTCCAGGCCATCGCGCGGCTAGCCAACGACGTGGGTGCGTGGCAGGCGCTGTTGCAATCGCCGCCGGCGCGCCTCGTGGGTAGGCTGCCCGGGCTTTCCGCGCTCTCCGCCGCGCTGGCCACATCGCTCAAGCCGCTGGCTGAAACCATCGAGCGCACCATCCAGCCCGACGGCTCGCTGGCCGACTCGGCGTCCTCGGAGTTGAACCGCATCCGCCGCGATCAGGAGCGCCAGCAGCGGCAGATCGAAGAATCGCTGCGCGCCGCGCTGCGCAAGCTCTCGAGCGACGGCGCAACGCAGGAAGACCTGATCACTATCCGCGGCGACCGCTTCGTCATCCCCGTCCGCGCCGAGCTCAAGCGCCGCATCTCCGGCGTTGTCCACGGCGCCAGCTCGTCAGGGCAGACAGTTTACGTGGAGCCCCTTGAAACCATCGAGCAGAACAACGAGCTTGTCCGGCTCATCGAAGAAGAGCAAGCCGAAATCCACCGCATCTTTGTCGCCCTCACCCGCCAGGTCGGCACCTATGCGGTGGGCCTCGTCGAAGGCGCGCGTGTGCTGGCTCTGGTCGACAGCCTGCAAGCCCGCGCCCGCTTTGCCCGCGATTTCGACTGCGTCGCGCCAACCTTTGGACCAGAGCAACTATCCCTTGAGAGTGCTCGCCATCCCCTGCTCGAAAAGCGCCTCCGCGCCGGCGGAGCAGCGCCGAATACCGCCGTCGTGCCGCTCACGCTTGAGCTCACCGCCGAGCATCGCCAGATCATCATCAGCGGCCCCAACACCGGCGGCAAAACCGTCACCCTCAAGACCACCGCGCTTCTCGCCATGATGGCCCAGGCCGGACTGCCCATCCCCGCCGCGGCAGCCAGTTTCCCCATCTTCACTAGCTTTCTGGCCGACATCGGCGACGCGCAATCGATCGAAGCCGCGCTCTCCACCTTTTCGGCGCACATCACCAACCTCGACCGCCTCTCCCGCCTCGCCGGTCCGCAGTCCTTGGTGCTGCTTGACGAGCTCGGCTCCGCCACCGACCCCGAGGAAGGCTCGGCCCTGGCTGTGGCCATCGCCGGCCACTTCCTCACCGTAGGCGCGTGGTCGCTTATCTCCACGCACCACACCTCGCTCAAGGTCTACGCCGCCAACACCCCCGGCGTGCTCAACGCCGCGGCCGGCGTGGATGAGCTGACCCTCGCGCCCAACTATCAGCTACGGCTGGGCGTGCCCGGCGCGTCGGCCGGCATTCAGACCGCCGAGCGGCTGGGGCTGAACGCGACCATCGTCGCCGCTGCAAGGCAAAGATTGGGATCGCAGCAGGTGGACATTGCCCGCTTCCTCGACAAGCTGCACAACGAGCTTACGCAGCTTGAGGCCGAGAGAAAAAGCGCGCGTGAAGAGCAATACGCACTCAATCTAGCGCGCGCCAAACTCGCCCGCGAGGGCGATGTCGAGCTGCGCAACCGCACCCGCGAGCTGGAAGTAAAGCTGGCTTCTCTGCTCAAGGACTTCGAGTTCCAGATGCGCGAGACCGTCCGCGCCATTGAAGACCGCGCCGCGCAGCAAAAGCTCTCCAAAGAAGCCGAGCGCCGCATGACCCGCCTGCGCCGCGAGTTTCAGGAGAGCTTCAACCAGACCGTCGTCGCCCACCGCACTGGCGCCGATGTCGGCGACACCAACGCGCAGCCGCACCTGCTCAAGCACATCGCCGCCGGCGACCAGGTCCGCATCAAATCCATGAACAAAGTCGCCGTCGTGCAGCGCGAAATCGACAAGGACCTGTTCGAAGTCGCTCTCGGCCCCATCAAGATGCGCGTCAAGCGCGACGAGCTCGCCGAACCGCTTCCCTCCGGCGAGTCAGCGCCGAATCAAAAGCCCGACCCGCTCGCCGCCGCGCGGAAGCAGAAGAACGTCCACGTTACCGTGACCAGCGCCAACTCGGACGACATGCGCATGGAGATCAACCTGATCGGCCGGACCGTCGACGAAGCAACGGGGGAACTGGAGAAATATCTTGATCGTGCGTTTCTAGCTGGGTTGCCACGCGTGCGCGTCATCCACGGCCACGGCGCAGGCATCCTCCGCCGCGGCGTGCGCGAATTCCTGAAAGGCCACCCCCACGTGGCCACTATCGCCGAAGCCCCGCAAAACGAGGGCGGCCAGGGAGCAACCTTAGTCGAACTACGCCAGTAGTTGCAAAATAGCTACGAAGTAGCTACACTCAACCTGGGTGCCCTTCGACTCAAGTAGTACCAGTTTTGCAGGCCATTGATTCTCAGGGAATTGGCCCCTTGGGGTCTCAGGAATGGACGCGTTCATTTCCTGGGTGGAAGCGCCGAGACGCGGTAAATACAAAACCGGCGCAAAACCAATGGAGAAAATGGCTATGAGTTTACCCGCATTCGATTGGGACAAAGAGAACATTGGCCACATTGCAAAACACCAGGTAACTCCGGACGAAGCTGAAGAGGTGATCCTCAACGATCCGCTGGACGTCAGCTTTGATCCGGAGATGAATGGCGAGGAACGCTGGACATACCTCGGAGAGACAAACACGGGGCGCATCATGGACGTCGTGATTACCCTGCGCGGCGAGAAGATCCGAGTGGTCACGGCCTATGAGGCGGAACGGAAAGACAAACTCCTATTTCTCGAAATGAAGGCCGGTCAGCAATGAGTGATTTGAAGATTCCTAAGTTCGAGACCGAGGCTGAAGAGGCAAAGTGGTGGTATGACCACCGCGAAGAGGTTTCCGATGAGTTTCACAAGGCCGCTAAAGAGGGCCGGCTTGGCCGTGGCGGCGTGAAACGCCTCTTCGCGGAGCGTGGAATTCCGTTCTCGGAGCCCGCTCCTGTACCAACTACGACGATCCGTATCGATCCGGACGACATCGCCAAAGCCCGCGTGCAGGCGGCCGAGCGCGGCCTCCGCTACCAGACCTATCTCAAGATGATCATTCACGAGGCGCTGCGCAGCGCCGAATCAAAAGCAAAGTCCGC
>Ga0302320_10011582_pt1 | contig 18628 bp, 17 predicted proteins | sample Bog_T0_3_FD_202130 | JGI IMG/M metagenome (GOLD analysis project Ga0302320, IMG submission 202130) | Peat permafrost microbial communities from Stordalen Mire near Abisko, Sweden - Bog_T0_3 | ecosystem: Environmental > Terrestrial > Soil > Wetlands > Peat | place: Sweden: Abisko, Stordalen Mire...
GTTCTCTTCAATCACAATGTTCAAATGTCCTTCAATTTCCTTCATCCTCCTTTCATCAACCACCACCTTCTCCTTGATGATTTCAATCGGCTTTTCTATAATCTTGTCTATATATTTCACTATCTCCACAGGGATTTCTATCCTCTTCTCCACGATCTTCTCAACAGGTCTATCAATGAACTTCACCACTTCGATTGGTCTATCCACGATCTTCTCTACAATCCTCGGACCTTCTGAAATCAAAGTTGAGTATTTCACTCTCCAATTTTCGACCTCCATCTTCAATTTGGCCATTTCTCCCTCTAAATAAGACCTATCATTTGCAGTGCTTCGTTTCACATGCTCCACATGAGCCATCTGACTCTCATAATTCACCAGCTTAATTCGCCAATCTTCCAATGTAATCTTCAGCTTCCTGTTCTCTTCAATGATCACATTCAATTGGTTTTCTAGCTCCTTCACTCTACGCTCATCCACTACAACCTTCTCCTTGAAGATCTCCACTGGAACCTCAACCTTCCTCTCCACGATCTTATCAACATACTTAATCACTTCGATTGGCACCTCCACAGGCTTCTGCACGATCTTATCAACATATTTGATGACTTCTATAGGCACTTCGACCCTCTTCTCCACGATTTTTACCACTTCCACTGGCACTTCTACCCTCTTTTCTATCAACTTCTCAATCGGTCTATCTACATACTTCACCACTGGCACCTCCACCCTCTTCTCCACAATCTTCTCAATTGTATTATCGCGCCATTTCACCACTTCAATCGGAACCTCCACCTTCCTCTCTACTATCACCTCCACTGGTTTGTCAACATATTTCACGACTTCAATCGTTTGTCTGTCTACCACCTTCTCGCTCTCCAACTTCGAATATCTCATCTTCCAAGCCTCTAATTCCTCCTTTAATTTGTTTATTTGAGCATCAAAAATTCCCCTGTCGAATTCGATGTTTCCACCCTTCTTTGCCTTCTCTCCTCTCCTGTGCTCATCAATTTCATTCTTTAATCGCTCGTTCTCCTCAATCAGCAGATTGAATTTTAACTGCAATTCTGGATTCCCCTTCTCCACAATCCTGTCCTTCTCCACAATCCTGTCCTTCTCCACCACTCTATCAATGTATTTTGGCACCTCCACAATCTTCTCCACTATTTCTTGCTTTCTCTCCATGAGATGTTGTTCCAAATGGCCGCATTTTCTTCGCCAACTATCTATCTCTTCATTCTTCTCCCTAAGGATAAAAGTGAGCTTTTCTATCTCTGCCTTGAACCCGGATGAGTTGTCAACAGGGGGTGGTGGTGGTTGTGTTCTGACCTGTGGTTCATGATGTTCATACATCACTGGCATGGGCACAGGGACCTGTTGGATCTGCACTGGAATCTGTTGGTAACTAATGGTCTTGACTGGCACCTGTTGATAAGTGATATTCTTTACGGGCACTTGTTCATATCTGATGGTTTGAACAGGCACCTCACTATATGATTTCCTCATCTCCATTTGGCTGGGGTTCATGATGTTCTGTGGTCCTTGAGAAAAATAGATCGGCTGTTGTGGCATGAACTCCATATTTGGCACCATGGCTCTTTTGATATGATCATGGCGAACCTCAATAGGTCCTCCACCCATATTTTCATAACCACCTTGATAAACTTGAGAATAAACTATGGAACCTTGAGGACGATTGACATCTTGCATTCCACCTGAGAATTCTTGGTATTGGATTTGTTGACCTGGACCTTGTTGGAATTGCATGTTTCCGCCTTGCAAGAATTGCACATTGTTTGGATCCTGATAAATTTCCTCAACGGTGACCTCTTGATTAGGTCGGATGGTGTTGATGACGGTGGAATATTTGGTTTGTTGTTGCGGATCACCTTCGAATTGTTCCTGCTCGTAATATTCGTTTTGTTGTTCTTGACTCATTTTTTTGGGGGACGGATTTACGGTTGGATTGATTTGGAAAAAATAAAAATTTATTTGGATTATTTTTTGTTTTTTGGTAGTGATTTAACAGAAATTCGAGAATCTTTTGATTTTGAAAAATTTTGTAACATAAAGAAATTCAAATTCAAATAAGTACAAAAATAATTCATTTTTTTTGCTTGAATTTAACGGAATTTGTTGCTTAACAATTAATTTATTATATGATTATATGAAAACGCACGCATGAAAAACTAATACATTTTTGAATTATATAATACAAGAAATTATTTTTTTTTAGAGAAAAATGTTATTTTTGAGTAGGAGGTTTGGTTTTTTCATTGGATTCTTTCTTCAACTTCAAGATTATTTCATTGTAAAGGCTTAAGTTTTTATAAGAAAAAATAGATAGAAAAAAATAACTTTTCAAAGGGATTCTGTTGATAAATTTTCTTGATCTCACTGTTATTCCTCATGGTGTTATAAGAATTATATAGTTTATTTGTGTCGTTCTTGAGTTTTATTAGATTATCCATTAATTTTTGTACTTGAGTGTTCAGTTCTTAGGTAGTGATATTTTATTTTATTGATTTAGTTAAAAAACCTTCATCTTTCTTCGGTTTTTCAACTAAATTATTCGTTTCTGTGGTTTTATTGTTGGTTCCTTGGAAATTGTTCTTATGGACAATATTAATGTTGTTATTATGATTAGTAGAGCTCATTTTAGCGTTTTTGTTAATAATTGTGTTATGTCGAAATTTCAAAATGTCTTTTTCTTCTTTTCGGCTTTTTAGAATAGCGTCACTGAGAGGTTTTTTGTTGCTTTTTTCTAGATTTTCAATCAGAACAGGTTTCTTTAAAACTGTCAACGGAATATTAGTCTTAATTTTTTGCTCTACACTCTTCGCACTGCTTAACATTTTCTTATTATCTCTTTGTTGGTTCCAATTCCCTCTATTTGAATTAGAGGAATTTGAGCTGGCCTGTTGATTAACTGTAATGTTCACTTTTATATTGATATTGTTCTCTAAAATCGATTGATTTTCATTATAAGTATGGACATAATTATTGATTCCGAGTTCTGTGAGTGGCTTAGCTTATTTATTATAATTATAATTATTCATATTAACAAAATATATATTTATATATAATATTTAAATAAAAAAAATGAAATAAAATTATAATACTTCTTTTGGAAAATATTGTTTCTTCTGGAATTTTATTGAATTTCTTTTGGTTTTTATTGGGCGAAAGAAAATCTTTCCTTTTTTCCACTGAACAAAAAGCAGAGAGCAAAGGCATCGGCTGTGGAGTTGTCGACCTGAAACTTTCATTTTCTTCCTTCAACTTATTAAAATCAATGTTGAAACTCTTCGTTCTTTCTGCTTTTTCTGTGTTCGGCAAGATTTTCTCAAGTTTCAATTGAATTTGAGTGATTCTTCTCGGTGTCTCTTCCTTCTGGCTCTTCCCTCCTCCATTTTCTGGAAAATTGAAGCATTTTTGTATTTTATCCATTTTTTTTTTATTGCTTTTTTTCAAAACATACAAAATTTTCACATATTTAATTTAATTAAATTACAAGCGAATCGGTTCCAAATGATTTGATATTTTCGGTGAACTTTTTGGAGTGAAAAAATGAGTCTTCGTTTTTTTCGCAATTCCAGATTCTGAACCTTCTGCGATCATTTTATTAGAAGAAACCTTATTATGGATTTCTCCTGTCTTTGTATAATAAATAAGTTTTTCCTGCAATTTGGTATCTTTCTTAGTTCGTGGGAATTTCTGCAAACAATGTGATTTCGAAAATTCTTTGAATTTCCGCCATTCTGATTCAATTTTCTCGAGATTTTCTAATGATTTCTCTAGACTTTTATCTATTGTTAACATGAATTTTTAAATAAAAACTAGAGAAAACGTGATTTCTTGGAATTGCTACATGACCGTTCTTTTCTAGAAATGCATCGTATATAATTACGGAATTCCTTGTAATCCTTAATTTCTTCATAAAAAGCTGAGAAAATGTGGATTTTAGAAATAAAAAGTACTGATGTTTTTAAAGGATTTCTCTCGATTGCGGGATTTGGATTCTGGTCGGTCATAAGGATGTTCATCGATTTCTTCGATCACGATGAGATTTTTGTTTTTGGACAACATTGTTTGCAAAAAACAGTTTTTTTTTTTAATAAAGAAAAATGAAATGTTGTTTTTTGTTTTTATTATAAAAAAAGTCTTTCGAATCAAAAAAAATATGAAGTTTTATTTTTTTATTAAATGTTCATAGAAAATGGTCAAAGTTTTAAATCTTTTTCGAATTCCATCAATTGTCTAGTGAAGCCCCCATTAGGATAAATGATACTTCGTTTTGATAGAGTTAATGCCAATGCTTTTAAATAAGTCAATCTTTTAGTTTTCATCAAATAGGCTATAACCAAAGTGGCACTTCTTGAAACTCCAGCCAGACAATGGCATAAAACATTTGTGTTTTCCAGGTTTTTCTCAATAAATTCAATTCCATCATCGAAATAAACTAATAAATTAAAAGATTCGTAATCCTCGGCGGGGATTATTTTATGATTTGGTATATCTGATTTATTATATGAGAGATATGAAGCGTTCGCCACTGTTAAAACTGCTTTTATTTTCATTTTCTTTAGATTTGGAACATCATTTGCTGCGTTAAAATTGCCTAGGTAAAGACCCCCTTTGCCATCGATGGGCTCGATGATGCAATCGATTGATCTGATGAGCGAAGAGAACATTTTATTGATTTAAAAACTTTTTTTTTTAAAGTTATGGAATATTTACAATAATTTATTTTATTTGAAATTTATCAAAAAATTTGCAAAAGCTTAAATGTAAAAATTCATTCAAAATTTTCTTTTTTCTTCGCAAAAAAAAAAAAAATGTTTCATTCTTTAATTTTTTAATTTCTTTTTTTTTAAATTGGCTTATGCATTGAATAATCCTATTATAAAGTTGAACTAAAAAAAAATCTTTCCAAATAATATTTGTTTTCGTTTATATTAATTATATTTATCTCATTTCGTCCTCTTCCCCCTATTTTTTCATATATGGTTCCTGAAGAATCGACTGCTTTGCATTCCTATATAACTCTTGATGTGCAAATGAGGAACAGTAATTAGATCGAATGGGCTTCCCATTCACTATTTTTTTTCCACGAGCTGCTTCTTTTTAAAGGTTTTCCGTCTAGCACAGATTCATGAAGCTTTCCCAGGAACTATTTCTCGAATGACGAGGATCCCTTTCCATTAGTTCTTATCCTCTTGGTTCTTTTTTTTTCATCGAAATCGCTGGCTTCGTTTCTGACGAATATCAGCTTTGCGTTGAGTCATTCAACAAAATTCTATAGGTTCTACGAAGCTTTGCTTTGAATTTTGTCTTCACTAGCGATATGCGCAAAAAATCGATATCAAGCTTTTCAGTTTCTTCTTTCGCCTTGGGATCTGGAAATGATTGTTGCAAAAAATAAGTCGAGTCGGAAGCTTTGCGAAAGAGCCTTTAAATATTTGTTAATTTTGGATAGTTTGTTTGGCCTTTGTTAGTATGTAGACAATATAGGAATATTTTCACTAGTTTATCCATTGTGCCCAAGTGTGAAGGAAAAATTAAGAATAACCCTTTTTTAGTATTTCAGTGGTCATGGAAGGAAAGAAAAAAGAAGCGCATGGGCTTGATAAAAAATGTATAAAACGTATAAAATTCTATAGAAAAGCAAACTTTTTATTATATTTTGAGTTGGGGTTCACCCCCAGCAAATTTATCAGAAAAAATATAGAAAAAATATTTTATGCCAAACTTCAATTAATGCCTTTTTTCTCCTTCATCCCCAGCTTTCTTCATTTCTTCCTCCTTTAATTCTCTCTCGAATTTTTCCAATTGTATCCGAAAACCATTATTGGGAAAAATCACTGATCTCTTCTTTTTCGCCAGCTCCAACGCCTCATTCATGTTTTTTTTCTGAGTTTTCATTAAATAAGCCACAAGCATAGCTCCGCTTCTTGAGACCCCTGCAAAACAATGTATTAAAACATTAGTTTTTTGTCTACTTTCCTCAATGAAACTGATCCCTTCATTGAAATATTTGCCTAAATCAAAACTTTCAAGATCTTCAGCTGGTATGATCTTATGGAACTCAATGTTCTTAGCATTATAATTTATAGTGATATTTGCTGCTACACAAAGAACTGCTTTAATGCCCTTTTTGTTTAATTCAGTTATGTTGTCAGCTGCTTGTTTGGAACCTACGTAAACCCCCCCTTTTCCATTTTCAGGCTCAATCACACAATCCATGTTGTTATAAAAGAAACTCCACATCCACATTTTGAAAAAGTTATATTGGAACGATAAAATTTAAGAAAAAAATTGATATAATTATAAGGCAATTTCATTTTGGGTTTGCTTGGCATAAGGAAAATTAATTCAAGATTATAATTCCTTTCAAAAAAATCAAAATTTATTAAAAACAGAAATACTTTAAAAATGTCTACAACGGGTGCCTTCCAAAGCAAATATCAAGGGGGTCTTTGTTACGCGTTATGTCAAGAAACCTTCAATTGGTTCCATCCAAAAAAACATTTAAAATTTCAAGAAAAATTAATATTCCTTCAAGGTTCAACCCATCAGTTAATACCTGTTGGAAAGGATGCGATTATGCCCAGGGAAGAGTCAATGATCCAATCTTAAGGTTTTAAATTTAGATGAGGAAACTATAGGAATTAATGAAATTTATCAGAAAAGAAGCAGAAAGTATGTGCAAAAGATATACCGCGGAAGTGATGTGGACCACAAAGGGAGAATTGGGTTGGAAATAAAGAAAAGATTAATTTTTTGGTTAATAATTCACGCAGATAGCATCGAAGATCTTAGAGTCCATGCGGACATGTACCCCACTAAGCCAGAAAACATTTACAAGGCTTGTTTGGCTGGAATCAGAAGACAGAAATTCTAAAAAAAAAGAAAAACTGAATGAAAAAAAAACTAGAAAAATCGAAAAAGAAAAAAAAATGATTTTTGTTTTTATAAATTTTTAAGTGATTTTATACATTTTTTCTTTTATATCTAAAGAAAACAAAACCTAGGGTCGATGAAAAAAAAGACATTTCTTAAAGAATAAATTCTTAAAGAAAAACATGATTTATGCATGAAAAAATCCATATTTCCCATTTTTAAATCAATAAACAACAATCTCCCCCGATCGCCTTGATCACCAAAACATCATTTTCCTTTAAATTCAAATCAATGATTCTTTTATTGTTTTCCGCACGCCGATCGTTAAGAAACAAATCATAAGATAAAGGATCTAAATCTGTATATTTCAAGCTGATGATCACTTTTAAGTTATCCACATTGTCATTTGGATCGATATCAATTCGAAATGGCTTTTTATCAACTGCTTCAGAAGGGAAACTCGAGTCGAAAAGCAACGTGATGAACATCGTTTCACTGCAAAAATTCAGATAAAATTGAATTTTTTCTTAAAAAAAACTAATAAATTTTTTTTGGAGTTTTAATAAAAATGGAAAATTATGAAATTCATTGATTTTTTGAAATTCTTCATTAATTTTTCAATGAAAAAAACAACAAGTTTATGGTTTTTATATTCACAAAAAGAGTTTTTTCATAAAAATATCTATATTAACACTATTAAATTAATATACAGGAGGGGCATTGACCACCTATTGCTTTGATGACCAAAATATCATATTCTTGTATATTTAGCTCAATTAATTTCTGAGTATTTTCAATTCTTTTATCATTGAGGTATAAATCATAAAACAAAGGATCCAAATCTGAGTATTTCAAACTTATTATAACTTTCAGGTTGTCTATGGTATCATTAGCATCGAAATCTATTCGAAATTGATTTTTTTCTACATTTTCGATTGGGAAGTTGGGGTCAAAGACTAGATTTATGAACATTAGATAAAGAGGATTCGAAAATTTTGTCTATGGCAATAAATTCTGTAATATTTATGATTAAATTATTAAGAAAATTTGAAAATTAATATATTTCTGATAAATTTTTTTTTTATTTTAAAAAAAATGCATCAAATTTAATTAATTACTTGAAAATTGCAAAAAAAATGAATATTATATTAATTTTCAAAAAGAAAAATGAATTTTAAAAGAATTTTAAAGGAATTTTTAATAAAAAAAGTAAAAAAGACATCATTTTTTATTTTTTCTAATAGCTTTTTTCATATTTCTCTATAATTTTCTCAACATTATTCGTGGAAGTCTTGATTTTATTCAACGCGTTCTGCACTGCTTCATTGAGTTTTTCTTTTTTATGAAACCCTGCCTTTGCTTTTTCCATTTTCTCCCCATATTCCATTAATGATTCAGTCAACTAATATCAATTTCTTCATATCTGTTAATAATTTAAAATACCTGCAATTTCACATTTTTCATATCGCTGAGTTCTTCTTGAAACCTCTCGATTTTATTCATGATTTTCGAATTATTTTCATATAAATCTTCATTATTCGACTGGATATTCCCCAAAATGTTCTTAACTTCCATGAGGAAATCATCCTGTACCCTTTTTAACATATTGGAAAATCAATAATTTCTATTATTTTAATAGAAAAACTTCATCTTGGAACTCAAATTCTTCACTGCGACGTTCAAATCGTCTTCTTTTTTCAATTCGTTCTGATAGATTTTCTGATGATTTTGGGTCTCACTCTTATATTGCTCTATATTAGCTTGAATTTGGTCGATGTCCTTTTCCAAAGAGGCGATCTCATGTTGGATTTGTTCCAATTTCTCATTGGATTTCTTCAAATTTCCTTCTTTTTTCTTAAGAACACCTTTTTTCTTTAATTTCAATAACATTTTATGATTTTTAGTAGAAAAATGTAAACTTCCTCAATAATTTTCGAAAAACCGATGTTTTTCTGCTCAAATTTGTCCTTTTTCCCTTCCAAATCATCCAAAATTCCAGCAAATTCCTTGTTTTTCCTCACTAGCATTGCGAATTTGTTCTTAAGACTCTCTATTTTGCTCAAATATTCGTTTTTCTCATCATTAGCCTCCTTATTCTTCATTTATTATGCAAAATATATTGATCATTTAATGAGAAAATCAGATATTTAGACTTTTAAGTTCAAATAAGATTTTTCCTCTTTTAATTTGCCCATTTTTTCCTTCCAAACAGCCAATTCATTCCTTGTTTTCCCTATATCGCCTATTTTCTGCTCATGGTTTTGCTTCATTTCATCGTTTTTGGCTTTTATTTCTTGAATCCTCAGGTTTTCTCTTGAAATTTCTCCTTTTATTCGATCATATTCCTGATTTAAAGCAAAAGCGGATTTCAATGAATTTTCATTCCTTTGTCTAGAGTCTTTTTCTAATCTATTCTATAGTATTTAGTGAATTAATTAGCAAGGGAATTTTCAAAGGGGAAACCTTTTCCTCAATCATTAGCATTAATTTATGGTTCAAATTGTTATAATGAATGTTTAATTCGTTATAATCTTGTTCGTTTTGGCGTAGCTCGTGAAGATCGGCTTTCAATTGGGAAATTAGAAGGTCTTTTTCATCAGAAACTAACTTAGGGTCGAAATGCTAAAAGGAAGAATTTAGATTAAAAAAAAAAGTTTTTTATTTTTATGACTTGCCGCTTTTGTTTGGACATTTTTTTGGGGAAAAAATTCAAAATTTCGTTTTTTGTTTGTTTTTTATTCAAATTTAAATTTTTTATGAGGAAAAATATGAGATTTTTCAAAATCAATTAAAAATTTGCTTTTTAATATTTGTTTTTAGTTCAAATAACTAATTTTGGAATTTTTCTTCGAAATGGGGTTATTAAATTTATTTTAGTCGATGTCTCATTTAATTCTTTAATTCGATGTTTTCCAAAAAATACATTCATCCAGATTTCGAAGAAAATCTCAAAACCTATAAATATGTCGGCACAGATAAATCTCTTTTCTATAACTATTTACTTTCTCCTCTCGGCAATTTCTGTGTCAAATACCTAATTCCAGAGAATCTAGCGTACTTCCATTATTTTATTAAAAAAATCATTAGTTTTAAATTAGCCCCAATCTGGTAAATTCATCAATAAAACCATTAATTTAATATTTAGCAATAAAAGATCACTTTTCTTGGTCTTCTATGTGTTTTAATTCCACATTTTATATATTTGGCACTTTTCCCGATGAAATTTGAGGGAGAAATACCAACTTGGCTTTGTTTTTTCACAGGAATTATGCATTTATTATATATGGTAACCTTAATATATATTTATACACATTATAAATCTATGCATATCTAATAAATACATAATATAAGTATATATAAATTCCATATATATGTTATATACAATCTATGTATATCTATATATATATATATATATATATATAATTATCAATATAAAGATTTTAAATCATAATTATTATATAAGAATTTGGATAATATTGACGGGAAACAAGCCAGAAAGACGAATAATTCTTCACCTTTGGGACTTTTGTTTGATCATGGCTGCGATTCGCTTATTCTTATGTTCCAAGGAATGTCATTAACTACGACGTTGCAGTTCGGGAACACGGAATTTGTGTTGGGACTTTATTTAATTGGATGTTTACCCTTTTATTTCACGACTTTGGAAGAGTTTTCTCAATAAAATGAAAATAAAACTTAATTATATAGTTAGATATTTCACAAATGCGATTCATCTCCCATTGATCAACGGACCTAATGAAGGCTGCATAATAATAGCGAGCTTCTACATATTCACTGGATTTGTAGGTTTATTCATTTTCCCTAATTTTTTATAGATTGAAATTTGAAAATCTAGGGTCAAGTTGGTGGGTTTTAGAAATGCCTTATTTGGGAATGTTAAGAAATAAGTTTTGTTTCTTATTATTTGCCCTAGCATCCATATCTACAGTGATTTTGAAGTAACAAAGTCTTTTCATTTTCTCATAAAATTTATTTTGAAAAAAAAAAACAAGTTTTTATGGAATGTACAAAGCGGAAAAGTTCAAAGAAGGAGTGAAAAACTCATTATTTTTCTGCTACATGGTTCTAACTACTGCTTTTGTTCTGGCAGTTTGTCAAGAAGCTCGTGATTTCTATCGAGTGCTCGTTTATATTTTGGGGTTCAGCTTTGGAAAATTAGTGGTAATTTTCATAGAAAAAAACAATTAAATTAATTTAATTCAATATTTTATAGAGCCATCTTCAAATTGCTCATGTTTCAGGCTCACCTTTTAGACAATTTCGTTTGACACTTTTTGTGATTTTCACAGTTTTAAATGCGAATGTGATTACTGAGCTGATCATTGGGAAGTTTATATAAATTTTATTGTATTTTTTATTACAATTTGGTTAAAAGGGCGTTTATTAATGAAATTTTGCTATTTTTTATGATTTTGATCGCTGTCCTAATAAGTAGGAACACATATAAGTTTTGTTATTTTTTCATAAATTAATTACTTAGCTTATTTCCATCTGGTTTTCGTGGTAGTGAATCAAATGACTTCAATTTTGAATATTCGTTGTTTCGTTGTTAAGCCCAAAGGTTTTTTATTGATTTACTTAATTTAATTTAACAGATTTTATTTTTATAGATCCTTCATTCTATAACGGTTTGCTTCCTCCAGCTTAGTAAAATTAATTAAACATTAAAATTCATATTTAAAAGGAAAATTACAATTTCATTTTTCCTTTAAAATTCAATCTATTTTTCTCAAATTTAATTAAATTAAGTATTATTATTAAATTATTGATTCATTTTATCTCTTATATTTATTTATATATCTAATGCACAAAACCCATACTAAATCTAATATGACTAATATCCAACACTCTTCAAATCCATATCTTTCAGTTCCTTCGACTCCTGTTCCCGACCTTCTCCGTTGATAAACCCCTGATTTTCTAGAAAAATCTGGTTAGTTTTATCAAAACTTGGCTCGACCTGTTCGAAGTTCTCTACATTTATTTTTCCAGTTTTCATCCTTAAAATGATATTCATTAACCTTTTTGAGTTTTCATGCGCTTGGAGCGTCTTTTCATTAATCCTCCCCTGCAATTCTTCCGCGTCATTTATCAAAGGAATGCAATTTTCTAATGGTAATATCGTTTCCATCAATTCATACATATCTGTATCAAGATCATCATTCATTTCCTTCACTATATCATTTGTGCTTTTGGTTTCATTTTGTACATTTTTTCTTTTAATCCGAAAACGATTTGCAATTCCCATGAGATCCATCCTCATCAATATTCTTTTTTTGATATCTGCCTTTTTTTTCCTTGAAACGTTCAATTTCAACATAGTCAAAACAATTTTAGCTGCATCATGATGCAAGGTCGATTTCACCTTATCAGCTCGAATTATGTCTTCAAATGCTTTGTTTTCCTCTTTCGAAAGCTGTGTGATATTATTCAAAGAAACCACAAATAAGGAAAGCATAAAAATCCCCCAAACGCAAGCCACAAGTACCACAATTCTACCAAAGAAAGTTATCGGATAAATGTCCCCATAGCCTATAGTAGTCATTGTTACAACCACACACCATAAAGCATTCCATATTGAATTAAATTGCAAAGGTCTTAAATTAGACACAAATGGCCTTTCAAATGTCCTTAAAGCTAAACCGAATAAAAAAATTGAAAGACCCATAGAAAGCGCCAACATTAACACTGATTTATACTTTAAATAGGCTTTGATCGCAAATTTAGAATCTGGCAAAAACCCATTGATTCGGCAAACTCTTATCGCTCTTTCGCCGGTCCAAAATGTATAATGATCAAAAAGTCGAAGAAATATATATAATCTCCCTAACATCACCACACTCAAATAGGCATCCAAAGTTAAATCAAAATCAATTCCGAATTGCTCATTTGCGAACTGCACATCAAGAAAAGGTGGACAATGAATCCAATTGAACACACTTTCCAGAAAATATCTCGGGAATAATGATGATTTCAACATGGAAGTCCCTTGGAAGATGATTTTCCGAGATTTCATTATTTCCAATTGGAGTTTATAATGTTGGAAAATGAAATAATGAGTTATCAAGCAACTTCCTGTTACAATGCCTCTCATGACATGATTCGTGATTTGGCTTTTGTTTTGATTATTGAAATATATCTCGTTTTCTATCCATGCCAAAACCAACCCCAGACAACTTATGATAGCACCAAAGGTGTCGTTGTTCTTAAGCCTTTCCTTCAGATAACGCACCTCCTCCACGCTATATTTCCCTTCAATATGCCGAGGTAAATAATTATTACGTTTCACTCCAGAACGCTTTACTTTGCTGCTTTTTCGTTCCCTGAATTTCGCTTCCATCATTTTAGAGTTCCTACTGTCCCGACCACCCAATAGATTGTCACGGTAGCTGGTTCGTACTTTCCCTCCCACGACTAATTCAGGGTTGGAAAGCTTTTTGGACTCTGATTCACCTTTGGATGTGCGTTTGCTTTTGTTTTCTTTTTCATCGGAGTTGGGGTTAAGGGGGTTCGGATGAATTTTAATGTCTTGGATGAGGGATTCAACCTCCAGTTTTGCATTATTAATTGGTTTTGCTATTCCGATTTTCATAAGAAAAAGAGAAATTTATTATTAGAAAATGATGCATTTTTATTGGTTTGGGAATTTTAATGAATAATTTTTGTCTTTTTATTAGATGAGATTTTTTGAGCAATAAATAGAGTAAATTAATAATAATTTTTTTTTTTTTTTTTCATGAATTTTTAATACATTTTTTTCAAATTTTTTTTTAGAAAATAATAATTTAAAAAGATTAAAACCTTTTTAAATAATCATCCAACTGAGTCATTATCAAAGGTTTGTTTTTAATATGGTAAATGAACAAAATTTTGCTAAAAGAGTCTGCCAGGGCTTTCCCCCCCGCACTTTTTCCCTCCACTTTCAAATTCTTCAAAAGAAAAATATTACCATTCTCTATAAATTTGAAATCTCCTAAATCGCTTTCATCAATATCCACTTTCACCAAATCACCTCTTTTAATTTTCATTTTTTCAATTTCTTCTTGTTTCATTTGACCCAAAGTTATTCCATCCAAAGTTATCAATTGTCCAGCCTTTGTTAACTTTAAAAAGGCTGGAAAAGTTTCGGACATATTGTTATTAAATAAATAAAGACTACAACCTGAATCTTTCCAAAGCAAAAAATAAGGGTTCACTCCTGAAACATAAGGTCCTTTTTTCGCGATGAATAACAAGCCATTTTTAGTAAACCCAAAATTCATTTGATAGGCGGAATTAAACCCATTCGAATTGCATGGGAGTTTTGGTAAATTTTTGAATTGAATCTCAGAGTTGTCATCCTGTTTCAAAGTCTGAACATGCGACTCCAACCAAAAAAATCTCATCTCGCTTGAACATTCTGAAAAACTTTGTCCGTTCCAAAACAAAATATCTAAAAGATAACAAATGTTCATATTTTTGTCAAAAATACACTCAATCATAGCAGTTCCCCTTTTGTTTTTAGGCTTTCCTCCAGGGAATTCACAATGAAAGACTTTCACTATAAACCCGTTTTTGTCGATAAGATAAGTTGCCCCCTTTCTTGAAATCAACAGACATTTGATGCCATCAGGTCTTGGAATAATGTACCAATCATCAGGGTTGAGATCTGAAGGGATGGAAAACATATATTCTGGGATTGCAAAGATTTTGGCATATTGTCTTAGTTTTTTTCTGAATTTGGGATCGATTTGTTTTTTCTTTTTAACATGAACTTTTGAAGTTTCCTTTTCTTCTTCTTCTTCCATAAGATTTAAATTAGAAAGACTTAGTTCTTGCTCTTTTTTTTCAGGCGAAATTAAAATGTTTATCTCTTTTTGGGAAATGTCTTCATCGAAATCAGTCAGAAATGACTCCAGGTTACGGGATTTGGACAAAAGTGAGGAACGAGAAATTTGCTGATTTTCTAAATAGAGCTCTCTTCTCTTCTCTAGAAAGGCCGTGTGATCGGTAAAAAATTCATCTAGTTTTTTTAATTCGGCACCTTTTTTTGAAAACATTTATAAATTGGGATAATAATGACAATATAATGAAAAAACAAAGCCTATTTAATCAAAAATTTTGAAATTTGGAATTTCTGTGTTTTTAAATTTTTGGCTAAAGAACAAATTTTGATTTATAATTAGTCGCATAAAATAAAAATTTGGATTTTTAAAAGAAAGAAAATTGAATATTTTTTTTTATACATAGAGATAAGTAATAGAAAAGAACTTGAGAGTTTGGGAGGAAATCGAAATTATTGATTTTATGAAATAGTTTGTGAGTTTTTTTTGAAAAAAATGGATTGGAAATAGAGTGAAATAATTTTTAATTTAAAAAAAAGGATTTTTATCAAAATATTAAATTCTTAATTTCTATATGCCCTAATTTAAAAATTCCATATAGATTCTAAATTTTTCGAGAAAAAAACCTCAAAAATGAAAGGAAAAAAGCCTTTGTTCTCAGATAACCTGTCTCTATTTATCCTTTTCATCTTTTACATGATTCAAGGAATCGTGATCAACTTCTTCGCCCAGACCTTGCCCATTTTTATGGTAGAAAAGGGGTCTCTCCTATCGGAAATAGCGGTAATGAATCTCTTGGTTCTTCCATTTTCTGTTAAGTTGTTTTTCGCTCCTTTTCTTGATGTTTTTTTTATCAAATCCTTTGGCAGAAGGAAATCCTATATCGTGCCTACGAATTACATAGTAGCCGGACTATTATTGGCCTTGAGTTTTCAGATCCAACATTTGATCGATGATCAAAACATCTTTATATTAGCTATAGTGGGTTTAGCGACAATTTTCCCACTTAGTCTTCAAGATATAGCTGTTGATGGCTTGGGAGCGGACCTTTTCACTGAGGAAAACAGCATCTATCCCGCATTGGCACAGACTATCGGAGTTAGTTTTGGCAACTTTTTAGCTTCTAATCTATTGGTTTTGCTGAATTCCAAGCTTTTTTGTAACAAGTACATTTTCTCCACCGAAAGAGAAGCTGGAATCCTATCAGTCTCACATTTTTTAGGTTTTTTCGGTGGGTTATTGCTTGTTTTGAACATATATTTTCATTTCTTCCTACATGAAGAATGGAAGGAACCAGAAGAAGGAGAAAAAGATGTTTCTTTAAAAGAGAAGATCTTCTCTATGAAGGTGTTTTTCACTAATCCTCTGCTTTTCAGCTATATTTTGTTCCTACTTTTTAATAGATTTGCTTTTTCCTTAACGGATTCTAGTTTTAAATTAAAATTAATTCAGAAGGGTTTCCCAAAAGAAGCCATTTCTAATATCCTATCAGTGCTTTTGCTTGTGGGGATCACTTTTCAACTTCTTTTGCCTCGATTATTGAAAAGAACCTCGGAAATTGGATTATTCTATGGATTTTTCGCCATAAAACTAGTAGAAAATATTGTGAGTTATTATATAATAGAAAATTACGAAGAGAAATTTTACGATTCATTTCTTTTTTGGGGTTTTTTAATTGCTGTTTCCTTAATATCTAATATCCAATATAATGCTGCTTATGGACTATGTGGGTCAATTTCTAATAAAATAAGCCAAAATGTTGAAAAAGGCTTCGAAGGAACCTCAATAGCGTTTTTGACTTCGGTGTTCAATTTTGGAAGAAGATTTAATGATTATGTTTCATTATCAATTGTTGAAAAGTATGACTTTTGCACTATGGCAGTGTTCGGATGGGTGGTTGGAACAGGAGGATTGTTGCTTTTGAGGAGAAGATTATTGAGTTTGGAAGAAGAAATGAGCAGTAAATTTAAGAAACATAAGAAAATAGAATAAGTAGTTGAATTATGTTTACTTAATAATGAATGGTCTTTAAATCGTTATTTTTCAAAAAAAAAAAAATTTTGTTAATTTAAATTTGATAAAAAAATTAGAACATTTTATTTAATATTTCGTTTTTTTTTTGTTGGGAAAAAAAAATTTAAAATTTAAAGGAAATCTTTCCAAAATTTTTTTTATTGAAAAAATAGTTTTTTTTGAAGATAATTTTTGATTAAAAAAGTATTGTTCTCGAAAAAAAAATTTTTTAATATTAAAAATTTTTTACTTTTTATAAGTTCTGTTTTAGCCCTAAATTAAATTTCCATATAGATTCAAATCCTTCAAGAAAAAAAAAACTTCTAAAATGACTGTAAAAAAGCCTCTGTTCTCAGACAACGTGTCGCTCTTTATCCTTTTCATCCTGTATATGATTCAAGGCATTGTGATCAACTTCTTCGCCCAAACTTTGCCGATTTTTCTGGTAGAAAAGGGGTCTCTTCTCTCGGAAATCGCGGTAATGAATCTCCTGGTTCTTCCATTTTCTTTTAAGTTGTTTTTCGCGCCTTTTCTTGATGTTTTTTTTATCAAATCATTTGGTAGAAGGAAATCCTATATCGTGCCTACGAATTACATAGTAGCTGGACTATTATTGGCCTTGAGTTTTCAGATCCAACAATTGATCGAAAATCAAAACATCTTCATATTAGCTATAGTGGGTTTTGCAACGATTTTACCTCTTAGTATTCAAGATATAGCTGTTGATGGCTTAGGAGCTGACCTTTTCACCGAGGAAAACAGCATCTATCCAGCATTGGCACAGACCATTGGAGTTAGCTTCGGCAACTTTTTATCTTCTAATCTGCTGGTTTTGCTGAATTCCAAGCTGTTTTGTAACATGTACATTTTCTCCACTGAAAGAGAAGCTGGAATCCTATCGGTCTCACATTTTTTGGGTTTTTTCGGTGGATTGTTGCTTCTTTTGACCATATATGTTCATTTCTTCCTACATGAAGAATGGAAGGAACCAGAAGAAGGAGAAAAAGATGCTTCTTTGAAAGAGAAGATCTTCTCTATGAAGGTGTTTTTCACTAAACCGCTGCTTTTCAGCTATATTTTGTTCCTACTTTTTAATAGATTTGCTTTTTCTTTAATGGATTCTAGTTTTAAATTAAGATTAATTCAGAAGGGTTTCCCAAAAGAAGCCATTTCTAATATCCTATCAGTGCTTTTGCTTGTGGGTATCACTTTTCAACTTCTTTTGCCGCGATTATTGAAAAGAACCTCAGAAATTGGCTTATTTTATGGATTTTTCGCCATAAAACTAATAGAAAATCTCGTGAGTTATTATATAATAGAAAATTACGAAGAGAAATTTTACGATTCATTGCTTTTTTGGGGGTTTTTAATTGCTGTTTCCTTAATATCGAATATCCAATATAATGCTGCTCATGGACTATGTGGGTCAATTTCTAATAAAATAAGCCAAAATGTTAAAAAAGGCTTCGAAGGAACCTCGATAGCGTTTTTGACTTCGGTGTTCAATTTAGGAAGAAGAATTAATGATTATATTTCATTATCAATTGTTGAAAAGTATGACTTTTGCACAATGGCTGTGTTCGGATGGGTGGTTGGAACAGGAGGATTGTTGCTTTTGAGGAGAAGACTGTTGAGTTTGGAAGAAGAAATGAGCAGTAAACATAAGAAACATAAGAAAATAGAATAAATAAATGGACTTTTTTCTTAAATTTATGTTTAATTAATAGGGAACATTGGAATATTTTTTGAGATTTAGATAATTTTTTTTTGTTACGAAAATGAAAATTAAAAATTTTCCACATAAATCAAAAATTAGTTTTATGAAATTATTCAATAATCGAAATTTGGTGAACTTTTAAAATTTTATTAAT
>Ga0302320_10011583_pt1 | contig 18625 bp, 18 predicted proteins | sample Bog_T0_3_FD_202130 | JGI IMG/M metagenome (GOLD analysis project Ga0302320, IMG submission 202130) | Peat permafrost microbial communities from Stordalen Mire near Abisko, Sweden - Bog_T0_3 | ecosystem: Environmental > Terrestrial > Soil > Wetlands > Peat | place: Sweden: Abisko, Stordalen Mire...
ACTTCACGCTGAGATCGGTCACCGGGATCATATCCTTCGCGTCGACAGCCGTGCCTGGCGCTACAGGGTGCGAAGGATGCCGGTACGCAGTCTTCATCCAAAAGCCATCGAATTCATGATCGAGCACGTCAATATGCTGGAGCCACTTCACCCACGAATCACTTGCCCAACCTGGAGCTACCAGCCGCAGCGGAAAGCCATGCTCCATGGTCAGTGGCTGACCGTTCATTGCCCAAGCCAGCATGGTATCGGGATCGAGGCCCTTGGCGACAGTCACAGTGCGCTGAAAGTCCGGCATTTTGCCCAGCGGAACGTCGGCGCCATCCAGCAGCAACTGGGTCGCGCCCGGTTTGAGTCCCGCCTTCTGCAGAACGTCGCGCAAGCGCACGCCAGTCCAGCGCGCATTGCCAACGCCGCCGAACTTCCACTGCGCGCCCGCCATGATCGGCTTATAGAAACTGCGACCGTTGCCTGCACATTCGAGCACGCTGACCAGTTCCACATGAGGCAGCTTTTTCAGATCGTCCAGCGTCAGGGTGAGCGGAGTGTTCACCAGGCCGTCGATTGAAAGCTTCCAATCGGCCAGCGTCACCTGCGGGGTGTAGGTATGGCAGCGGACAAAGAAGTTTTCCGTGGGGGTAATCTCGTCGACGAAACCTTCGACAGGCATCTCATGATCTTCCGGCTTAGGAGAAAGTTCAATGGGCGTGAGCGCTGCTTTTTCGGCGCTGCCAGCCGTCCGGGCCAGCAGACCCGCGGCGCCGGCAAATATGAGACTGCGTCGAGTGAGGGACATGTGAACAAGTCTACCGTTCTGAACCGAAATCTCCAAGTGCTCCGAAATGAACCCCATTTTGGAACGCGCGTTCCACGCCACGGGTTGATATGAAACGTGGCGGAGCGATGGGGTTTCTTTATACCGCTTGTTTGCAATAAGTTGCGATTTCATACAAATTGGCCGGAGGCATGCATACTACCTGTCAACGATATGACTACCACCGCTCTTAAAACCAGAACAGTTATTGCAGCCGAGATCGACACAACCCACCGCGATCAGCTGGTCCTGGAGCACCTGCCGCTGGTGCGCGCCATCGCCGTGCGCGTTTACGAGAACCTGCCGATGCACGTGGAACTGGAGGATCTTGTTCACGCCGGAATCCTGGGGCTGTTCGACGCGGCCACGAAATACGACGATTCCAAGCAGGTTCTGTTTCGCGGCTACGCCAAGCATCGTATTAAAGGCGCGATTCTCGATAGCCTGCGGGAGATGGACTGGGCCTCGCGCGATTTGCGGCGGCGCCACAAGCGGCTGGAAGAAGTGACGCGGGAATTCGCGTCGGCGATGGAGCGGCAGCCGACGGAAATCGAAATCGCGGAGAAGATGGGGATGGATCTGGAGCGCTGGAGACAGGTGGCGATCGAGCTTCGCATGGTGGGCTTTCTTTCGGCATCGACGCGCGCCAATGACACCGAAGACGGGCCCGCGCCCGAGTTTCCGGCCGCGCCCGATTCCAATCCAGGCGTGATGACCGGACAGCGGCAGCTGAAATCGGTGCTGGCCACTGCGATGAGCACGCTGCCGGTACGGCACCGTCAGGTGATCCACAATTACTATACGGGCGGCAAGACGATGCGGGAAATCGGGCAGACGATGGGAGTGAATGAGAGCCGCGTTTCGCAGATTCATAAGGCGGCGCTGGAACGGATGGCGGAGTGCCTGCAGGCGAGCGGGATCAGTTCGGCGGAGTGCGTAATTTAAGTTTATAATCTGTAAATGCGATGGTTGATTTTCGCGCTGCTGTTTTGTTCGTGCCTTCCGGCGCAGCAGGCGACTATCGCTGGCTTGGAAATTCGGGGCCTGGCGATCGATGCCGTAACGCGGCAGCCGATGGCGGGGGTCCACATCACGCTGCGAGCGGGATCTGCCTTGGGTATCGAGCGGGAAGATGCGGAAACGTATGGGGCGATTAGCCGTCCGGATGGTCGTTTTTCGATAGCGGAACTAAAGCCTGGCGTTTATTATCTGGTCGCGCAGCACAACGGTTATGTGCAATTGCCTGGGAAAAATCCCGCAAGCGCAACGATCACACTGAAACCTGGCGAATTGGTGCAGGACGTCACCGTGGGACTGACGCAGCATGCCGTGATTATCGGGCATGTTCTGGATGAGTATGGCGATCCGGTTCGATACGTGCAGGTCTCGGCGGAAGCTGTGGTTCCCGGGAACGTGCGTTCCTTTGGGAATATGGGGGCGCGGACCGACGAGCGCGGGCAGTTTCGCATTCCGCTGGCCCCGGGAAAATATTATGTAAACGCGCTGGCGGATTCCCGTCCTCAAACGGCGATGGGGTCGCCGGAGATTCGCAGCGACGGCGCGGTTCCTCCGGTGTATGCCGCGACGTATTATCCGGCCGCAGCGAGCGGCGATCAGGCGACTGCAATTGAACTGGCGCCGGGGCAAAGCACGTCCGGCATCGATATTCATTTGGTTCCAAAACGCGGCGTGACGGTGCGTGGCAGAGTGACGGGGATGCAGGCGGGGACAGTGCCTTCCGCTTACATTATGGTGTCTCCTGTGGGTTCCAGCCCGGGCTATTTCGGGTTTATCCGACCTTATTTTGCAGAGCCGGACGGAACATTCGCGATTGCCGGTTTAACTCCGGGAAAATACCGACTGATAGCACGTTTGCCTGTCGCGGACGGCCCCGACATGCAAAGTGCCAGTGTGGAAGTGGACGCGGAAAGCGACGAAAGCAACGTCGTGCTGGCTCTTGCTCACGGAGAAACCCTGGCTGGAACGGTGGAATTTGAAGGCGAGTCCGCGAAACCGGGCGTTTCCGGAAAGCTGAGTGTCAGGCTGAATCCCGAGATTCAATTTGGCGGGAACAAAGGCGCGGACGTTGGCGACGACGGTACGTTTCACGCCGATGGAATTTTCCCCGGGAAGTTGCATGTGAGCGTCATGCCGTTGCCGGAGAATGCTTACGTCAAATCGATCAAAGCGGGCGCGGCGGAGGCGCAGGAGGGGCTGGTGGATCTTTCGCGCGGAGTGGCGGGGGCTGAGATCCATATCACGCTGAGCCGCAAAGGCGGGCGGGTGGAGGGCAAAGTTCTGGGTGAGGACGGGCAACCTTTCGCGGGCGCGGCGCTGGTGATGCTGTCGGAAGCGGCGAAGTTGACGGACGCCGTCGACGACAAGGGCGTGAAGATGCTGGAGTCTGGCGAAAAGTTCAGCTATGCCGGCCTGCATCCGGGCAAGTATCGGATTATGGCTGTCGAGCCCGGTCAGTTTATGGGTGGGCTGCAGGCTCCCGAGGCCCTGAAGGCATTGCTCGCGCACGCGGAGGAGATCGAGATTCACGAGGGCGACCGGATCGCGAAAGATCTGAAAATCATAGCTGCGGAGAGCGCCAGTGCGAAACAGTAAGTTCGTTGCGGGCTTGCTGCTGCTTGCCGCCGCCGTGCCTCTGACCGCGCAAAGCAGCGCGAAGCCGGCCAGCGTGCAGGGTACGATCACAAATTCAATTTCCGGCTTGCCAGTGCCGCGGGCCCACGTCTCGCTGCAGGGCGGCAGCGAGGGCAAGCAGGTTCGCTTTGGCGCGACATCGGCTGCGGACGGACGATTTTCCTTTACCGGTGTGGCTGCGGGGAATTATTCGGTGTCGGCGGATCGGGTTGGATTCGTTAACTCGCAGAACGGCTCAGGTCGAGAAGGCGTTACCGTCATGCTCAAGGCGGACGACAACAAAACGGGCGTCGATCTTAAGCTGATGCCAACCGGCGCTTTGACCGGGCGCGTGACCGATTCCGATGGCGAACCATTGGAAAACGTGCACGTAGAGGCGCGGGGCGCGAGAAGCGGTAATTCCGATATCACCGATGAGAACGGCCGGTATCGTATCGGCGGGCTGGCCCCGGGGAAATATACGGTACAGACTTCCTCGCGAGGTAATTATTTCGGCGGCCCGCCCGAAATCCGCACCGATGGGACCACGGAAGCGCATAACGCGGAAACCTACTATCCGGGCGTGCTTTCGGAGAAAGAAGCCGGGAAGATCGATGTACGCGGCGGTTTGGAAACGCCCGGCGCGGATATACGGATGGTGCGGGTTCCGTTTGTGCGGGTGAGCGGGAGAGTAGTCGATTTGCCGGCCGATGCGCATCCGAGCATCGCGATCGAACAAGGGAACTTTGGAAACGGAACCAGCATGAAGCGCGATGGCACGTTCGTGCTGTGGCGGCTCGATCCGGGCAAATACACGCTTTCCGCCGATTGGCAGGCTCCGAATGGCGAGGAGGTGCGCACGGTGGGGGTGCCGATCGAAGTGGCGGGGTCGAATATCGACAACATCGAACTGCGCGTGGTGCCCGATTCCGATATTTCCGGCCGGTTGGAATTTGAAGATGACGACGCGAAGAAAATTCCGAAGCGGGATGGTCCGGGCCAGGAAGATGACGAGCGCAGGATCGCGCTGACGGGTCAAAAAGTAATGGGCGCAGAACAGGCCGACGCGACCATTGACGCCAACGGGGCATTTCAGCTAAAGAAGGTTGCGGCCGGGAAGTATCGCGTGCGGGTTTCGTGGGGTACTGCGTATGTGAAATCGGTGCGGCTGGGCGCTACCACGTTCGAGGGCGCGACGCTCGATCTGATGAACGGCGCGGGAGGCGCGGAGTTATCGGTGCTGATGGGCGCGGCGAATAGTTCGATTTCGGGAACGGTGCAGGATGCGAAGGGGTCTGCGGCGGGCCTGATGGTGATCCTCTTGCCGGCTGAAGCCGACGAGGATTCCGAGGATGAAAAGATCGCCGGGACAGGTGCGGACGGAACCTACTCGTTCGATCATGTAGCGCCCGGCAGTTACCGCCTTGTGGCGGTCCCGGAAAACGAGATGGAGATCAGCGGCAGTCAGGTGATCGGCTATGAGGATCAGATGGAAAGCGTTACGGTGGGAGCGAAAGATAAGATCACGAAGGATCTGAAGCGGCGCGAACCGACGCCACAATAAGTTCAATTCGCCGTCGGCAATTTTTGAGCGCGATCTACAACGAGCACGTCTACGGGCGCCTTTTGGGCTTCCAGTCGCAGGCCGAGATTTTCCTGCACGGTGGTGAAGATGGAAGGTGCGGAGGTGTCCTGCGGGGGATTGCCGTTAAACCCCAGGCCCGACGTATCCAGCGTGAAATCGTAAAGCCCCTTCAGGCCGGTCATATCGACCGCGGGGCGATCCATGCGGCGCGTCAGCATGAACGTGAGCCGCGATAACGGCTGTTTTGTGAAATTCACGGCGCCATTCGCACCCGCTCCGAGCCCTGTCTCTTCGTCCGCCGCGGCTTCCTCGATTTTCGGAGCGCCCTTGCCAGGCAGCAGCGCATAGACGTCGAGATTCTTTGTCTCGCGATGCACCTTCATCCCAAACCGTTCGAGCAGCAGCGCCTGCAGCATGAGCCGCATGTCGTTTTCCGATGCTCCTGGCGCGTTGGCAACGATGTCGTAGCGGTTATCCGACTTGATCCAGTCCGGGCCGGCGACCTGATAATCTTTCAGGTCATACGCCCATTCGAGGCAATAGCGGAGAGGCACGTTGCGCATGATGAAATGGCCGGGCGAGTTGTCCATATTGCGCGGGATGTCGCCGGGACCAGCCTCGCCAGGGTCGGCAACCTTGATCGAGGCAACTTCGAAAGCAAGCGGAGCCGCGGCAGAAACACCCGACGCCAGAACGATTAACACCGCGAACGATCTACGCATATTACTTCCTGATTGTATAGTCGGCCGGTATTTGAAACAACCAGGGATCGGGAGCCGCCTGGATAATGTTGGTGAGCTGGTAGATAGTATCGCCGAAGCGCGGGTCCGAGCTCGTGCTTTTCACCAGCATCTGGAGATCGTTCGAGAACCAGCGCTCGTTGACTACCGTAATCGGACGGTCGTTGCCGATTTGGCCCACCGGAATAGTCTGGGTGGTGCGCGTGCCCTGCGCCATCGCTCCATTGACCATCTGCGCAGGGATGTTCACCGTGGTCGTGTTGTCGCGAGGTCCCGTACGCGCAATTAATTGGGCTGGGTGGGGGGCGAACACTATGCCGCGCCCACCGCTTCCACCTCGCCCGCCTCGTCCGTTGACCGTCGCAGCAGCTTCGGCCTGATATTTTTCACTCTGCGCGCCATTTATAGAAGAATAGACCGCAGGCAAGTCCATTCGAAGCTCTCCAGTAGCGGAGACGCTCAGATTGTTAGTTCTGTTGGCCGTCCTGTCCGACGAATCGAGCCTTGCAGTGAAACCTGCCACCGGATCGAAGATCGTCACTATTCCGTACGAGCGCTCCACACGCGTGCGGCCCTGGTCATCGCGAAACAATCGGTTCGTCTCGTTGTTCTCGATGCGCGTGCCGTCACCGAGAGTCTGTATGGTGTGACGCTCTTCCGTCGCCGAGAACGGCTTACCGGCAACCACCTTGCCATTGAAGCCCTCAACGCCGAACGAAGGCACACTGAAGAGCTGGAACTCAGCGCCATTCTGCGCATGTATCGCCAGGACACCGAACAACAAGCCTGTTGCGCCGAAAAGAATTTGCTTTTTCATGATTTATTTGCTCCCCAATCAGTTCGAAGTTGAAATCGATATGAGCCGGATGGCCCGCGCGCGGCCATCCTGCCCCACCAGCACATCGGCCCGCGCCGATGCCGCGGGATCCGCCATGCTCATCGGCAAACCCGCCGCGATCAGCGCAGTAACCGGCAGATCCATCCGCATCACATCCGCACGTTCGTATGGCTCGAGCGGCAATGTGTAGGGAATCGCGATGAACGGTTGTTCCGGCGGCCTCGCGGGCTTCGCTACCCGCTTGCGATGCGCAGACGCGGGCCGTTTCAGAGCCGCCGCAACAGGTTCGGCCACCTGCCGAACATTCTCCGCCGCCGCGACTGCCTGAGACGGAGGCGCAGGACGATAGGCAATCCACCACACCAAAGCGAGCGTCGCCGCAATCGCCCCGCCCAGATAGCCATAAACGATACGCCGACGAAGCCGGTGCATATTCGTCATCTCGCGAAGGAGTGCCTGCTCCACGCTCGCTGGCGCAGAGAACCGCACAGCTTCCGCCGCCAATACCTCCGAAGCGGCACTGAGCCGGAGTTGCCGGTTGAGCACGATGCGGCAAGTCTCACACCCCTCCAAATGTGCGGTCAGGCGCGTGCGTTCCTCGCTGGCCAGCGGAGCGCGCCGCGCCATTTCCACCAGCGCACCTTCGAATTCACGGCAATTCACACCTGGCATTTTTCCGTTTTCCTTTCCACTGTTCCCGCCAGCTTCCGTGCCAGCAACGCGCGGGCCCGGTGAAGCCGTGAGCGAACCGTTCCTACCGCGCAACCGATCAGCTCGGCGGCCTCGTCATAGCTCTTTTCTTCCAAATCGCAGCGCACCACCACTTCGCGGTACTTTTCCGGCAGCGCCAGCACGGCCCGGCGCAGCCCTTCCGCGGCTTCCCTGTCGTCCGCACAATCGGAAACGGCAAAACTCTCATCGAGCGGCGCCCAGCGTAGCTCTTCACCCCGTCGCCGCAGCAGAAACTTTCGCGTCACCCCCGCCAGAAAGGAACCCAGTTCGCCGCGCGCGGGATCGAAGCTTCCGGCGTGATGGACCAGCCACACAAAAACATCCTGAGTTACTTCCGTAGCCTTGGCGTGATCGCCGGTCATCAGCATCGCGAAGCGAAACACTGCCGCCTGATGCATTCGATACAACAAGGTGAACGCCTCGCGATCGCCGGCGCGGAATCGCTTCAACAGCTCACCGTCGCGCGTTGGAATGTCCGGCATGTTCGCGTCTGCCTCTATTGCTTCGGCATCCCGCGGAAAGTTCCACGAAGTGAAACTTTTGTTTGCTCCACTCTCCCGCGTCACCTGTGACCAAGCCGCGACTTTTGCCGACCTGCCTCGTTGAAATTCTCCCTGGCGAGCCAGCGTTCGAACTCCTGCTTCCGATCGGGCCATTCGCGGTCCAGCATCGAGAACCACGCCGTATCGCGGCTTCGACCCTTCACGATCATGTGCTGACGGAAAACGCCTTCGAACGAGAACCCCAGGCGGCGCGCCGCGCTCTGCGATGCGTCGTTCAGCACGTTGCATTTCCATTCATACCGCCGGTAACCCAGGTCTTCGAACGCATGCCGCGCCATCAGGTACATGGCTTCCGTCGCGGCCCGCGTTCTTTGCAGCGCGGACGTGTAGAGAATGGCGCCCACTTCGATCACGCGCTGGCCGGGATCGATGCGCATGTAGGATGCGTGACCTGCCGCCCTGTCTGTGGCGCGGTCCAGCAGCGCGAAGTACATCGGATCTTCGGATGCGGCCTTGACCCTGAGGTACTCGTCGAACGCGGTCCTGTCCGCGAAAGGCCCGCTGTGCAGATAGCGCCACAGATCCTGGTGCTCAGGCCCGCCGGAACTCTGCCAGAGCGCATCGCCGTGCTGTGCGGGATCGAGGGGAGTCACACTGACGTACGTCCCGTGCAACACTGTCCGCTCCGGCCGTCTCGCCACGTCGCCAGTGACAGGCGACCCCACGGGCTTCACTTCGGCATTTGTCATTTCTCAGATTCTATCGCGGAAAAACGGCGGCGCAAGCCGGCGTGAAATCTGCCTCGCCTGCATGACTGCATTCTGCCAGAACGATGCGGCAAAAATGTCGCCCGTACACCCGTCAGGTCTGCAAACACCGGACCGCATGAGCGCGGCTCCGCCCGCACCGGCCACTAAGCCATAATGCGGGGAAGTGAAACATCTCGAATCCACAACTCGCAGCGCCATCGAAAAAGCCGCCTTTGAAAAAGCTCTGCGGCACCTCGACGGCGGCTTCGGCGATCTGCCGGCGTTTGAAACGCTCGCGCCGGCCGGCGGCGGCATTGAGCCCGTGCTGATGGAAGCCGCGGAACGACTGCGCGACAACTATCCCTACTTCCATCCTTTATACGCGGGGCAAATGCTGAAGCCGCCGCACCCCGTCGCGCGCATGGCCTATGCGCTTGCCATGTGGATCAACCCCAACAACCATGCGCTCGACGGTGGCCGCGCCAGTTCCGCCATGGAGAAAGAAGCCGTGGCGCAAATTGCCGCTATGTTCGGCTGGCGTGAATTCCTCGGCCACCTCACCGGCGGCGGCACCATGGCGAACCTCGAAGCGCTCTGGGTGGCCGGGCAACTTGATCCGGGCAAGACCATTCTCGCCTCCGCCGGGGCGCACTATACACACCAGCGCATCGGCGGTGTTCTGAAACTGCCCTTCGAAGCAATCCCCACCACGCCCGACGGCAGCATGGATTGCGCTGCGCTCGCGCAACGTGCGGCAAAGGGCGATATCGGCTGCGTGGTGGCAACGCTGGGTACCACCGGCACAGGCTCTGTCGATGCGCTGCCGGAGATTCTGCGGCTGCGCGATCGTTTTGGTTTTCGCGTTCACGTCGACGCGGCTTACGGGGGCTACTTCACGCTGGCCGATAATCTGAACCCCGCCGCCCGCGCCGCGTTCGACCGCGCGCACGAGGCCAATTCCATCGTGATCGATCCGCACAAACATGGCCTTCAGCCCTACGGGTGCGGCTGCGTGCTGTTCCGCGACCCCGCGGTCGGCGCGCTTTACAGGCACGATTCGCCCTACACTTACTTCTCTTCGAATGATCTTCATCTGGGCGAGATCAGCCTCGAGTGTTCCCGCTCTGGCGCGGCAGCCGTCGCGCTCTGGGCAACGCAACGGCTGCTGCCTCTGGTGGCGGGCGGAGACTTTGCCGCCGGGCTCTCGTCATCGCGCGCGGCTGCTCTGGAACTATCGCGCCAGCTCTCCGAATCCCCCGCGTGGATTGTGCCGTTCGAGCCCGAACTGGATATCGTCGTCTGGGCGCCCCGCGCCGCCAGCGCCAGCGAGGCCTCGGCGCGGTCGCAGCAGATCTTCGATCGGGCCGCGGCGAATCATCTCCATTTGGCGCTGATCCAGCTGCCTGCGAGTCATTTCAGCCTCGCCGATTGGGACGCGGACCGGGATCACGTCCTCTGTCTCCGCTCGGTGCTGATGAAGCCCGAACATTCCGCCTGGATCGGCGAAATCGCCGCCCGCCTCAATTTGGCCGCCTCGTGACCATCGTAATCTGACTATAGGATGAAGCGTGAAACGATTGCCGCCGGAAAGTTCAAAGCCACCTGCCTCAGCCTGATCGACCAGGTGCAGCGCGAGCACAAGGAAATCGTTATCACCAGGCGCGGCAAGCCTGTCGCGCGCATTGTTCCTCTGGAACCCGAAAAAATACCAGATCTTTTCGGCCGCATGAAAGGCTCCGTCGAGATACTGGGAGAGATTATCTCGCCCATTGAGGAAATCTGGGATGCTGAGCGCTAACGGCCATCTCACGCCACTCCTCATTGACACTCATTACTGGATCTGGCTGCAGGCCGGCAATAGCGACCGATTGACCTCGCCGGATCTTGATCTCATCGACAGCGCCTCCACTCAGGGCAATCTTTACCTCTCCGTCATGTCGGTCTGGGAGGTGGACATACTGGAGTCGAAACGACGGATTCGTCTCTACACCAGTTGCGCCCAGTGGGTAGAAGAAGCCCTCGCCATCCCCGGCCTCACTCTCGCGCCAATAACCCCGGCGATCGCCATCGAAAGCACCCGCCTGCCCGGAATATTCCACGGCGACCCGGCGGACTGCATCATCGTCACCACGGCGCGCGCCCTCCACGCCAGGCTGCTCACCAGCGATAAAAATATCCGCGCTTATGCCCGGCGGCGCCACGTTACGCTCGCCTGAACGGATCTCCCATGAGCACAATTCGCCTGGCGCTCGCCAACCTGCCATACCCGGAAACCCCGGACGAATCGATCGCACTGGCCGAACAGGCCATCGTGCAGGCCGCGCGCACGATGGCCGACATCGTCTGCTTTCCCGAATGCTTCGTTCCCGGCTACCGCGGCATGGGGAAGGCACCCCCGCCGCCCGATCCCGCGTTCCTCCGCCGCGCCTGGTCCTCCATCGCCGCGGCCGCCGGACAGGCGAAAATCGCCGTTATTCTGGGCACCGAGCGAATTGTCGAAGGCGCACTGCACATCACGGCGCTCGTTATCCGTCGCGACGGAACCATCGCCGGCACACAGGATAAAGTTCAGCTCGATCCCTCCGAAGAGGGCACCTATACGCCGGGCTCCGACAGGCGCGTCTTTGAGGTCGGCCCGCTGGTATTCGGTGTCGTCATTTGCCATGAAGGCTGGCGCTATCCGGAAACCGTGCGCTGGGCTGCGCGGCATGGAGCCCACATCGTTTTCCATCCTCACTTCCACCAGGCGGAACCAGGCAGTTACCGCCCCACCACTTTCGCCGACCCCGCCAACTCTTTCCATGAAAAAGCCGCGCTCTGCCGAGCCGCCGAGAACACCTGCTTCTTCGCCACGGTGAACTACGCCAGTGACGGCTCGCCCACCACCTCGGCCATCATCCGGCCCGATGGCGGGCTCCTCAGCTACCAGCCCTATGGTGAAGCCGGGTTACTCGTCGCGGACATCGACCTTGCGGAGCCACCGGCCTTCTCGCCCGGCGCTGCCGCACCGCCTAGCCATTTTCGAACCGGTATCGTGAGAAACCGCACACACCTCCCGACTATGTACCCATCGCACGCCTTATCCTGGTATGATGGTTTGCGCTGACTGTTTCGGGAATTCCGATTCCGTAACGCTCGCGCGTTTTATCCGTCAATCAATACTGTTAACACTATCTCTATGATTAAAGTCGAAGGTCTGACCAAGCGATACGCTCGCAATTACGCGGTCAAAAATATTTCCTTCGAAGTCGGCAAAGGCGAAATCGTAGGCTTTCTCGGCAAGAACGGCGCCGGAAAAACCACCACGATGCGCGTCCTCACCTGCTTTCTGCCCCCCACTTCGGGCAAAGTCAGCGTGGCCGGTTTCGATGTCATTGAGCAATCGCTCGACGTCCGCAAGAACATCGGCTATCTGCCCGAAACTCCTCCCCTTTACCCCGAAATGGAGGTTGGCGACTATCTCACCTTCGTCGCGAAGCTGAAGGGCATCCCTTCGGCCGATGTCCCCAAACGCGTCGATGAAGTGATCGAACGCACCGCCCTCGGCAACGTCCGGCACACCATCATCGGTAAGCTTTCGAAAGGCTACCGGCAGCGTGTCGGCATCGCCCAGGCGATCATCCACAATCCGCCGGTGCTCATTCTCGATGAGCCCACTTCCGGCCTCGATCCCGAACAGCAGCGCGAAGCCCGCCAGCTGATCGCCAGCCTTTCGGGCGACCACACCATCATTCTCAGCACCCACATCCTGTCGGAAGTGGAACAATCGTGCAGCAAAGTCATCATCATTAATGCCGGCGAAATCATCGCCGTCGATTCCGTAGCCAATCTGCATCTCCGCAGAAAGGGCGGCGAAATGGTCGCGATCCAGGTCAAAGGCGCCAGCGAAGGCGAAGTGCGCCAGAAGCTCGAACTGGTCCGCGGCGTCGCCAAAGTCATCGGCCGCGACGCGCCCGAGGGCTACGTCGGTTTCGAAATCGAAAGTCTTGAGCAATACGCCGTGCGTCCCGATCTGGCGCGCGCCGTCGTTGAATCCGGCTGGGATCTGACCGAACTTCGCACCGTCGGAGAGTCGCTCGAAGAGATCTTCCTCGAATTGACAAAATCGGAAGCCAAACCCGCTGCCACTAAGACCGGAGAGCTGACTCAATGAGAAACATCTTTACCATTTGCGGCAGAGAAGTGAATGCGTACTTCACCTCGCCTATCGCCTATCTCCTGATGGGCCTGTTCGGCCTCATCACCGGCTTCATGTTCTATAGTGCGACCGCCTACTTTATCAGCGTCAGCACCCAGCAGCAGATGACCGGACAAAGCGGTCCCATGGATATCGGGCTCTACGTCATCGCGCCGCTGCTCGGCAACGCGGGCGTGATCGGCCTGTTCCTGGTGCCGCTGATTTCCATGCGCCTTTTCGCCGAAGAAAAACGTTCCGGCACCATCGAACTTCTGCTCACCTCTCCCATCAGCGACTGGGAAATCATCCTCGGCAAATGGCTGGGCGCGATGGTCATGTACCTCGCCATCATCGCGATGACGGCCGTGAATATCGGCATGCTGTTCGCCTGGAGCACGCCGGACTGGCGACCCATCCTCACCGGCTACCTCGGTCTCATCCTTCAGGGCGCCACGGTCCTCGCGATAGGAACTTTCATCTCAACCACCACCAAAAACCAGATCATCGCCGGCGGCTCTACGTTCGCCATCTGCCTGCTGCTCTGGGTGCTCTCGTGGGTCAGCAATTACAGTGATACCTGGTATGGCAAAGCCATCGCTTACTGCTCCATCCTGACTCACTTTGAACCGTTTTCGAAAGGCATCGTGGATACAAAGGACGTCATCTTTTATCTGTCCGCAATTTTCCTCGGCCTGTTCCTGACAGCCCGATCCCTGGAATCCCTGAGGTGGAGAGCGTAATGGCCGAAAAGACCTCCTGGGTGAAAACCCGCCAGACGAAGTACGGCGCCTACGCCTTTGTTTACACGCTGGTCGTCATCGCCGTCCTGGTTGTTGGCAACTGGCTCGCCAGCAGTCACAACAAATCCGTCGACGTTACTTCCAACAAGCAGTACACCCTTTCCGATCAGACGAAAAAGGTGATCGGCAATCTCAAGTCCGACGTCAATCTCTATTATTTCGACGCCTCCACCGGCTACGACCGCGCCCGCGACATTCTCGACCGTTACGCCAATCTCTCTTCGAAGCTGCACATCAGCTACGTCGATCCCGATAAGAAGCCCGATATCGCGCGCGTCGAAGGCGCCCGCGCCATGGGCGACATCATCGTCGATAACGGCCTGAAGAAGGAAACCGCCAAGGCCCTGACCGAAGAAGAAATCACCGGCGCCATCATTCGCGATATCAAGAGCAGCGTGCGCACCGCCTGCTTCGTGCAGGGCGAAGGCGAACACAGCCTCGACGATACTGGCCGCGACGGCTACTCCACACTGAAAGAAGCGCTCGAACGCAACAACTACAAGACCCAGGCGATCTCGCTCATTGAGAAGCCCCAGGTCCCGCAGGAATGCACCATCGTCGTGGTCGGCGGACCCAAGCACGACTATTTACAGCCCGCCGTGGATGCCATCAAGACCTTCGTGCAGAACGGTGGAAGCGCGGTAGTCGGTCTTGACCCCGTCCTCAATCTGCCTCCGCCCGATGGCAAGCTCGGCGATATCCCCAACCTGGTCGCATTGGTTGCCGAGTGGGGCATTACCGCTAAGGGCGACGTGATCCTCGACATGAGCTCCGCCAGCCAGATGTTTGGCCAGCTCTCACCCGTGGTAGGCTCTTATACCCAGCAGCCCATCGTTCGCGTGATGGGTGATAACGCCTCGGTGATGCCTCTGGCGCGCAGCCTCGAAGCGAAATCCCCGGCCGAGGCGCTGTTCTCCTCCACCGCCGATAGCTACGCGCTGACCGATCCGAAACTTCCCATCCACGAAGCCGATATCGAAAAAGGCGCGAAAGGCCCGTTCGTTCTGGGCGCCGCGGCAACCATCGGGACCGGCGACAAAGCCGGACACGTCGTCGTCGTGGGCAGTTCCGACTGGATGTCGAACTTCATTCTCGGCGCTCCCATCGGCAACCGCGATCTTGCACTCAACATGGCGAACTGGCTCACTTCCGACACGGATCTGATTTCCATTCGTCCGAAAGAACCCTCAGACCGCCGCCTCAACATCACCGGCACCGGCGTCCGAGTGCTCTTTTTTACCAGCGTGATCGGACTCCCGCTGATCGTAATCCTGGCCGGAGTTTCCGTCTGGTGGAAACGGAGATAGGGAATTGAAACCCCACGGTCTCATCGCCGCCGTAGGCGTCCTCGCCATTCTCGGCGGCTACGCCTACTGGGCTAACAAACACCCGGTCTCCGACACCACTCCCGCCACGCCCGCATCGCCGGGAATTCTCTCCCTGCCCGCGGACCAGATCGCCACCATCCGCATCGCCAAAACGGGAGCCGAACCGCTCACGCTCGAAAAAAAGGGCGATCAGTGGCAGATCACCACCCCCAATTCCCTGCCCGCCGATCAGGACGCCGTGGCCGCTCTCACCAGCGCGGTCTCCCCGCTCAACTCCGATCGCCTGATCGACGAGCACCCGCAGTCCCTCGCCTCGTTCGGCCTCGACAACCCGACGGCCGAAGTCGATTTCACCACCAAAGACGGCAAAACTCAGAAGCTTCTCTTCGGCTCCGACACTCCTTCCGGCTCCGATACCTATGCGAACGTCGATGGCAACCCGAAGGTCTACACCGTTGCATCCACCAACAAAGCGCCTTTCGATAAATCGGTCAACGATCTTCGCGACAAGCGCCTGTTGACACTCAACTCCGACAAAATTACCTCGGTGACGCTGACCCCCAAAGGCGCACCCATCGAGTTCAACAAGAACTCCGGCGGCGACTGGCAAATCACCAAACCAAAGCCCATCCGCGCCGACGGTCCGGCTGTCGATGACCTCGTCGGTAAACTCAGGGACGCCAAAATGGACCTGACAGCAACCCCAACCGCGGCCGATTTCGCCACCGCCGCGAAAGTTGGCTCTGCAACTTTCGTCGACGACAAAGGCCCGCAATCCATCGAAGTTCGCAAGGCAAAGGACAATTCCTACCTTGCAAAAAGCACCGCAGTCGAGGGCATCTACAAGGTGACTCCGGACGTCGGCACCGCCATCGACAAAGGCATCGACGACTTCCGCAACAAAAAGCTCTTCGACTTCGCCTTCACCGATCCCTCGAAGCTCGATCTCAACGGCAAGGTTTACGAGAAGACCGGCGATAAGTGGTTCAACGGCCCCGCCCAGATCGATTCCTCCTCCATCCAGAACGTAGTGGATAAACTCCGCGACCTGGCAGCCACAAAATTCCCCGACAAGCTCTCCGGCTCCCCCGCCCTGACCGTTGCCGTCACCTGGGGCGAAAAAAGCAAGGTCGATAAAGTGGTCGTCAACAAAAGCGGCAACGACTACATCGCCTCCCGCGAAGGCGATGCCACCGCCTACGGTCTCGACCCCAAAGCTTACGACGATTTGACCCAGGCGATCGCCGCCATCAAACCGTTCCAGCCCCCCAGGCCTGATACTAATAAGAAGTAGATGGCGCCCAGCACCGACTTCCGAGCCGCGACCGTGAAGGTGCGGCGATGAACGGCCTCTTAACCGACCTCTACGAACTCACCATGGCCGCCGGCTACTTCGCCGCCAACAAGCACGAAGAAACCGCCACCTTCGAACTCACCATCCGCCGCCTCCCCCGCAACCGCGACTTCGTCGTCGCCGCCGGCCTCCACCGCGCCGTCGACTACCTGATGAACCTGCGTTTCACCGTCAACGAAATCGCCTACCTCCGCGGTCTCCCCAGCCTTCGTAACGCCGACCCCGGCTTCTGGGACTACCTCGAAACCTTCCAGTTCACCGGCGACCTCTTCGCCGTGCCCGAAGGCACCATCCTCTACGAAGGCCAGCCCGTCCTGAACGTGCGCGCGCCGCTCATGCAGGGCCAGATTCCGGAAACGTACCTGCTGGCCGCTATCGGCTATGAAACTCTGGTGGCCACCAAAGCCGCCCGCATCGTCCACGCCGCCGTTGGCCGCGAAATCATCGAATTCGGTACCCGGCGCGCCCACACTCCCGAAGCCGGCGTTCTCGGCGCGCGCGCCGCTTACATCGGAGGTTGCGCAGGCACCAGCAACACGCTGGCGGGCTACCGTTATGGCATTCCCGTCCTCGGCACCGCCGCGCATTCCTGGGTGATGGCCTTCGCCTCGGAAGCCGAAGCCTTTGAACGTTTGCAGCGCCTGCTCGGCGAACGCACCGTCCATCTCATCGATACTTACGATACGCTCGAAGGCGCCCGCACCGCCGCCCGTCTTGGCCGGCCACTATGGGGCGTTCGCATCGATAGCGGCGATCTCGCGCAGCTTTCGCGCGACGTCCGCGTCATTCTGGACCAGGCTGGTTTACCCGACGCCCGCATCATGGCCAGCGGCGACCTCGATGAATCGAAAATTGCCGCGCTCGTCGAGGCCGGCGCGCCCATCGACGCCTTCGGCGTTGGCACCGAACTGACCACCTCGGCCGACGCGCCCGTCATCGGAGCCGTCTACAAAGTAGTCGCCATCGGGAACCCGGGCAATGTCCGCTATCCTGTGAAATCCAGTCCCGAAAAGCACACTATCCCGGGCGCGAAACAGCTTTTCCGGCTGCCCGATCATGACGTACTTGGACTCTCCACCGAATGCATCACCGGCGCGGAAGCGCTGCTGAAGCCGGTCATTCTGGCCGGTAAAGTGATCGAGACGCTGCCCGATGCCAGGGAAGTCCGCGAACGTGCCGCGCTCGCCCTGCGCGACTGGCCCGCGCCAGGTCGAAAGACCGAGCTCTCACCCAGGCTGAAGGCTCTGAGCGCCAAAACCCGCAACGCGGAGCAGGAAGCCGAAGCCATTCCCGTATGAGAGCCTTCTTCGATATCGATACCCAGCTCGATTTCGTGACGCCGGGCGGCGCACTCTACGGACACGGAGCCGAACGCCTCATACCGGCAGTCGCCAGGCTGAACCGCTATGCCTCCGAACGCGGCATCCCGCTCATCTCCACCACGGACGCTCATCCGGAGAACGCCGCCGAGTTCCACGTCTGGCCGCCCCACTGCGTTTCGGGAACGTTCGGCCAGCGCAAACCGTGCGCCACGCTGCTTTCCGATCGTTTCGTCGTCCCCTATGACCCGGCGTTCTCTTTCGCTGCGCCAAATGACGCGGTCGGCCAGTTCATCATCGAGAAAAATGATCTGGATATGTTCAGCAACCCCTGCGTCCCGGATGTGTTAGCTGCATTAGGGGTGACAGAGTGCGTAGTTTACGGAGTTTTCATCGATTACTGCGTGAAATACGCGATTATGGGACTCCTGCGCACCGGCCGCCAGGTTTCCCTAGTGACGGACGCGTCAGCCTCGATCTCGCAGGAAGCCGGAGACGCAGTGATCGCGGAGTTTATCGCAGCCGGTGGCAGCCTGATTGCTAGTGACGACCTATGAATCGTATATTCTTCCTTGCTCTCGCGTCCGCCGGGCTGGCGTTCGGCACCGCGCCCGCATGGGATACCAGCGGCGACGGACTTCTCAGCGGAACCTATAATTTTCGTCAGGTGATGTATATTTCCGATGGCTCCGGCAACATCAACCAGGAGATCGCATATTTCGGTACCATCGGTTTCGATGGCATTGGCGGCTACGCTCTGTCGGGCTCGAATACGCTGAACAACTCCAGCGGGACACTGGGAATTCCGGCTAACGGAACGTATTCGGTCGCGAAGAGCGGATATGGATTTCTCTCCGATCCCCTCGCCATCGGCCAATCGGTCTATTTCCTGGTCTCGAATGGAATCCTGATTGGCAGTGCGACGGAAAACCCAGGCTCGAACGGCTCATTCAACAACGACCTCTTCATCGCCGCGCCTGCCACGCCGGCGTTCAACACTGCCAGCTTCAACGGCGCGTATACACTCGCGGGGTACGAACCGGGTAACGGCACTC